>Ga0247770_1002169_pt1 | contig 11785 bp, 13 predicted proteins | sample UWRJL136409B6_FD_179943 | JGI IMG/M metagenome (GOLD analysis project Ga0247770, IMG submission 179943) | Plant litter microbial communities from Arlington Agricultural Research Station in Wisconsin, United States - UWRJ-L136-409B-6 | ecosystem: Environmental > Terrestrial > Plant litter >... | reverse complement strand
TAATCTCCGGTCCGGAGGAGATTCGTACTTGTAGATTCGCACACCCCCCTGAACCAACCAACCCAGCCCTAGGAGTGCCAGCATGTCTGACTGTTGTCCCTGCTCCCAGAAAGGCGGGCAGGCAGGTGGGCGAGCAAGCAAGCAGACACCCCCATGCTCATGCCGCCATCCGAATGGATGCGATCAACCACACCCCCCTGCCTGACAACCATGTTGTACACAGACGTGCAGTCAGTAATCTGTACACGGACACTACACACCACATACGCACACGATCGACGGTTGGCGTTGACGCTTACGCTGCCGTTGGGGAAAACGGTGCGACCCGGACGGCTGGCGAACTGTCACCCCCCGTGTCCGTCACCCACACACCTGCCTTCCCCTTTCTGCCCTTTTCCCACTCCGTACAACACTGCTTGACGGCGCACAAGCGTTTCTCGACCTTTTTGTGAATTTACCACTTGGTGGATGATACGCGAGGTGCTACACGCCTGCCGCACAAAGCCAGTGGTCCTCCTCGCAAAGCATGGCACGGTCGACAGCTTCAGCGACAACTGTGTACATCCTGCCCTCTTGTACTCCCACCGTTCCCCACACCGTCGCCAACGCCCTTGAGAATTTTCAAGGGTCACGGCAGTTCGCAGGCAGCCAAGAGCACGGGGTTGTTCAGTAATCCTCGCTCTTCGGCGTTGACACACCCAATCAGCAAGCGGCAGCGCCGTGCCCTCTTTTCAACGTGACGGTCCGTGGCAGACTGTATACAAGGCCAGTCTGGCCTACAAATTGCCCCCCTGGTGCTCCCTTCCCATCTCCTCCGCTTCGCTCACAAAACAGACAAAGAATATCTCGGACCGACCCCGGCAACGAATACAGCAGCGTCGGCAATTCAAACCCCGTCGATGGTCTCCCTGAGCAACACACGACACTGCAGAAGGGCATCGGAGCCTGTAGTCAGCCAGCCAGCCACCGTCCTGTTGGGGCCGTTTCGATCACACCAGCTCCAATGTTGCCGACGATCCTGACCACTTGTGGAGGCGGCTCGGAGATCGCAGCATCAATAATGGTCAAAGGAAGAGAGAGGCATAGAAAGCACAGATGGTTTGAATTTCGTCACATCGCACTGGCGAGTCGCGAGTACATGTTCTCACCATCCGTTTGATCACGGCGTCGTCTCTCAATACTTTGCTCTCCACCCAGCTTACTCGTCAAAGTTCGTCGCATCCTTGACCTTGCCCACGACGTTGTATCGCTTCGAGAAGAAGGTCACCCAGTCATTCAGCGTCGACTTCTCCTTGTCGCCCAGGTGCTTCCACTCAGAGGTCACGTCCTCCTCCTTAGTCGAAGTCTTGGCGAGGGCCCCGGAAGCGTCCTTCCCAGCGAACACTGCGGCATGGTGGCGTTAGATTTAGTAACCGCTGATTGTACACAGACGTGCCGAGCATTCGGTCCCCTCGCAGCCGAACCCGATCCAAGACTTCGAGCCGTCACACCCGCACTGAATATCTGACTGGCTACCGTACGGCGGGGACGGTGGCGGGCAAAACACGTAGATGGCTTGAGAAGGGTATAAGAGGGTTTAGGATCACCCACCGTGGTAAGAGCCGCCTGGCTGGTACGCCTTGTTTCCAGTGACGTCGTATACAATACCCTGGAGGCCACCGTCAGTACTCTGGGCACCGGGGTCTGGACTTGCCGCTTGAATGCACCTTGATTGCGACATAGCATTTTCCGCCATCAAGTCCTGGGGGCCAGTCAGCGTCATTATTCAGCCGAAGAGCTGTCCTGAGTGAGGAGACTAATTGTGACTGCTGCGAACTGCAACTAGGGAACCAGCCTGACGCAGAGAAACACCGCGGCCATTAAGTTTACACTATATCGTACAGGGGATGGGGGTTTGAGCAAATGATAAGGAGCGAATGAGATGAGCCTTTAACTGAAAAGTTGACAATCTGCGGATAAATAACGAAGAAATGGCGCGCACCTGTAGCCTGTGCCAGTTCCTCGAGAGAGATAGGGTCATCCTTTGGCGGCGCCAGCTGGACGGGCTCCTTGGGCTCAAACTTGCCAGTCATGGTGACGGTGGGTTGTGTTTGGTGAACTGAGTGAGGGGCAATCAACACAAGGGTTTCTGCGAGCTGTTGAGCTGCTACGCGACGAACCTAAGCACGATTTTTGGTCCGGAGTTTCCTCGAGCAGATGGGGTGAAAGGTCCAGAGCACGAAGCAACGTTGTCAATCAAAGAAGCTCTTTTGTTCAGGCGAAATCGGAAAGAATGGATCCTGTCTCGCGCAATCGCCTGAAACCTCGGGATTGGGGATGACTTGCAGCTAGTCTTGGCGTTTCGTGCCTGAGGCATGAAAACGTCATATGTGGGCCAATCAGCTCAGAAAGCTTCCAAAGCTTTTTATCCAAGCTTCCAAACGCGTACTCAAGCAAGATCTCAAGTCCATCGAAATCCTCTCCCTCGGCCATTTCCATCACCCACCGACCCCAATTGAACCCGCCGAAGCTACTTGCCACACGGCAGGGCCTGGAACACCATCATGGCCGCCGCTACATCGGCACTTCGCCTCCCGGTAGGGCCTCTCCGACAGTTCCAACTTCATCAACAGATCCTGCGAAATCCGCCGTCGGCAATTGCATTACAACTCGCCTTGCGCCACCACAAAATTAGCTCTCACGTCGCTATCTCCGTACGTGACCAATGTCTCGAACAGCGCCGCTTTCAGTCTACAACGGGGAAGCCTGGCAACCGAAACCCGAAGCGCCCAGGCGACAAAGGCTCCGAGCCACCACCACCACCACCCGAGTCCATCACGCGGGTACTGATGAGGGCGTTGTATGCAAGTTTCAGGAGCCTAGGGGCGCCGTTTCGAATAGAGACGATGCGGAAGCTCTACCGGCAAAACCCCATGGAGCTGGTCATTGCCCTCGGAATGTAGGTTTAGTGCCAAGCAACGAGCTACGGTATCAGAATGCTAACTGTCGATGACCCAGCCTGGCATGTCTCACCGCGATTGCGTGTTTCATTACATACCTTTATTTCGCATACTTTTACGCGGAGCAGTTCACGCGATACCCCGATCCGGTTGCGAGGGCGCTGCGGAGGGCAATCTACTACAGCACGTATGCCCCTGACCCTGAGCGAGCCCTCAAGTACTACAAGCAAGCCCTAGATCTGTGTGACGAGTTGAAGCTGGACTTTTTCTCTGATGATGTCATGGGCATCAAGATCCAACTAGCGCAGTGGCTGGAGAAAATCCACAACCGCGAGAATGCGGCCAAGGTTCTTGAGGTGCTTCTAGCGGATTGCAAGCGCTGGGTAGAGGTCATGGAAAAGACCGTTCAAGACAAGACATCGGAGAAAATTCCCCTGACCCCTCGGAGGCTGGAGACAGGCGAGCCCTTGCCAGCGGGAGAAGAACAGAATGTGGCCGAGGGACTTTGGGCAAAGCGAACAAGGATTCTAGCGAAGTCTGTGGCTATCAGCGTCAAGCTTGCTGATCTATATTCGGATGAACATGTGTTGCAGAACGATCTTGCTCATCAGCATCTTATCTGGGCCGTCGACACTGTGGTCAAGGAATCGCAGAGGCGCACGACGGAAGGGGTGAAGGATGGTGAAGGACAGTGGATGAGTGCCGAGGAAATCGGCGGAACGTTTGAATGTGAGTCGGATCCCGATCGTCGTGCCCGCATCCCCGTGACTATGTTGCTGACTTGATCCTGCAGCGCTTGGCCACAGCTACGAGTCCAAGTCACAGTTTCATCTCGCCCTTCCTCTGTTTTTCCAGGCCCTCAGGCTTAGCAACAACCAGTGCCACAGCGCAGTGTTGAGTAAGTTGAGAAACCATGATGTGTTGCTCGCCGAAGAAGCCGGGTAGCTGAACTGCCCGTTTGGCGACGTCGACAACCCGAGAAACTGTGTTTATCCATGATGCTGACCCCGGACACATCACAGTGAACAACATTGCGACATGCTTTGCCCAGCATCCGGTTATGGAAGCTGGCGAGTCTCCAGTGGATGCCATGTTGGAACCGCTGGATCCGCAGGTTTCGGCGACGCCGGAGGTGCGGAGAGTCTCTTACCTGGCAGCTGCCTATCGCTGGGCTGCGAATGCTAACCAGCACGCCACCGAGCCGCAAGGCGACCAGCGAACCAGCGAATGTGACGAGGCGTGCGCCGTCTCTCTCTGCAACCTCGCCGATATTGCCAACTTGTCCGGCAACCCGGCGGAGGCTCGCCAGAGGTATCAGCAAGCTATATCGCTCAGCAAGAGAATCAAGTTTACCCCCGGTATTGCCCAAGCAGAAGCCGGCTTGCAGGCATTACCGAAACCAATTTCCTGATCGCACGGCGCACGGCGCTCATCCCCCGCTCGCCCAGATCTCGAAATACCGGCACGCCAATCGCGCTCGGCGGACTGGCAGCTACATCCGGTGGCAGTTGAGAAGATATCCCGCGGAGGCTCGGGCATATGCCATTGTGAGCAGCTAGGGAGAAACGTGGTTCTCAAAGCAAGCGAGACGCTTGTGACATGATTTGGCTCCGCGGGTCGGGAGGAAATGGCATCCCACTTCAATCGGAGGGCAGTGAATATTGACGATGTGATTCGTCATGTACTCGGCGGACACATCGCTCAGGCTCGGTCTGCGGGTAGCTTATCATTTGTCGGATGGGAATTCTTACGGGACAAATAGAAAACCCATTCGACAAAGTTGGTGGCGGCCCTGAGGACGGGAAGGGCACCACTGTCAGGAGGGAGGGCATGACGACATGATCAGGCCACTTGCGCAGACGCTTGGTCGCCGAATGGGTGCTGGGGACGCAAGGGGGGCTCAAATAATTGTTAGCCACACCGCTCCCCCTCCGCTCTTTGCCCACAGATCTCACTCGTCACGCACGTGTCCTGGGGTCTGCCGTCGGTGCAATGCAAGTGAAGGACAGCCGCGGCCAATGTGGGCTCCCGCTCCGGGATTGGATTGGAAGACACCTCAGGGGTCCTCTCCGAGATGGAATGTGGGAAGGCAATTCGTCGCTGTTGGCGAGCTCAGGCTTCCATTGGCCGTTTGAGATTAGTGAACCGATCGAAACGGAACATGTGGGGCTACGGTCACCGTTTTGCACCCCAGTCCCCGTCTTCCCGTTCCATCCCGGATTGCGCTCGGGAATCGGCTTTGGCGCCGTGGCAAGACCGCCAAACTGAATTGCGGGACAGGGGAGCGGCATCACACAATCAGACGAGGGCTACGTCATAGTCCAGGTACGGTCCGCTCGGGATGATCGGATAGAAGCAGCGTGATTGTTCCCCCTCGAAGCAAATGAAACATTTCATCTGTGGCAATCTCGAAATCGCTACGCGTAAGATTGTGTACAAGTAAATGACTGTTGGTGGCTACGACCCGAGTCCAGGGCTCGGGAATGGGAACGAGGCCCGGTGGAGAAACGATCGTCCCAGCCTCACGCCCCCACACGTGCCCAGCAAGACCCTGACGATCCGCTAAGGCCAAGCCGCGCCAAGCCGCCAAGAATTGCGTTCACTCGAGCTCGTTCTCCACAGGGCGTGTTCGAGACAGCACCCCCGCCTACTCCACCTCCACCACATTATCGGCCGGCGAATTGGGGTCGCTAGTGAGGGGCTCGTGGGAGTGTTCGCCAGCGTCTCCCCTCTTCCAGATATGGCTAAGTGCTCGTAGAGAGATGCACGTAAGAGGGACAACCTCTGTACGCTGCACTAGCGGGTTCGAAGTGCGTGACGCTACGTAGATCCTCATCGTATTTGGTAGTGCACACTATAATTGGGGTAAATATCGATTTTCAGCCCCAGGCAGCCCCAGGCATCGTGGAACACTTTGTTCTCTTTTGCTCGCTTTCCAAGGTGGTGAGAGAGGTAGCAAAGCCTGCCTGCTAGCAAAGGTGGGCCAAATACGTGTGACTCGGGACCTGAACTGGACAGTTTTGCCGTATTTGGAAAGGAGAAGGGGGATGGGTAAAGTTCGATTGGGCAAAATGACCGAGATGGTGTAGCGCCGATCTTGCCTCGTGGCAGCGGGCAATGCTCAGAATGAGGGAGGCTGCCGTGCGCCTGTATCACATCAGTAGAAAGAAGCTCGAAAGTTGGGGTGAGATAAGGTGCAAAGCAGCGATGCCAAGCGATGTCCGAGGGCTAAGCGAGGAGGGCTGAATGGGTGTGCCAAGTGCCAACTGGACGCGGGAGACCTGGTCTCTCGGTGTCGACTGCCTTAGCGTGTGGCCAGATGCAAGTGCCGCGACGGGGAACGAGATAAGAGAGGCCGATAGGAGTAAAGAAGATCGCGGGTGTGGCTGCGCAACTCGTGGCACATCGACAGTGCCGGTGCGTATGAGAGGAACCATGGTGTGGCTATGAGAGACGCACCGTACTCTAGTACATCACTAGTGGGTTAGGTAGGCTTATGAGTGACTCGCCTGACGCTTTGTGTATCGCGTACTTGCTACGTGGATGGCCATCCACAGCGAGGCAGCGATGCTGATGCCGGCAGCAGCCTACATCCCTTCCAGCAGGGAACTTCATGACGGAAAGCTCCATGCTGAACGGCCCCTCGCTAGCACTGCGAGTGCTCGCGACCCCATTTCGTGGCCGGGGAAGATGCTGAAAATGTCAGCTCGTAAATGTCAGCAGAGAGTAGCAATATCGTGAGGCCCACCGCGAGTGCCACGGCGGAGTATGTGGGTTGTTGTTGTTGAGCTCGTGTCGAAGTAGCATAGTTAGTATCTGGAATTAACTCCGCGAGCAGCGCTGCTTGCATAATGGCGGAGAGAGCGGGATTGGATTGCCGAATCAGTCTTGAGCCTGGAAGGCAAATTAAATCTCTTCTGATCCATTTACCAGTCAGGGAACTGTCCTCCGGAGCTTGCTCCTACAGGACGTAATTGGATGCAACCCATTGTATCTGTAGAGTATCTGCGTGCTAAGTCACGCACCTATTGCGCAGTCCTGCGACCGCAGATGGCTGTTAACTACTGGGTGGGTTCGGGCGGATTTTCGGCGTCGACGTTGTGTAACGTGAGGCATAGCACCTATGGGAGAGCGGGAGGGGCAGAAGTGGCGTGCTTAGCGTGAGCCGCTTGAATGCTTGTTGAGCTTTCCATCCATGGCGTGCTGCGAAGCGACGGCGTCCAGACTCCACGGTCCACTTGGGATTGTAGCAGCCCCACTCCACTCTCTACCCAGCCCTAGTCGCCCCTCTTCCACCCCTGCCTCCGCCGCCCTCCGCGGAGCTCATCGCCGCGGTGCCATACATGGTTGCGCCGGTTCCACGTCGATTTTCAGTTCATTCCACTACTGTGCGGTAATAGCGCTCAGATCCTTCGGTAATAGTAACCGCGAGCTGTTGATATTTCCGAGACTTGACAGAAGCCTGCTAGGGCAGGACCGGCTGGACAGGAGCCGTTCCGTTTTAGGCCAGTTCGTGATTTTTGGGGGCGTGCTTCTAACCTTTACAGGGCTCGTCTCTCCGGACGACAGGTGGAGGAGCAGAAACGGAGCGCGCTCTCCGTCCCGACCTCATCAGGAGGAGACAATACTCAGGCGGGCCTATCGGATGACGTCGAGGATGATTCATCGTGTTTCCGCATTGCTTCTAGAATCCTTATCGCATTGTTGGGCAGAGCCAGGCGAAGAGGAGGGGAATTCAAGGCGAAATGTCGAAAGTAAGCGGAACACCCGCCAAACATGGGGTACCAGCAGCCCTTCCTATTGGCCCTCCGAGCCAAAAGTCGGAGTCTTGGCAGGCACTTAAGCTTAAATCACTGGGTCTGTTGTGTCCCCTCCAAGCCTTGGCGTTCGAGGTCCGTCCGCTAAATGCGATGCCCACATCCGATCTCGCGGCAGGATATCCGCCCTACCTTCACCGCCTGCCCTATCTGACCCTGGCTTTCTGCCAACCGCCCGAAAACGGTGCTGGGCGCGGTCTCAATGGAGCGTCGGTGTCGCAGGCTAGAGCATCCCCGGACTGCAGCCTCGCGACATCAGCGACCGCGGCAGCTGCTCATACCGACCGAAGTTGTTACGGAAGCCTCAGCGGGCCGTGCTATCATCCGATGTGCCCAGCTCCCGTTGTCGTTCGTGATGTGCTGTGCTGAGCCGGCGCCCCGTTTCGAACGACAGGGATACCCACCATGATGCCACCACCACCAGATCGGAGCCGTCCTCCAGCCAGCACCAGGGTCCCACGCCAACTCCCGACGCCTTGTCCATTGCGGTGGATTCGAATTTTAGCTGGCCTTAGTAACTGTCAACCCCCCGACTGGTGAGAGCAAAAGAGCTGGAGACGGCGGCCGACGGCGCCAAGCTGGCAGCCTCTTGGGAGTGCAGTGTAAACACGTTGCCTGGCGGGGCTAAGTCGGAGGGTGCACAAGGTGCAGGCTCGGTTAAAATTGGTATCAGGGAAGCCTTGCGGGGCCTTCTAGAAGTCCATCTCATGCAGATCGAGTTTGAGGCTGCCTTCGCCGCCAGATTGGGTCGCTGCAGTTACCGTATGGTGCTATACGCCACCGGATCTAACTCCAGGGCTTGGCAATGGCTTCACCTCACCGATATCGAGTCGCCAACGTATGCTTGGACGTGTATCCGTCTGTTTGTCTGCTAAGAATGAGAGCTTCGCGGAACTGGTCGCCGGCAGGAATATGTGGCCAGACTGAGCCGTCGGGATGTAGGTAAGGACAGCTGGTCTTGCGGGAGGTGTCGGCACCCAGCGCGCACATTCGTTCTTTGGGGGCGGAATAATGGGAGCGAGCTGAGGTCAAGAGGCTCTGCATGATAATTCAGACAGGAGAAAGGTAACTAACTCAACGCGCAAGCCACATTGGGAAGGTAACGGAACACTCGCAGCATCGGCTGCCTGTCGGAGGCACCGTCAGAGAGTATCAGCCTCAGCGTTCCGCGACGTGAAGGGGGAAACCCCCAAGCTACTTCGTTGCTTCTGTTCGTTGCCTTCTGTCCATTTTCCCCGCGGGACCGTATTGCACCGCCTGACTAAGGTGAGAAAGCTGCGTGCAGGATCGATCGCACGGGTAGTGCGCATGGATGGGAGGCATGGAACTGATGGAAGCCAATTTCGACCCGTCCAACCCTCGCGGATGAGGGGTCAACAAACGTTGGGTCGGCTAGGTAGGTGGGGAGGCAGAGGATGCGGCTCCGACGGTAAGTTGGTCGACTAGGCCGTCTGCTACGTCGATAGGGCCATGGTGACGGGAGGTGTCAGGATTTGGCTTTGGTTCATCCCATCCGGGCATTCCTGGGCGGGTGTTGGAGGGCTCGTTCCAGCTCTCTCGCTTGGGGCCAAAATTTGGGTAGCTCTTTCGACCTTTTGGGTGTCCGTCAGGGGCCAACTACTGCAGGGACAGGCCAGGCAGCACCATTTTCTGCCACTTGCGCTCCAGCCTCCGCCTGGTATTCAACGGCTTTGGCTTTGTGGAGAGAAGCATCGCTTACCTCACAGGGGCCCTAGTAAGGTAAGGAGTTAGTTCTTACTCCAACAAGGGCTCGCCATGAGGGAAAGAGCGACACCCATTTATCCCCTGCAAAGCCGCTGCAACTATCCGACCGGGCAACGCGTCCATTCAATGCTTTCCAGGTTCTGTGTCGATGTTGACCCAAAGCCATCTGCCGGAATGCACTCATGTGTTCACCTGACTACGATCCCCAATGCATCACCCCGGAAAGCCCAAGACGTCGGATGTCCAACAAGATACCAAGATGCAGCAGCCATGCGAGGGTGCAGCAGTTCCACGCCTTGCTTACAGGGAGCCTCTCGACTGGGGGCGGGGTAGGCCAATCCAGCTTCGCAGAGATAATCTTAATCGGGGCACGTGGGCCGCACGCTTCCTGGACTGAGTGTCTGGCAACCCGTCGTTGTTGGCGGATGCGTGGCTTGCCCCGCGAGTGCCCGTCCACAGCACATTCGCGGCACGCCTGCGCGTGTGTGTGCTGTCCGCCAGCGCCTGTTCGTCGACGAGGCGCAACGAGCTGGCTCTTGGCACTGCCTGGCCACCACCACAAGGCCGTACAGGTGGTCTCTCTCCGCCCAAAACGGACACAAAAGCCGGCAAAACCGCAAGAAACAAAAATGAAAGATGGAATCACCGCATAGGGGCTTCTGCGAGGGGCCAGATGGACGAATGAGGCCGCCCCTATCGGCGCTGCCTGAGCGGCGAGACGGTCTGTGACAGCAGCCGCCAGAGACGGAAACCGCGTGCCGGCTCATTTTGCGGCCGCCGAGACCTATCCTCCCGCAACGAGTGCCGCCTGGGGTCCGAAACGGGGTTGTGTGTACGCCAAAACGGCCCCCGAAGCTCAACCTTTGCCGGATGAGGTGCAGGACGAGATTCGAACACCACCGGTTCCCCCTCACGATTTGCTGTGGTCGTTGGCTCTCGGTGACCCAGAACAAATAAACCGTCGCGTACTTTCGCCTATTGTGTCCCGGTCGAGGCAAACCAGCCGGCGATAAAGGCCGTCCCGGACAGCCAGCAGCCAACGCCATCCAGGCGTTCATGCTGCCAAGAGAAAGAGAGATATGACTCGACCGCCCTTTGGGCGACCTTCGAGACCACTCGGAGTTTAACCAGTCCAGCAGGTCATTGCACTGTTGAACGCTTCTGTAAACTTCGGAAGATGCCAAGACCAGAGGTTGGCTCATGGAGATTCCCTGCCGCGCGGTATCCACTGTCGAAACACTGTTCGCCGGAACGCTGGCTAGGTGACTCAGCTCAGGCCATCGGATGCGTGAACAGAGGCTAGGAATCGTGAGCCTACACTACCTATAATCAGCGGAAGATGTGGACGATATTTGTGAGCGTCTTGGCTTCAGCCAATTGCAATTGCTGACGAAGGTTTCTGCCGTCCACTTGGTCGTGCCCAACATTGCTCCCTCCAAAACGGCCAGACGCCCCGCCAATGGTGTCCGTTTCGGCCTTCGCCCTTTGGTTTCATAGATGCTACCAGACCTCAAAAACCTCGCCTTGTAGGGCTTTAGTTTCGGCAGCGCCGTGGCTGGTCCATGCCGTTCTAATTCAGGTTTCCACGGTCGGCATTAAGCCCCTCCGTTTTGCGCAAGACTCGGCGTTTATGATGGACGTCACCCGGCCCGAGGACGGCAACATACCGAAACGCGTGGAATGATTTCGGCGCACGGATTGCGATCTGATCCTCGCCGGAACGGCGGAAGGTCGTCGGAAGCAATCTGAATAGCACGCCTTATCGTGCCTGTTGGCACGGCTACTATTCGGGATGGGACGCTCTCGGGAACGGGGAGGGTTGTGTGGTTGCGCACGGATGGTTGGCAAACGGATGCAGAAGGAGTACTTCGTAGATCTGGGCATCCCGGTCCCTGCCCGAGAATGCACCGGCTGTAAGCTGGAGGTGCTCTGCGTTTGCCTGAGGGCAGGGGTTGGCCAGCCGCGCGATTGACCTCACTGATGACACCTGCAGTCAAGGGCTCCCGGGATGTGACGGAAGTGGGAGAGCATGGAACGTCTCGGCACTCCGTCCGCACCACCGTTATGGCGGCAAGGGGCCACACACCCCATCGCGAGAGCCACACCATGCGGGTAGTTGTCTATGTACTTTCTGCGATCCGATGGTATGTATTTTTGGTGTTGGGGCTTGCTAGGTAACACCCCTGGCCACGTCCCATCAAGTCAACGACATGGTCGAGCTCCGGTGTCGAAGGATATAACACCACGCAGCCCATCTCCAGATCCAACTTAGTCTTTCACATCTTCACTTCACATCATCCCAAG
>Ga0247770_1002167_pt1 | contig 11792 bp, 23 predicted proteins | sample UWRJL136409B6_FD_179943 | JGI IMG/M metagenome (GOLD analysis project Ga0247770, IMG submission 179943) | Plant litter microbial communities from Arlington Agricultural Research Station in Wisconsin, United States - UWRJ-L136-409B-6 | ecosystem: Environmental > Terrestrial > Plant litter >... | reverse complement strand
CCCCAGTTATGCTCTTTCCTCTCGTCGCCCCCCGAGACCTTGGCGTCTATGAGTAGATTGATGAACGGTGGTCACAGCTTGATCAGGGCTGTGAAGAGCTCCCGGTTCGTCTCGCCGAGGGACCGCTGACTGTCAGCATTGAGCTCGAGGCGGGGTGCGCCGGGATGTTGCCAAAGGCCCGGAGAACGCCGTGCAGGGCGTATGATTTATCTCGTGCTTGAGTTGCGTCTCGGCGGAGGGCGCGCGCGATTCCGTCTAGGTGCATCGATCTCCCATCGCGATGGGGGAATAGCAAGGAGGGATACGGACGGGGCCCAAACGCGAAGCTGATGAATAGGTAAAACCAAATCCAGACAAGTACAACTGCCACACAGTAGATCAAAATAATGGGAAAGGCAATGACCCAAGACGGGGCCCCGGTCACCGGGTCTCTGGGGACGGCACGGCACCACACGGCGAGGGGCCAAAAGACAATGCCTAGCGGTGCTGGTACGATAAATGGCGTCAGCATGGCGAAGCCGACGAAGGTGAAAACCAGCGACCGATCGCTGACGAAGTTGTGCCGATCAATTGGTGCGAAGACAGCTACGGAGGCGCCGCGTGCTGGTCTTTTCCGAAGCTCGATGTCTCCCCAGTGGCTTGGGTGCGGCGTGCTCAACCAAATGTTGAACAAGTCCATCCAGGCCTCGGTGCTTGATGAGCACTTCATGATACCCGGACTTTGACCCCGGGTCTTCGGATCGATAGGGAGGCACAGAAAATGCAAGCCACGGTGAGGCTCTTCCCACAAGATGGCCTTGCTTCCACAGAGGATTGTGCAGTCGGCCGACAGAATAACCTCTTGGAATGTCCAGGCTCGCTGGAGCCACGGCTGATCCAACAGGTGGTCCAGGTTCTCGAGTTGGAGCCTTTCACGGAGTGGTTTGATTCGCCTAAGAAGGAATGGGCTATCGGTAGTTCTCTCGCCAGTGCTTGTCATATCCGCGTTACCGGACGGCTACTCACATTCTGAGTGTTGTGAAGCAGGTCTTCACCATGGAGGCTACAGTCCGCCGCCAATCCTTGGATGGCGTCTGGGCCTCACCACGAGCCAACCACGGCATTCCAGGCCAGGCAGGCCTCCAGCGTGCGGCCTTTGACAGGCTGTCGATTGCCTCGTCGCTTGTCAGGTCCAAGCCAGATGTACACCGTGGTAGCCCGCGAATAGATCTCACCCATTAGCGGGATTTGCTCATCATCCTTCTCCTTGCTAGTGCCGCTTCCCTGGTTGATGCAGATGGCGTCGACCCAGATGGTGATTCCGCCGTAGAGATGCCGGACCGTCATGAGAGCGGCATGGCAGTTTGGGGTGATCGTTACGTACCCGATCGTCGCATTTCCGACCTTTGTATTCCCGGTCCTGCACAAAATGTGGGTGACGGGCGGCTCACTGGGAGTGGGAGGGTCTGGTGGCTCACTGGAAGGGTCCGGTGGGTTCCTCCAGACACATACGAGTGAGCTGCGAAGCGAAGGCGGTTCTTCAAGTCGACTACCTCGAGGGAGCAAGACAGATCGGCTTTCGGGTCTTGGGAGTTGTCGAGACGGAGCACTCTGATCAGTTCCGAACCGTGCCAGCTGGGGAGAGAGATGACAAAACCCTTACAAAATCCTTACTCGGGGCCGTCAGGCTCGGGCGGCGTCTTTAGCACCTCATCTGAGACACTGAAGTTGTGTCCCAATTCAAGTGGACGCCAGCAGCGTTCGCTGCCCAATAAAGGTTCGGATGAACACAAGAACTTCTGCAGCCACAACAGACCTGGCACGGCTTCCCCCACATGGATCCAAAATGATGTTGGTGTTGCGCTTTCGGACCGGCAAACGCGCTGCAGTCTTCAGCGCCGTGGGAGAGATCGACAGGAAGGCGTTTTCAACCCGCTACAATTCGTTGGCCTTTCCCTCTTTCCCTCTGGGGACAACGCAAATTCACTCGTGGGAGGAAGGAGCACTTGACTCAGACCCACACTCAACTCCCATGTCAGAATTTCAGGTCGACGCTGTTCATTGCTTCAAACATCTCTAAAATCAACGAGATCAAACCTGACAACGCAGCCGACGACGCCAATGCTATCATCTTCCCTGCGTTTCTGATGCGAATTGGTGACCTGCTCTATTGGCCTCGTCGAATTTGCACTCGCTCCTTGACTGGGAATTTGATGGATGGGTGGGCATCCGCGGCTTTTGATGAACGGTTCAACGGACAAGTTCATTGGGCAGCGCCCAAAAAGAGGGGTAATAGCGGATACACACTACCTAGAGTGGGATTATAGCATCATGGCCAAGTGGCAGTGTTGCAAGCTTTATGACATGATCATGGCCCCGTTCTGCGTCAGCTCCGGCCCAACATTACCCCGCTGATGAAAGTTGTTTCGTCGCCTCGAGCCGCTTGGTACTATCACAAGCCCCAAACTCCCACTTCCTCACAACCCGAGGCCAATCGATTCACCTTCCGTCTCAACCATGGCGTCGACCAAACCCCCCTTTCGTCACTGTGAAAACAACTCTCCCTATTCTCCCTCAATTCCGCCCGCGCCCCCGTGGCGACTTTTCGCCTCCTCATCCGGCCGCTTTCCTCTAGCGACGTCTACGGCCTGCACAGAATCCGTTCCCAGCTCGGAGTCATGGCCAATGATCTCCAGGGCCGCCCCGATGCCACGCTTGAAGAAACCCAGCCTCAACTTACCCGCTTCCTTCCGCCCAATGACGAAAAGACATACCACTTTGCCATCTGCCTCAAGGAGACTGAAGAGTTCATTGGCATCGGGGGTTGTCATTCCATCGCCTCGGTTTTCGGGTGGCCCGCGATCGGCTACATGCTGACCAGGGAGCGTTGGGGCCAAGGGTTGACGACCGAGTTCACGCGTGCGTTTTTGGAGATGTGGAAGACGCTGCCGAGGAGAGAGGTGAAGATTCAGGTTGACCCGAGGAGCTTGCTAGATGGGGAAGTGGCAGGCGGCGTGGTCAAGGAGCAAGTGGCATCGCTCACGCCGTGGGATAATTTTGCGAGCGCGAGGGTTATGGAGAAGTCCGGGTTCGAGGAGTTTCTGGTATGGAGCGAGCCGGACTTGCGGGACCCGAGTGTTGATATCGAGCTGAGGGGGTTTCGGTTCGTCTGGGATCAGAACTGAGCAAGAGACGGCGGTGAGGGCGTTGCCGACTTCTTTTGTTCTCCGAGCTGGTAGCAGGGACTTCAGTTGAAGTGGCTACATAATAATGCTGTGGGAATCTGAAGAGCACCGTGATTGTCCTCGTCCAGTTGGAACGCCGGGCTTCGACTAGCGCCAGCACGCTAAGTGGTCAGACACAGAACCCCCGACGTATCGGATCATCACCACGGCAAGCACCTACTTGCGCGTCGCCGGGAGCAGAGCCGGCCAGTCCTCGGGACTGAGGTACCCGGGCTGCATGCCCGCCACGAACTGCTTGACGTTGCTGCACTTGACGAAGAGGTCGTATTTCCCGGGCCGGTGGGGCTCCATGTTGGTGATGGCGAAGCCCGGGCAGTTGTCGGGGCGGGGTTCCACTTTCGCCGGTCCGATGACGCCGGCGCGGTAGACTGGTTGTCAAGTCAATACATGAAAGTTGAAAGTCAAGGAAAGGAAGAGACTTATGTTTGGAAATCATAGGCCTTATCGCCAGGTTCCAGCCCAGTGGAACTTGGTCAATGTACAAATCATCGCCCGTGTACACCTTGTGATCCCAGTCGGCCCAGAACTCTTTTGGTCGGCGCCCACAGCTCGTCCGCGATCGAATGTCAGGTATTTTGGCCGATCGTGTGACCGGATCGAAGATGGCACTGTCCCTGAACTTTCTTTCCATCCTCAGACGCCAAATACTCCTGGATGATTGACGTCACCCCCAAGCCGAGAAAGAAGAGGCCCATAGTCATGAAGGCTTGCGTGATGTCCTACAAGATGTACCTGTGAGGCCACGGGTCTATGGGGTTGTTGTTGTACTTGTTGTAGTAGCTCTTGAGCTTGAGCCAAGCCAGTCAACTATTACCAAGCAGAACCGTGCTCTTCGGGCTTTGGTGACTGGTACCTTTGGAGACCCGTGATGAGTTTCATCGACTCGGCATACCGCTCACGGGCGCCGAGATGGGATGTGTCTTTGAAAACTGCAGAAAGTCAGTCACACATCATGATCCACGAGAGGCACAGAATTAGGCCTACTGTAAGAACGGCCTCTTTCCATGATTTCCTGCGAGCCGGCCAGCTTCCTGAGCTGCTCCACGCTGAGCGTGAGCTTGACCGAGGCGTAGTCCAGCCTTTTCAAGAGTGCTGCGCGATCCTTCACCGTGAAATCCCCGTTGGCAACGTCTCCCGCGCCCATTTATCAGCCCAAAACGTGTCAGTGAGGTACATGTGTGCCTGCTCCCAGATGGGTGGTACCGCGAAGGGAAACTCTTCAGCGCCCGGGACATAGCCCCTGTTAGCCCCGCTACTCTTTGTGCCCAGCTGCTCTTCTGCCAACGATGACAGCGTTTCATCTGGCTGGCGTAGTTCCAGATGCTCCTCCCGCAGATGGTGATCTTCATCTTCTCCTCCTTAGGCTCGACTGCGAGGCCTTCGATCATCTTGTCGGCACGACTGAGGGTGTTGCGAGAGAGGAAACTTAGGACATCGAAAAGTATGTTCTCTTTAAGATTGCCGTATCGGAAGTGGTGGCGGATATAGTCGCCGGCAGACTCGAACCGGGCCGTGCCGGTGTTCTCCTCGTCCTCATCGTCGGACTCATCGCCACGAACAAAGTCGGCGCAGGCATCTCGCAGCGTCTGCAGGCTCGGCTGCTCGACTTTGATGCACAGGTCGCGACGGTCTGTGTTAGCGACGGCCGGATCAGCAAGGAACTCGGCAACGCTGTTGGCCCGGAGAGCGGCAGAGAGAAGTGCGGGGCGTACTATGAGCTGGCGGCAGAATAGGAGTTGCTTGACCAATGGCGCTGGAACGGGGCAGGCTCCTGCTTCACCCTCTTCTGCTACATGTCCATCTCAAGCTCGTGATTCGCATCCTCCTTGCTCTGGACCTGCCTGACCCAGCCGGCCAGGTGGTGGTGGTAGAGGTCCCAAAAACTGCGTCCTTGTAACTCCACCGCCATTTTAGACCCGTGGCAACTGTAGCCGAGGCAACCCAGAACTGTGACCCCTTCGCTCAGTCTGGCTCAGTCTGGCTCAGGCCAAGGCGGCAACCGCTCAGTTCCGAAGAAGGAAAGGGAAATTCATGGTGTCGATTTTAGGGCGGTGAACAAGCTGTTACCCCTCTTTTCGTATCAAATCTGAGCTGTCTAATATAGGTGGCAGCGGGTAGCCCAGTCAGACAGCTGTTGGCAACTGCAATTGGCTCAGATTTAATCCGAAAAAGAGGGGTAACAGCCAGATCAGCTAGATTTTCTTTCCTTGCGGATGAATTCCCTATCTCCCGATGAGTGTATCTCGCGCGCTAGCCACTGCCCAATTACAGCCAAAGACTTGTTCGTACCTTGCTCCACTCTTTCAACCTCCTTTCGAAATTCGCGTTCTTCTCGGGCCCCTGAATTTCTGAGGAACCCAGCGGAAATTGCCAATGGCCACGTTCACATCCAAGATTGCCTTGATCACTACAGCCAGCGTGAAGGCCACTACGACGAGCCATAACAGTGCTCCAGCATACATGAGTATGGCGTCTCGTCCGGGCTGTCCCTCTCTTTCGGTCACGTCAGTGTCGCGCGCCGAGAGAATCATGTCGCTGAATCCGGGAACGTAAAACCCCTGTTGGCGCGCAAAATGGGCTACGTGGCCCATCATGTATGCCAAGAGGAATTGTAGAATAATCTCTGCTGTTAACGTCGTGGCGGCTACCGAAAGGTATATGGCTTGTCCTGTCTGAAAGAGAACAAGCATAACAATGAGCCGGTAAGGCGGGGTTAAGAGAACCAGAGCATTACGACAGTTATATTAGTATTCTTATAGCCTAGAGTCGACTTAATGATCACGGCATTAACCAGATTAGCGGTAACGTGCAAGGCTGCGGTGAAAGGGCTGGTGATTATCCTGCCAGGAAATGGAGTAAGTTAGCGTAAGGTTTAACTTAATGCTCTATTCCAATGTGGGGGCGCTGAGAGAGAAGGAAAGGGACAAGGGTTGTTAGGGAAAGTACGTACCACCCTCGGGAGTGTGGTTTTCCCAGCTAACCACTCGTCAACCTCAGAATGACGGTCTGACGGCTAAGAAGGGGCGTTATGACCAGTATTTCAATATTAACCGCAGCGAAAACGCCCAGATTGGCGGCCGCTGTCGGGCAGTTCAACGACACTGCGCCTCCTCCTGCAAACTCGGGTTTCACCACGGCAGGCCACCATCACGTACTTCCTTAACACCATGGCCTTTCTGACGCTGCTGTGTCTGGCTATAAGTGCGATTGGCTCCGCTATTCGGACGACAGTAGCATCGGGGATGACGAAATAGTCAAGCGAGGGCTTATAATAGTTATTAGGTATATCGTTAAGTTTGCGCTGTATGTCACGGTTATAGTACGGTTACGCCAAGTGAGCGTCGACCTAGACCTGCTCCCAGAGCTGGTATCTAACTGCCGTCCCTACCACGACATCCTACCCGGTTTTCCCAAAGACAACCCTAACGTGATGGAGGGTATAAAGCGCTATGCGGAAGCCATAGGCTACACCAGCACTACAGGTATCGTGCTCTAGAGCACCCTAGGCTTACCGCTGCGCATTTTCCTTGTCTTCTTAACCGTGGGTGGCGTATCCGCTGTTTTCTATGGCCTCTATTGGTTAGCTTTGAATTCGCTAAAAACATTAGGGTTTTTCTTCTCGCTTAGATTCTAGATTAGCATTACCTACTGTTTCGCACAGCTCAATCATAAGAGGAACTTACTGGGCAGCGTCCTAGGTGAGGAATATAGAGACTCTCAGTAGAGGTTTGGTCAGGTTCTAGCTGTTTTTGCATGGATGCCGCTCTTACTCGAGTCCGTGGTAGGTATTCTAAAGAGTGTTATAAGGGCATGCACATCTTCTTCTAACCGTAAGTAGTTTCCCGAATCCTCTTTTGCCCTTCCTAACAAGGCTATTCTTGCAGACCGAAAGCGAAAAGATAACATATCTTCTCGCCAACGCTGCACTAAAATGCGGCCTGCTGTCTCGTTAGGTGATTCTATGGAACACGAGCTGGGGACAAGAAGAAATGTTTCTCCAGAACACTCTGCAGTGTCGGCGGATCACCAGAGTAACAGCAAATTTCGAGATTAGGGAAGGGAAGATTGTCTCGATAGTTATCACATGCATATAAGGGAGGCTTAGACCAGAACCTAGGTGGAAGATAACCAGTAAATCCCTGGTGTTGCATCATGGTGTCTTCTTACTTCTCACACCTTCATGCCTTCCCTGTTACCACTTTTGTCATTCCTTTTACCACCGCTCCTATAAGTCTTACCAGTCACCTCCTGTACCATTTGTTATATGAGACGAATCTGGGGACACACAATCCCCCTTTTCGTTCGTATTCCTGATCCCGTTCGTCAACGCACGGAAGCAAAGGTTCCTCGGACAACTATGCGGGGAAATCAAGTTGGATGGGCTCATGCAAGCTTCACGTGCAGACGTCAACCCCGCACCGCTAGCTCCCTGTCGTCGGGCCTCTCTGAAACCCAACGTCTCTTTTCTATCCCACCACCGGGTTTATCCCACCTGCTTTCATGACACCACGGAGGCCCGGCACGATGGAGATGGCGACACCGACGGCACAGTATCAGCACTTTGTTCCCCAGTTCCTCCTCCGGAACTTTAGCCACCCCTACAAACCCGCGGGCGGCAGGAAGCGCGGCAAGCGCAAGGACGAGAATGGGCTGTACTTCGGCGAGAGCGTCGTCCAGACCCTGGATTTCACTGCGAATCCACCCGTGATTTGCGAGAAGGCGGTGAAATGCGTCCTTGGGCAGATAAACATGTACGAAGGCGCATCAATACAAGAACAGAGAGTTGAGCAGATGCTATCCAAACTGGAGGACCAGGCTGCCAGGGTATTCCGCAAGATTACCAAGGCATACGAAGACCTCCAACAGGAAAAACAACAACAAGGAAAGGACGACGCAGAGAAAATAGGCATCTTCTGTCTCACACGCGACGAACGCAACCTCATACGCAAATTCCTCTTCCTCCTCAAGTACCGCGGCTCTAGTTTCCACCGCCGATTCTACCATCAAACCCCCGACGAGTACAACGCAAACGACCAAAAATCCCTCCGCGAGTACATGGCCGAAAAAGGTTACTCACGGCCGCTAGACGTCTGGCTCAACAACATCAAGGCAATCATCGACCTCGACATCGACGTCGAGGGAAAGTGGAAAACGGACTTGTGCCGGCGCATGTACCCAGTCGATGCCCAATGGTTCTTCTCCCACACCGAGATGTTCTACATGGCCATCTGCACCCCCTCCGACGCTGACGGCGAGTTCATCCTCACCGACTCCAGCTACAACATATTCGAGGGACCCAACACCTGTGCACGAAACAAGAACACTGGCCGCCTCGAGGGCTCGGCCTGGACCGAGCTGCACATGTTCGCCCCCGTATCCCCCAAGCTGATGATCGTGCTTCGCTCTTTCACGTTCCCGCAGCCAGACGAGGACGTCAACGACAGTGTCAGACAGCAGCGAGAACTCCACCGCCGGCATATCCTCGACAGGCCGTTCGGAGGCGAGGTCAAAGGTCTGCTGCACGACCTCCCCGTAGCCAAGGCCCGCAACAACTACTCTCAGGTGATCAACGGGCGGTCATTTGCATGTGACAGCTACGACGGAACGAGGAAAAAAGAGCACAAATTCTACTTCTCGCTCTTCCCAATCAGCACACGGCACGTCAACATCATCAACGGCGTCCTGCTTGAAAACTGCGCGCACTGCACCAGTGTGATATTCCAGACCAAGTCCATCTTTGCCAAGACCCTGGAGTGGTTCTTGGGGACTACCTCCATCAGCAAGGTCATATCTGGCGTACCCGGGGCCGAGTCCTGCGCCGAGTCTCTCCGGAAGATGGGCATCGTCTCCCGCGCCCTGGGTTCGACAGGGACGACCGTCACGAGGGAGCTGGATCCTCCGGGCCCGGTGGCAGATGAAATGCACGAGTTGCGTCAAAGGGCGCAGGCAGCGACGCAACAGTGGTTTAAGAAGGTTGTGATTGAAGGTGAAGAGGATCCGATGATGAAAACGGAGTTTATGCAGTTTTATGTTAATTTGGGTAGGTCAATGGCTTCACCGCCGGCCACAGCAGAACTCTTGACGGTAGAAACTGACACTGACACTACATTGTCTTCAGGCGGCAGCCCCTTCACCACACTCATGGAGGATTTCGATCAGGCAGCGAAGATGTGGATGCTCCGTGTCAAAATCGACGTGTGGTCACAAGGTGTCGCAGAACCCATCCGCCAGCGGAACCGCAATCTCCTAGAGGAAGCCTATATGCGCCTCCCGGCTGCTCGTTTCATGGTGTATGCTAAATTCTGGCGCGCTAAGATGCTCTTTCGGTTCGATGACCTAGAGAACGGGAATGGCGAAGAGGGTCCCGACCCCTTCGCCGGTCCCGAGGACGTTGTTCTTAGAGGCAGGTATCTGTCTTCACAGTTTCCATGGATTTTAGCTAGTAGCTAACACACAGCCGCGCAGCAAGTAACATTTTTAGCTATGAGGCACTTAACCGGGTGATATATAACGTGGTATCGGTCGACATCCAGAGGGCACGGAACATCTGGCAAAACCCCTGGGAGGGTGTTACTAAAGACTACAACAAGGGATTTAAGATCCTCAAATCACTTTCCTACGTGATACATCACCTAGGTACGCAGACCCCCGGATGCTGACGGATATACAACCCTAGATCAAATGAGCTAATTCCGGCGTTAGGGTATATCCGTGAATGTGGCATGTTTCAATCTTTCCAATCACGTTATTCGTTCGTCTCTAACAAGGATCAGGTATCCTAGAGGTCGAAGACCTGGCTCTAGCAGCTCAGCTTCAAATACTGATGATGGACCTTCACAACAACGCAGAGGGCGCTCAATCTGCATCCTTCCGCATACTTGAAGATGAGGATAGAATTGAGCTGCTCACGCGCGCCTTTGTCAAGGAGCGCTTTGTGGAAGCTGTGAAGGTGAGGGTAGCAGCATCTGAAGTTGTGCCTCTGAGGGACGTTCTGTTCGACTTCGCATATCCCACTCCCCCGTCGGGGTGGCTCGACTGCGCTAGCTCGTCGTGACCTCGACAGAGGAAGCTATGCTCGTATATGAGATCCTCGATGTATTGTCGGTTCTGCTCTGGGTCGGCGAGATTGGGGTATTTGGCGAAGAGGCATGTCATGGCTTGTCTGTTGAGGGCACGTTGTTCGGTCATGGGGGCGCGGTGGCGGGAGAGTGTTGAGCGGACGTCTTTTCTGCGTGGCGAGGTAGTACGTCTTCGTCTGGGTCGTGTTCTGAAGGCTGTCATTATATGTAGAAGAAAACCAGGGAATCCGCTCGATGGAGTTGAGGATGTGCTGTCTGGAATCACGCCCCCTTGGCCCGGTGACCATCGGAACATGCGGCGCGAGTTGATCGTGATTAGTCGGGAAAGTAAAAGAATACAGGCTTGTTATCCCGAGCCTCCGAAAACACCGCCTCCCTGTCGCAGTGCCCACCCGCCCGATACCCAGCAACCCGCCGCTGCCTCTGCATGTGCCACCACTAAGCCTACCACCTCAGGCCCAGAACATGTTCACTCAGAGCGACTTACTGGGCGTGTCGAACTGCAGCGGCAGTTCTTGGCGCTCAGGCGCGCAGGCGCCTTACCGCTCCAGGCTAGCCTAGAGCGCAGGAGCCTTTAGTCATGTGCTCGCCTCACACACCGGGAGCTTTCTTTTATATTTAGTCTGGGAGCTTCACTCCCCCCCTTTCTACCTGATCAAGTCACTTTACAACTGCACTTCCGCTGCTCCGATAAGCTCCGTACCCTCAGTGAAACGTTCCACAGGGTGACTTTACCTACTCAAGCCCCTCGGAATCAGGTGGCTTCCCCTCAACACTGGAAGGGTACACTACAACAGCCCCCCCTCTACGCCACCACACGATGCCAACTAGGAGCACCGTCATTTCCTCATGGCCAACAGCAACGCCAGCAGCAAGCCAGAATGTGGCATTCCAGTAAGTCCCCCCTCGACTGCAAGATGCAGATGACCTGTAGCAAAAGACCCAGATCGCACCCCCAGCACCTCCAATGCCCTGTGTGCAGCAATGCCCACCCCGCCCACCCCACGAGGTGAGGCCGGAATCGGCACCTCTGGGCAAAACACAAGGACTACGCCCGGCGGAATGACGTCCCGTCGGAGGACGAGAGGTGTCGCTTGTGCGGGAGGACGATGCGTGAAGACAACCTCAAGCGGCACCTCGAGACGAAGCATGGGAGGAGAGGGTGCGTGGAGGTTAGGGATGCTGTCTTTAAAAATGGACGCCGTGCTCATCCGCGATTCGCTCCGCTGCATCGAGAAGCTTCCTGTGCTCACCACCAGTGATCAATCACGACCAAGATCATATCGCAGCAGCCCCCAAGTGCCTCCATACCGGCCAGGTGCGCATTTACCAACCCGCGCAAAACCCGAGACCCATGGATGAGAATTTTGATGTCCACAGACAGTTTCCGTATCAGCCTATCGGGGCCGCGCGTCTCAATCTTGTAGGCGAGCTCCTGGAGGGCACCGCAGCAGCCCCATTTCTTCCACCGCCAAGCCGTATCTGAACC
>Ga0247770_1002166_pt1 | contig 11793 bp, 9 predicted proteins | sample UWRJL136409B6_FD_179943 | JGI IMG/M metagenome (GOLD analysis project Ga0247770, IMG submission 179943) | Plant litter microbial communities from Arlington Agricultural Research Station in Wisconsin, United States - UWRJ-L136-409B-6 | ecosystem: Environmental > Terrestrial > Plant litter >... | reverse complement strand
GGGTGGGGGAGATTGAGGGGAGGGCTTGGAAGGAGAGGAGGGGAGGGAATGTGGGTAGGGGCAGGAGTAGGGGGCGGAGGGGAGGAGGGGTGGTTGGGGTGGTGCTGGCGGAAGTGGTGAGGGCGCATGGGAGGGAGAGACGGTGAGGTAGGTAAAGATAGGGGTGAGTACCTACCTACCGGTATCTATTTAGGTGTTCAGATAACTGACTGTTTAAGAAAGTAAGGTAGATAGAGATGGGATTAAGGGGATAAATATATTAATCTTAGCCTAAGTGTAGTTGAGATCACGTACATGACAGTCAGGAGAATAACAGGTAAGTGCTATTGACCTAGGTCCTTACTACCTATTGAAATTAAAACATAAACGAGACAAAATACCTTAGCTTTAATAACATGCCCGACCCAGATGATTTAATCCTCTGCTAGTCTCTGTTAAACTCCTAAACCACCCTACGACCACCTCCAAGGGACCTCCAACGCCCCATCCTCCATCCCCGTAACACACTGCACCTCTCCCTCCCCACCCCCAAACCTAAAAAACACAGTCCACGACTTCCTCACCCCCGGCCACGTATCCCCTCCAAAAAACCCCGTCGTCGTCCTAATCTGCCCCCTCCGCCCCTCAAAAAACTCTCCCAGCTCCTCCATCACCGCGCCCGCCGTGATCCTCGCCGTGCCATACACCACCGCGATTATCTCCGTTCTCCCACCGCTCGCAAAATTCCCCCACCCCGTTCCCGGCCCCAAGGTAGTGATGAACTTGGGAAATGCCCCGCAGAGAATCCCCTTGTTTTGATCGAGGTGTGCGGTGGGGGTAATTTTGACGTGGATTTGGGGCGCGAACTGGGTTGCGTTGAGGAGGTGGAAGGAGGTGGGGTTGGTGTCGTAATGGTAGAGGATGGTGAGGGTTTTGATTGTGCCGATGGCGGGGTCCGGGAGGAGGAGGGTGTGCAGGGTGTGCATGTTTAGTTTGAGACGCTCGAATTGCGAGGTTTTGTCGAGGGTGATGAAGGCGCGGATGGAGGCGGTGATGGTGATGCCGCCCCAGGTTGCGCCGAGGATGTGCAGGCGGGAGGGGCCGGGAGGAGGGGGGTTTGAGTGGATGGCGGATTCGGTGTAGGGCGGCGGGCTGGGGTTTGAGTCGTCTTTTTGGGAGGATTTGGTGTCGTGGGGGAGGTGGTCGGAGAGAGACATTTTGCGGTTCGAGATTTGGGACAGGTCGTCGCCGGTTGTCATGTTGAATTAGAAAAGTTGCGGGGTTCGAGGTTGTGTATTTGGTTCTTTTGTATTTTGGGGGAAGTCATCGGCCAGTTTATAAGTCACCGTGGGAGGGCGCCGTGCTGTGCCACTGGAATTACGCGGCGTGGGTTGCATTGGGGGTGAACACTTGCGTCGGTATTTAGCCGGTTTGGGACACATCCAGACCAGTCAACTCGGTTTTCGAGCCCTTTGGGAGGTACTACATCATCCACATCCTTCAGTGCTTGGTCCAAAACAGACTGTCGCTAATCGCATCGAAGCATTCAAGTTGTAATGCCAGGAGAGCTGATCAAAGCCTACCTAAGGAGGAACCCAATGAGAAGGAGGGCATCCGGCAACAAGACTGAGACCATTAAGAGTCCTCACCTGACGAAAGCTAACCTCTACCAATGAAACTCACCGTTGCCCCAATTTATGAGCTCGTCCCGACAAACACAACCAAAACCGCAGCATACGCCGCCGTAGCTCCCACAACGTCCTTTTTCTGCATTTCTTCGAGATAAGCCAAAATTGCGCCCAATAACAAGACTGCCACAGAAGCCGTGATGAGCTGGGCTAGCAAGTTATCATAGAGCTTCATGAAAAGCATCGGAGCAATCAGCGACAAGCCAGTGAGGATTGCCACCCACAATCTTCCCCAAAATTGCCGAGATAATTGTCCCTGAGTGTCGCGCTTGTGAGTGAACCCGCCGTACCCGGTGTATTCGGGAACAGGCACGTCATAGCCGTAATTGGGAAACCGTGATTCCAGGTACTCGGGATCGACGAGGCCTTCATATTCAAGAATTGCAGAGTCGGCCTTCATGTTGATGTAGAACTGAGATCGAAGGAAGCTGGCCGTGCGGGAGAATTTACTTGTAGGTTCGAGCATATACTGGAGGTCTTTGAGTGCTCCAACTAGACGAGTACATTATTCTACGTCAGTTACCGCTAACACGTTCTAGCAAGGGCAGCACCGCATACCATAGTCCTTCATCAACCTCCTGACTCTGGACATCTGTTCGGTTGTGACATGACGGCGATCTGACATGATGAAAACCTCTCGCGCGAGCAGTCGCTTCATATGAATTATGCTCATGTATTGCAGGACTCGTAGCCGAACTAAAGGCTCAGTTGGTTGCCCATTACGGGGACTGCCGCTTTCAAAAAGAACTGAAACACGATTCTTTTTGTTCCGCATTGCCCCGTTGAAGAGCCGATCTCCGAAGTACTAGTGTCGAACGCGTTGTGAGCTTACCGGGTTTCTTGACAGTGTTTCTGGCCGCTCGGGGTCGGGCTTCCGTCCCGACCTTGACCCTTCCCTGACGCTGGCTCGAGTCGATGTTAGCCAACACCTTGACCCGCGCTTGAACATTAGCTGCCCCTTACCTTCCACATCCTCTTTGATGCGATTGACTGAAAAATTGCTTCCCATTGCCACGACATGAAACTCAAGGGATCTGGGTGGTGCCTTAACGAAAGGAACGGGGATTCTGAAAGCGGGGTACAGGATAGAAGCAACAGCACCTCAACCTTCTGTCAGGCCACTTGAGCGGGCAATCGTTCTCGGAAGCCGCAGCTGAGCCACCACCCCGCATATCAATACCATGATAGGTAGATACCATGCTGGATTCAACACGGACTGATGTTGCGTTACCAAAGACGAAAACACGTGTTTCTTATCTACACCCAATCACCTCCGGCAAACGCGGCGACCTTTCCGCCAACCTGTTTCTGATAGCATCGCTCTGAGTTAGCAACCCGGAGGATGCTATGTACCCATCTTTCTACACAATGTAGATTATCTCGTTTGAACGTAAGTGTAAGGTCTGATAAAGGCACGCCTAAGGTTGCTTGCAGACGAGTCCTTGCCTCGTAAAGGGCGACTATTTCTGCCCCAAGGGCGTTGAAGCTAAGACCGATAGGCACGGTAGAGGTTGCCACCCGTCGTCCAGCAAGGAAGGCTTGTCGTCTGAGAAACAAACCGAAGTGAAGAGTGCAGGAGAGATAGCCAGTCCAACAGCTTGGATTGGATTTCAAGCGAGTTCTGAGCCGTCCGGGTCCACGGAGTTCCGGAGCCGTTTGGCCTCGGGACCACTCGGGGTGGGCGCGAGTGGGGCCGCACTCAAATCCGTGGACCCGGAGGGTTAGCTTGAAATCCCCCTGTCCCCCGCCTCCCAACAATCAATAGTCGATTTGAGATGATGGAAGAGGTCAACGCGATACTCATCTTCACCACTTAAATGGGCCCTGACTACCTACCTGATTTAAGTCCTCTGTGGAAAGGGGAGAGTACAGACAAGATGGCGAAGAGGGGGCAAAAACAATGTAAATCACAGGCGGGGATAACACAAGTAGAGACCAAAGCACCGATTCTAACAACGATCTCTAATGCAAAAACGTTCGACCCAAGAATAGAATGCAGCAACTCAACGATCTTGCAAGCATCGCTCAACTCGAACTCCTTGAACTGCACGCTTGCTCGCTCGCTCTACAATATGATGATCTCAAACCCAACGACAACATATCATTCTTCCTCGCGTAGTACCTCCAGGTACCGCGGAGACCTAAACCCAACCGAGAAACCCTTAGTTTCCATCCCAAACCTTAGGTCCGGGCATCTGGTACGGCGCCGGGTTGCTAGTCCACTTGTTGTACGCAATACCAGGGTGGGTCTTTTGGTACAGCCCCGGAATCTTGACCATCGGACCAGGGTTGCCACCCCCGGGCCCCTCAATCTTGAACTGCGCGCAGGTCATGTAGAACTGGGCCTTGTTGACATGGCCCTCGTGCAGGCCAATGTGCTCGACGCGCACGAGGTACTCGCCGGGCGGGGTCTTGGCGGGGATGGTAAACTCGAGGCGGTCCTTGTTGTACGAGCACCAGTTGCCGTCGGTGTTGGCCTGGCCGCGGCAGAGCCCTGTCTCCATGACCTTGAACCAGTCGCCCGAGCCGTCGTAGGACTTGACGTCCGAGGGCGCCTTGGACATGTACACGAAGCCCGGGCCGGGGTGCTCGATCAGCTCGTTGTTGAAGACCTTGAAGCCGATCTTGTCGCCTGCCTTGACGGTGTAGGTGGCCGTGTTGCCGGCCTTGGCGCCGACGTTGCAGCGGAGGTCGTTCTTGTCGAGGATGTCGGGGAAGACGGGGTTGTACGCGTTGCTGTTCTTACGCACGTACGAGTACTCGCCGCCTTGGCGCTGGCCGTTGACGAAGAGGATGTTGAAGATGTAGTGCGCATCGGCCGCCGCGGCGAGAGCCGCAACCAGATAGAGGGACTTCATGGTGGATGGAACGGGTGATGTGGTGGTTCAGGGAAGTGTCGAGGTGATGAGATGCCTGCCTGTCCCTTTTCACGTTTGACCAGGGGGACCGCCGCTGGGCTTAAATACAGCCTTTATGCCTCGGCCACAACATTGAATCCATGGTTTGAATCGGTTGCAAACCAACCTCTTGGCGGTTTATATTGCGTCGGACGCCAGCCTCCCGTCGAGATGACGCCAAGGCTCCCTGCGGGAGAGGCTTTCATCTACCGAGTGCGGGGTGCGTTGCTCGCGAGGGAGCCCCCCTGAAACATGGGGGCGGCTCGACGAATAGGGCACGAGCCACACCCGCCTAAATCGCTAACTTAGTCTGGGGAAGTTTGTTGGCATCTGGGAACCTCGATTCTGATGGGGCGCCCCAGACGCCAAGACGATGTTTTCCTACAAGGTAAGGTGACTTTGTCTTGGCGGAACCAGCAACCACTTGACAGCAGTCAGTTAGATTGCTCATGTGTGGCGGCTGCAAGCGCTTCAAGCTCCGGCAGTTCGACCACTCCCCGACTGGACCGGCTGACGCCCGAAGGCACGGGCCTTTCGCACCGCTCCAAATGCCGTAACGTCAAATACCAAGCTTATATGCCGCTGTTAGCTGAGTGGTTGTCCTTCTCGAAGGTAGATAGCCTTACCATGGCCTTAATAGCGGCGTAATCCGCCGAGAATGTCCACCAATCGCAATCGCAGGTATTGATTCGAAGCTTCAGCATGAGGACTGGTGACTCAAGACTCGTCGATAGTTGGGAGATGCTGTCCAGCCGATCTCTTGGCGCTGGCGTTGCTGTCCCGACGGGCCGATGATCGTGTTAGTGCCCTGGCTACACAATTTTCACCTGTTGATACCTTATAAACGATTCGGTGTGGGCTTTCGGGCGCCCAGAGAGTGGGGTTACTACTCTCACCAGGCGGTCTCCATCACTTGGCCCATTTCTCAATAGCGACTCCAAACGATCAATGTCACCACCGAGCCTTTCTAATATTCTCACTAATGGTTCACTTAGGAGTCGAAAGACCTCCCACACCATGTGAAGACTTACCCTGAGCCTGGTATGCTTCTTGAACGGAATGCGACCGCATAGGGGCCTCCACACGGAGCTGGGCTCACCACTTCCCATCGTGTACTTCCATTCCCATTCATTGAGCCAAAGACTCAACTGTCGTGGCGCGATGATCGACATTATCAGTATCCGATCACTTCTTGGAACCGGTGGGGCCGCTTGGTTTCCCCTCCAAGGAACCGAATAATAGCCAGCTTTCTCCAAAGAGGGAATCTGCACTTCCAAATGGGTACCGCCTATGATTTGAGGGCGGAAGACCGGATTGATGTGTGAAAGATATTCTTCCCCGAAGGAAAGAATTCCACCTTCGCTCAATTCAGGTTCACCTTGACGGCCCAACTGGCGCACGACAGCGAGGAATGTCGGGAGGTAATCCTATAGATCTCCAAGGCCGGGGAAGAACATTAGTGTCTCGGCCATGTTCGGTATTTTCCGCAAGTCGGAAACGTTTGTTGACAACCAAGACCTGAACAATTGGGCCTGTTCATAAACATCATATACCGAACATCCGCGCGGGCGGTTGGTTGAGTAGCAAGGGGTTTCGGGGAGTAGTGGAGTGGATGTCGAGGCGACCAATTTGTAACTGTTCGTTTCCGCTATTTGACGTAAGAGAAGGTATATGCTCCGCGGATAGTACGGTATAATTTCCGTGGTGTTCTCAACCTCTGCGGTGGTTCGGGGGTCCTCCGGTAGCGACATGTGGTCGTACTCGCCATCGGGCGTGGTCCAAAGTACAAATAGCTGATAGTTTTCTGGAGACTCGAGTGAGAGCGCTTGTCCGTTGCTGGTAGGGATCGCCAGGTAGAAATCGCCTATGGCGGACGCCGTTGCCTAGAACACGTCGAGTGACCTATTACCAATTCCAGCCTTCCATATGGATTGTGGCGGCAGGGAAATGTCACAAAGATGATGCAGCCAGATGGACAGGGCGCCGGTGCGGGGATTGACCTGTACGCTCCTGTCCCACGGGCCCGAGCTGATGGTTGACTCGGCCATGTGGCGACTGAGTGCCCAGCGTACACCCCTTAATGATATTTGAGGCCGTTCTGAATCATTCTGGTGTATTGGAAGGACATTAATGGCGTCGGGATTATTCATCGAGTCGTAAGGACCGGACGGACGTGTGGTGCTGAAAATACTTTCCCATGACTGCTGCGATGTCCAGTCAGGCACCCAAGACGGGAAGGAGCCGGACTCGGGGACCCCGACAGCATGTTGGAGGAGACGATCGACCTTGCCGTTAATGATCAAGTGAGCAAAAAGCCCAATAAAAACTTGCTGCGCCGAGAGGGAATAGTCGGGCCGGGGAGGCGTGTCAAAGGGTCTTGCTGCTCCTTCGTGATCAGGCTGAATGAGCCCAAGGATGCCAAATACTCTATCTCTGGGGTCGGATGCACGCGATTTCGACGTGAGGCGCAGTATGTCGTACAGGTCGCTGGTCGGGAATGCCTTTTGGGCAATGTGCTGAAGCCAAGGTGCACCAGTTGTATCCCAATTCCACGTCGCGGGAGCGGTCTCTAGACGGCTTAGCCCACTCCTGTCAGTCCAGAAATCAACACCTGCGACGTGGAAAACGACAGAGGGGGCGAGTATCAGCTCCTGTATTATCCAGACTCTGTTGAAATATCTCCGCGTCAGAATCTTTCTGAAGTCAAGGCTATCAATGTCGTGCAAGGGACGCCGGCTTAATCAACCATCGCTGTGGATTGGCGTAATATCCGGCCCTAGATAGACGATGACCCTGGAGCAGCCCTGATAGACATCGCTCATACTATGTAGTGACCTGCTCTCCCCTTTCCTTGACGTCATTCTGGTTGATGCACACTGCGTCGACCCACACCAGCAGAATTTCTCTCCGAGGCCGGATGAATCGCAACATCTCCCAGCAGTTGCGGGACTGGAACAGGACATCCCAATGCGGCCCAACAAATGCGGGACGACAAAGCGTGTAGTCGTCATCTTCGCCTCCCCAAGTATGCGAGACGGTTTCGTATTCGGGGCAGTTGTCGCGGTGATATGTCTCAAGGGAAAAGTGGACGGGGGCGCCGGCGTTGTCAGCAGCGGAAAAGCAAGCGAGCCGAAATTCGTTGGGCCCCAATCGTTCGTCGTACACTACCGATGTAGCACCCGTTCCGTCGCTTTTCCGGTTCGTGGGCGGATTAGGCGGGGATTCGAATGTGGATCCCGTTGATGGTGGGAAGATAGATGGAGGCCAACGGAGGTTCAGCTGTCCGCTCGGTTCATTTGGCGGGATGACTAGCGCCGGGCTCTTGGGCTGTGCGGAGACCAGTCGTTTGAGGTCACATTGCGCGTCGCAGGCTTGGCATCGCGGCGCGTCTCTCTTTTCGTCAAAGACAACATCGGGATTGACGCAGGAGGATCTATGCCAGCGAGTCATGGCTAGGATGATGGGCGGACTTGAAGTTGTGCGTTCAGCAAAAAACGGTTACAGCTTGATGGAAGGTAAGGTGCGAGGAGTTTCGCAGCCATGTTCAGTGTGGGAGGAGCACGGACCACCACGCAGGCACAGGTCACGCTGTTGCTCAATGTTTCTCCTCTCTTCACTATTCCGCTCATGCCCCTAAGAAGCACGCCTGACACTACGTAATACTCGAAACCGAACCGGCTACAATTCCGGACAATTAGGTATACTAATGTTAATGACGTTAAGGGAACCAGCATGTTCACAAAATAAAGGTAATCATTTTATCAGTGACACCAAAAGCAGAAGCATACAGAGCAAGACAAGCCTTGCAAGCTGATGATGAAGGTTGTCCGACCGAAGATGTGATCTTGCTCCTTTAAAGGTTTTACCCCTATCATCGTATCATCGGAATAATAGGCGCTGATAGCGTTACGGACTAGACCAGAAAACGTGACTTTAATGACTCGCCGGGTTAGGGTGTGATCGTTTCCTCGATGGCCACACCTGGAACCCTTCCAAGTCAGTTTTTCGTTTCTCAAGCTCTACCAGTGTACCCATTGACGCCATAGCCGTTCCCACGAATGCAAAATTGGGTGAGGTTGGATAGCTGGGGAGGGTTCGCACGAGAAGCGCATAGTGCTCGCCCAGGACGGGGCGCCAATCGCCACCTGATTATTTCGCGCTGGGAGATAGAAGACAAGACCCTCTACAGTCCCCTCGTCTCCATTGACCAATGAGCTAAGGATATCGTTAGGGGACGGCGGATCCTGTAGATCCTCCTCGCTATATTCAAATGTGTAAACTTTCTTACAATCTAGGTCAATCTCCAGAATCCTAGGATATAGCAGGAGCGCAGGCTATTAGTTATTAGGACGTATTAAAGCGGCAGGCTCGTCACCCCTACAGCTTAGCAGATATGGTAATCTCACAAGCTTACGCCGGGTTTCTCATTGAATAAAATGCCTTATAAACATCAGCCGTGTATTTTGACACCTTCAGGCGTCGTAAATTTAGGGCCTTAACAAAGCAGTTGAAAGTAATTCTCAATTCACCTATCAGTGTATTACCATCCTCTCTATAGATAATTAAGATCTCGTCACCCATACTGTCTAAAACGTTCTCGTTCTCGATTTGGGCCTTGTCGAACTGCAGCGGCAGCTCTTGGCGCTCAGGCGCGCAGGCGCCTTACCGCTCCAGGCTAGGCTGGAGCGCAGGAGCCTTTGGTCATATGCTCTCCTCACACACAGGGAGCTTTCTTTTGTATTTAGTCTGGGAGCTTCGCTCCCCCCCTTTCTACCTAATCAAGTCACTTTGCAACTGCACCTCCGCTGCTCCCATGAGCTCCGTACCCTCAGTGAAACGTTCCACATGCCTCCTCTAGGGAGCTGAGATTGATAAGCTGTTCGAGACGCGCTGTTATCCGGGAAAATGGCGATGCCGCAAAACAGAGACTGTAGTAGGAGAGGTAAGCTCCTGCTTTGACATATGAGTTGCATAGGGAGTTGAACCAGCCCGAATACTGTTGGATCTCCTCAGGAAATAAAGAGTGGAACGAGAGCCCATCCGCTGAGAGAGAGTCCAAGGGTCTTCAGATTAGGCGAATTTTTGAGAACCTATACAACCTGGGTTCTCTATTGGAGGAGATCCCCGTACAAATTGAGCAGGCTGAACTTATCCAAGTCGGCAAAGACCGTCAGATCCGGCATTCTGAACAGTTGGAGCGCTTCGCGGTCCTCATCCAAGTCTTCGAACCAATCGTTCGGCGGGCTAAGTTGGAGCTCTTTCATCCCTTCAAAGTCGAAAGAGAGCGACTTTACTCTGGGGTATGACCGGTAGAGAATGCTGATCGTTTCCGGTTGCATAGGACATGAGCAGTGGAACGACTCCAGAAGTGTCATCTTCACAAGAATTTCCTGCAGCGCGCTGTTGGTGGCTGGTTACCTCGTCGAAAGACATCTCAAAAGCTCCGGCAAGCTAGCAAACGTGGCGGCCGCGGACGAACCCATGTCTTCGTTGTCGTCGTGCAGGGACGATTTGCGCTCACGACAGAGGGCGTGGCTTTTCGAAGAGCGCGACAGCGCAAATCAATAAATCGAGACTCTTCGGCGCAGCCTGCCCTGGGCGCGTCTGTGTTGGCTTTGGCGGTAAGCAACTCTTTCATGGACTCGGAAGGTGTGAGGGAAGATTTCGCAGGTGTGGTGGGTGGAAGGAGCGCGGACCACCTCACAGGCACAATTCGCGAATCACATGCCTCACTGCTCAGCAATCTTTCCCCCTCTTCTCGGCTCGTCCCAAACTCAAGCACCACGTCAAAAATGCCAAGACCCGTAGGAAAGGTGGAGAACTCTCACAGTTTCTCGAATTTACCCTCTTTAAGGAATTACTTTCTATGAATTATGCTCTCCTAACAATCATTCTGAGGTCCTCACCGTCATCGCTGGCCTTCTCGTGACGCGTCTTTCGTGACTGGTGTCGCGTGGGTGGTCGCCTGGGCAATTCCACCTTCTTTTCCACCTTTCTCGATTTCCAACTTCGGGCTTTTTCACTACTTCCTCGCAGTCTGACCACGGCAGGTCACGCGTGACCCTTCTCGAACTCAAAAGATCCGCCATAGATTCCAGGCCCCAAGCCTTGGCCACACTGAGAGCCGTGGCCCTAACTCTTTCGCAACCGAGACCCATGTCGAGCAGCATTTCCACCATAGCCATGTGCTCCAGCTTGATGGCCCGGAACAAGACATTGTCGTGGCACTCAGCGCCTGCATCTATGATTTTTCGCACCATGGCCATGCTCCCGCTCCGCCCAGCTGCCCGGAGAATGGTGCGTCCCTCATGGTTGGGGTCGGCCCCACGTTCTAGCAACAGGTCGACTATGTCGTGATTGCACGCCCTCGCAGCTTCCGCTAGGGCCAGGCCCAGAAGCGACGCCGGAATTACCCCAGTATCCAGCTGAAACCTCACCATGGCCAAGTCACCCGCCTGGGCCATCGCCCTCATGTGAAGGCATGGAAGATAATATGGGGGGCTTGAGCGGGGTGAACCGACTAGGCTGTCGAGGTACTGGTAAACCTCTGCCGAGCGTGATGCCATCATGGAAGTCGCGATGTAACTCGAAAGGCGCGTGTTTGGCGGGATGGACCCTGGTTTGTGGCCATGAATCAACGTTTGGCCTTCCTCGTGACCGTGACTTCCTTCTCCAGGAATCATACGCGATGGAGGATAGAGACACAGCTGGACCATTTCCAGATCTCCAGGGCGCACGCTCCGGGGAGCGACCCGGGCCCGATTTTTGACAGCCAGTTCGTTGGGGAGTCCGAGTCAGCTGTGTCGTGTTGAAACTGGGGCAAGTGCTCTTGCAATAGCCGGAGCATATCGGCTTGGCCGGTCCGCGCGGCGATGTACATGGGGCATGGGAACAGGCCGTCGTCGGTTGTAGGATTGTGACACTGGCCGAGAAGCTCCCGGGCCAGAGATGTGTATCTAAAGTACGTTGCTGCCGAGAGGATGCTGAGACCCAGCTTGGGCGGATTGCGGTGTCTGTACCATCCCTTCCAAATCTCGCCACTTTTGCAACAGTCCACGGCGAGCCAGCATAGAAAGGCTTACCTAATCATGCAACGACCTAACTTTGCAACGGGTTTCTCACCAAAAACCCCACTTTTCAATAGCTCCTATCTCCACAACCACGACTAGTAAAATTAAGGGGAAATTACTATATAGATTATTCACCATACCAACATACCTTCAAGGTTC
>Ga0247770_1002165_pt1 | contig 11800 bp, 16 predicted proteins | sample UWRJL136409B6_FD_179943 | JGI IMG/M metagenome (GOLD analysis project Ga0247770, IMG submission 179943) | Plant litter microbial communities from Arlington Agricultural Research Station in Wisconsin, United States - UWRJ-L136-409B-6 | ecosystem: Environmental > Terrestrial > Plant litter >... | reverse complement strand
TTTGTGCGTAGACCTGAGCTGTCATATTCAGGGGCGGGGGAGGGCGATCTGGAGATATGGTCAGCAGGGACAACATCGTCGACTTCCAACTTTTGGGTAATTTCTGTGATGCGCACATGAAGAGCATAGGCCTCGACCTGCTCGACTGTCATCGGTACCTCGATTGCAAGGTTCAGGTTGGAAAGGCTGGGAGTTGTGCTCTGTGGGCCCCAGCGAGACTGGCGACTACCCGTCGATGCCATTTCGAATGTTCAAAGTCGGTGTTGTTTAAAGAGATTGGTTTGCGGTGTTGAGTTGCGCAAAGAGGCAGATTAGGGATGGAGCGTGCGTGTATTCTGGGGAAGGTAATGCAATTTGCGCCGGAGTAGGTGTGTCTTTATACCCGCGCTGTTTTAATCAAGGTTTTCTTCGTTTCGGAGATAGAATTCGACGTTGCCAGCCACCGCCGTGAGACCCGCGGCAACAATCCTGCTTCCTCTCCCGAGCCACCCTTTAGATACCCTGATTCAACCGTCCGACATTCAGTATCAATCAAACATCTCGCTCATCCCCGGCGAAGCGACTTCCTCGGGACCTATCAACATCTGAGCTCCATAAAGAATGAGACACCCACCCTACCAGCCAAGCCCCTATTCTCCACATCGAAGTCACCACAACTCCAGATTCCTACCCTATAACAGGCAAAAAGTCTAATTAGCTCCCGCCACATATCCCTCGAAGGCCGAGAACCCAAACGAAAGGTGACTCACCACCACGGCACCCCGGTGCCCCTTCCTCTCATGATCATCCCGCTTGTCCTTCCTCGAGAACCCTCGCCCCCTCCGACAACCAGCCACGCGGCAGAAATACAGCTGCAGCTGTTGGTGCATAGACCGATGATGGCGGGAGAGTTCCTGGTGTCGTTTGAACTTGCGGTGGCATGAGGCGACAGTGCACAGCCATGTTCCGTCAGCGAGTTGAGCGGAGATGATGTTTGTGTTGGCCAGGGTGTTAGTATTGGTGTTGGTGCCAGTATGGGTGTTTGCCTGGGTGAATTGGCCGTTGTTCGGGTTAGTCTCTAGGTGAGTGGCATGTTGGATGGGGAGTCCGACAGAGAGGTCGTTTGGGCCGGTTTGGTTAGTGCAGGTGGTCAGGAAGGACGGCATGTCAAAACGCCATGTCGATCCGCAGGGAATGAGATATGGGGCGCCAGATGGGATGCTCGATGTGGTGTCCAGGTTACCTTTGGATATGGTGTGCCAGGTACTCTGGTTTCCGTGGGTGTGGTCGACGGGTAAACCAACATTGAACAGAGGCGGTTGAGGAGGGAGTGTCGTTGTCGCAGGCAAGTAATACGGTCCAGGAATCGTGTTCATCGAAGGTCCTCGGTCCTCGAATAGCATATTCACACTGGCCGGTGGATCGAGGAGTCCCAAGGAGCGGTCATCCTGGATCCAGAAAGTCCTTTCAGGTGGGGAGATGTGGTTTATATTAGAGGCCGTTCTGTAAAATCGATGGGAGGCAAAATCGCTCAATACCGTGCTCAGCGTGCTCGGCGTGTTGTTGTTATGCTCGCCATCGTGGCGAGAGAGGAAGATGACTCCTGTCACCTAGGATTGTAGACGGGGATAGAGATAGCAGAGGAAGCCTGGGTCCAAGGTCCGGGTCCGGGATCCGGGATCCGGGTCCTGTGCGACTTGCTATCTCTAACGACGTTGTGAATACGTTCAAGTTCTTCGTTTGCATGTGCGATAATGCCTCCCATCGCGTTGTGTTAGCGCTGGATATCAGGTGCAGCACATCTTGTAGAAACCAACTCCAACACCCGTGATGGGGGAGCCAGGCTGGATGATCTTACGCGACGCAACCTATTGCGGCAAAGCCGTGACAGCACGTCGAGTTTGACATGTTCGTTGGTAGCAAGCACGACCTCTGGTGGTGTTGAGGGAAAGTGTCAGTGTTCGGGAATCTGGGAAGGATGACGTCTAAAGTCCGAGAAGATGAAATCCCGGCGACGGGAACCGTAACATTTAAAACATCAACTGGCAACAGTCACGCACGCTCGTTGGAGCCCAATGGCAGTGCTAGGTGCCCGCCAGTGCCCCTCGGTGCCCTTCGGCAGTATCCCCGCCCAATAAGAGCCCTTAGGCACAGACGCTCATGGAAGCTGATGCAGAGGTCGCCTTCCGATTGGCGGCCGCGTATGCAAGCCTCACTTGGCTCCCTCCCAAACAGGAGTCACAGCGAGCAATGACAGTGTGTCACGGGAAAGGAATTCTCCCCCTAGAGTAGAGCAAACCTGCAACCGACTCCAATGCATCACAATTCGCCACTGACATTCCAAACCTAACACCAACCTCTCACGCACCATGGCGACTTTTGACCACTACCATCACGAATGGGAAGAGTACCTATGAAGGGATGTGGCTTGGTGTAGGTAGTTGGTGTAGTAGTTTGTACGTATTCTAATATTAAAGGATGGTTTTCTAATAGAATCTCAACATCCAAATCGTGATGAGGTAGGTACTATTTCGAACTCGGAGACCCAGTCCCGTGTCTATCACTAATGAAATCGGCACTCCCTTCAATCAGTCCATCCCGTGAGGCGCTGAGCAATATCACTGACATAAGCCGCCGTCGCACCTCTTCCATCGCTCAAATCATTACTGTTAACCGACCCAGAGTTATACTCCCTCAGCGCCGGGTAGATGGACTCGCCACTCCACTTATCGCCCCAGTTCTTAAGATTACCCTTGAAATGCTGCGTACCACCACGAACCATGGCCGTGATTTGGTCCTATTATTTCACCCCGTCAGTCTCGCCCTTGTCCACATGATCAATGAGACAGCGGCCGGAATGGCAACTCACCTGGCTCAGCGCATGCCTCCCCGGAAACCCCTGACACCCACTACACTGCATCAACCCCGCGGTCGGAATCCCCCCAGGACTAATCGTCGTAATCACCCCGACATCGCCATGGCTCTCCTGCATGATAATCGCCAAAATCACCCTCTCATCGACCCCCAGCTTCGCGCTCTCCCTGATGGCGACATTAATCCGCCCGATATCGTCCCACGTGCTGCCCGTCGACTTCATCGAGTTTTTGTTGCGCTCGAACAGCTGGTCGAAGGTCAGCCAGGTGTCGATGGCCGGGAAGTTGTACCAGGGGCCGGAGATCCAGCGGGGGGCGGCCATGATGCTGAAGGAGTCGGAGGCGTTTTTGGCCGAGATGCCGCGGTCGGTGAGGAGGGGGACGGGGGTTGGGGAGGCGAGGGCCGGGAGGGCGGTGGCGAGGAGGGCGAGGAGGGGCGTGAAGGCGACCATTTTGGCGGCGGTGGGGTGGTTTTTTGGGGGTTTGAAGTGAGAAGGAAAGGTGGAGAGGGATGATGGGCGAGACGGTTGCTTGAAGAATTGAGATTTTTGAAGGCGTCGTGGAAGCTTTGTTATATACTCTTTTGAATCTCGCCTGGAGCCCTTCGCAGATTGGGGTTTAGTTCTGCTCACGTGAGCAGGGCTACACTCTCCATCTCGACGTGCAGTTACGAGATGATTACAGAACTGGGGACACATCGAGACGTTACTGGCGTTGACGGGGTAGAGGTTGCATCGCAATAGGGACTTCTGTAGCGAGGTCAGCCTCGGTGTCGCCGCGCAGCGGGTAAATGGATTCACGTGTCCGTATGTAGATGGAACTCTTACAAGGGGGCGGAACGGACTGGCGCAGTCAATTGGCGGGTGAAGGTCAATTAATTAAAACAATAGGGGTTCTTTGCTGACAGCTCAGGGGTGTGTCTTGGCGCCGCCCATACAACTTCTTCAGTCCACATGTGACTGACGGGAGGCCTGTTGCGGAGAATACGACACCCTAGAACTGGCGAACACTTTTATTGCAGTGTTTCTCGATTCGAAGAGGGAGACCTGTCGTAACTACTACCTCAAGTTGAGAACAGTTTGAGTCTGGTATCATGAAAGTAGAGTTTGTGAGTTCCAATCTCGTTTTGGCGATGCTGATGACTGATGCCTATTCCAATGATACTTTCTGGCCCTACAAAAACGACGCGATCACACCCTCGTAGCCTTATCATTATTGAACCGTCGATGCCACCTTCCTAGAAAGTAGCCTCGCCGTGATGTTGTAACGTAACGCTTTTGCGAGTCTGGCCGAGATTGAAGCTGTGAAGACACGAACAGATGGGACGTCGTTAATTGATATTCACGTATGGCGCTGAGTAAGTAAAAAGATCGGCAAACTGGGTTTACGGCGCAAGTGACCTCGCCGCATGCATCATTTACTTTAATGATTCCAAAGAGAAGTGTCAGCATCTGGTATGGAAGCCAATATTGAACCCGTGCGACCCGGGCCAGAGAGCGGCAGGAGCCGAGGTGGGATGGGTTGCGACATTTAGGGCTGACCTAGACGACCCCTAAATGACGCACCGAACGATGCAGCCTTCAAGGTGTGCGATAGTGCCCTGACTACATAACCGGGCAGCGGCCCAGGCACAGAATGGTTGCAATTGGTAGCCCGGCTCGGCTTGATGACCAACTCGGGAGGAGTGGGGCCGGCTTTGTCAGAACGTCCCCCTATGTCAGGTGCATCTTACAAACTGCTCTCGCACCTCCAAGAACCTGGGCGGTAACGTCATCCAATTTGGCCATAGGCAATGCAGTACTGTTATTAGCCAGCCGTCACTCGCCAAACTCAAAAGGCTTGGGACTCGAGTCTGTAAGTCCAAATCTCGCTTTTCTCATTGGCCAGCCGCTTTGCTGTCGTAAAAGCATCCAATAGCCTCTCTCGGATCACGCCGGTCTCCACCCTATGTAACAAAGAGACAATTGATCGAGTTTGTTGCACCCCGAACATGCATCCAGCACACAAAACCGAGCCAGGATAGGACCTGGTCGAGTTCATGGATTTTCTCCATGTCAGCGCCCCTTTTCCAACTGACGACATCCCTTTCTTCCCACAGCATTATTAAGCTCTGGGTCCCGCCGTGCCAGAACTGCTTCCATTACGGCATACATCTGGGCCCAGGGTTCAAAACGCTGTTTGGGCAGAGTAGGGCGTGGACGTCACGGCGGTGTTGCTTTGGTTGTCCAGTCCTGAAAGCGCCCGTCAACATGTAGCGGCCTTCGAGGGCTGAAGAGATTGATCATTTCTCGCGTGCAACACCGAGGCGGGTTACTGAGTTTTGGTGTAGGCTGTGACCGCTGGGGTGGATTAATAGGTACCTACTCAACTCGACGTGCCGCTGTGTGATAGCCTGTCGCTTCTTGTGATTTGCTCGACAACAGCGCGCAAGATAGTGGTCGGAATGAGTGCATATACGGCGGGAGATTGTTTGTTTTACTTGAACAGGCTGCGCTGGACAGAGTAGCACTACGCTGGTACAGAAGCGTGGCTGCCGCGACAAACATGCTGTTACATGCCCTCATTAGTCAAGTCTCGGTCGTGTCGATAAAACATCCCATCGGGTGTCACAGGGGCGGAAGTTTCCTGGTCTGTAACGGTCATCACGGCCACCAAAGAAAGGTGGCGCTTGCACGCAGTCACACTTCGCGGCACGTATCCTCCAAAGGGTCTGAATTTTGTGGAGAAACTCGACACGAGTTTGAAACCTGGCAAATTATTGCTTCGATTCTTCGGGAGGTCCCACTCGTCTCACTTAACAACAGCTCCGAGGATTGTTTGTCTACCGCCCCTGATCATGTTCCCTGAGGGGCCTGAGATAAAACCGACTTCCCGGCCCGGCACGACGCGCCGTTCTGTGCAGGGAAATCCAAGTGCCCGTTGACAAGACTGGCATTGGAGCCATCCAACGGAAACTTCCAGATGCTGCCGCTATCATCATCGGTCGCGAAAATAGCATTCTCCGAATCAACGGCAAACAACGCGCCCCACCTTGAGTAAGGCACGCTTTCGTAAGACCTTGTGATTTCCCAGGACTTGGTAATCTTGCTGAAACGTGCCAAGGACGCGTCATTCGTCATCGTGTAGAGATAGTCGCCGCCGCCGGAGGGCAGGGACATCCAGTCCATGGGGTCCAATCCCTGGGTGGCTGTTAAACCAGCCTCGAGCCTTTGACCATAGGAGGCGCTGCCGGGGCGGAGGTCAATCTTCGCCCATTCGAACCCCGTTTGTTGGTTATTTTGGCCAACCCAGTAAAATCCATCGCTGTCGACATCGCCCATATTCCAAAAGTTGCTAAGCGGGCCGATGCGCGTGACGGTACCCGGGGCCTGGACGTCGATGCGAGCGAGGACGTAGGCAACATCGTCTTCATTGTCGGGATTTTGGTAATACTGGGTTCCGTAAACATAGTCGTCGAGCACATTGTATCCCAGCGCGGTGGTGCTGAAGCCCATGTTGGTGATTATCGTGACCAGAGCGCCAGTATTGACGTTGACGCGGGAGAGCTTCTGTGATTGAACGACGAAGCCGCTGCCATCGCAGGGGTTGCTGGGCTGCGATGCTGCAGATGACACCGCCGAGGACGGTGTCACCGAGAACGACGCAGCTGATGATGGTGGTGCTGATGATGGCGAAACTGCGAGAGATGAGACCGCCGGCAATGATGGCGCAATTGAGGATGACACAGCCGACTCAGACGACACGATCGAGGAAGGCAGTGTGGAAGACAAAAATGCCGACGCCGATATGGAGGATGCCGCCGGGGAAGAAATGACCGAAGATGACGCCGCCGCCGACGAGGAAGGAATCGACGAGGACGAGGCGGGTGCAACAACAGCCGAACTTGAAGACGGCTTGTGGGCACATCGCGCCAAAACTCCTGGCGCTGACGCCGCGAAAACGGCCAACACAACTTGCAAGCGCATGATGACGACCTTGAATGCCTGAGAAAAAAAACGAGTGACTGGGCAAAAGAGCGACGCAGAGAAACCGAGATCAAGTGCTCGCGCGCAGAACAGCGAGGCAAGTCCATTAATATTCATCAATGCCAAACAAATACCAGGGCAAAAGGAAGCTTGTTGGGGTCAGCGGCATCACTAGTGCGGCCTCGACGGTCGGGAACGACTTGGCGATCATTTTGACAGGCGGCTACCGCAGGAACGGAACTACAAGGATTCGTTCAGCTGTGGTGTTTAGGCCTATTTGAGTCCCGTCCCACAAAACCCCCTGCGCAAATCCCGACTAGGCCTCGATCTAGAGTTCGCAATCTGGCTCAGCTTGATGACATTGGTCAACATGCGGTCGACTTCGTTGTGGCTTGATATTTGCGCTATCGATCCCACCCTGCTCGATTGGGCCCGTAACGTCCGACAACGGTTTTTGCGGTGGGGGAAACATTGCTGTCATGGAAAGCCTTTTTTTCAGAGTTTCCGCTGATCTTGGGAACCTGCGAAGCATGCTCAGTAGTTGGCCAGGTGTCCTCAAGATCCCAGGATGGCGGAAGCCACTCGCAGTGATTGAGTTTGTGCCGCGCTCGACGGCCTCGAACCCTAACGTGTTTGCCGTGCACGTTGTGAGGTCGGGTGTGGGGCAGTGGATTGTGACCAGAAGAGCGACCGCGCGGTTCGGTCCTGAGTCGCGCGGCACAAGTGGAAGAGGGCCGAAGCGCGAGGCGCGCGGGAGTGGGAGCGGGAGCTGAAAGATGGTTATCTGGATTAGAGTTAGTGTAGCGCAGAGTTCGAGGGCCGGGAGTACCTGTCTGATCGGTGACGAAATGGTGATGAAACGGTGTATCATCATGGACGCCATGAGCTCCGGAGCTGATCACGAGACGCTGAATAGGCACCCATGTGAACGCTCGTGTCCCCTCGTGATCGGATAATGCAAAAGTTCTGGCGCCTCAGCTGACAACGTGGAAGCGTCATCAACAAGTCCTGATTTCTCTCCAAGTACGAAGACTGGGGCCAAAAGAAAGGGTCCCCTTAATTAGTGCGAAATTGCGTTTTTGACATCTTCACACGGTCCTGCTCTGAAACGGTAAGGCTTGGGCTTATCGCATTACAGGCCGTTTTGACATGCAGGAAGGCCTAATTAAAATGTAGGAAGGCCTTTTCAACATACAAAACGGCCTTTTTGGTATTCATATAGGCCTTTTCAGAATGGGGGATGGCCTGTAGTAACGAAAGCCATAGGTTGTCTTTACAGTAAGAAGGCATTTTCGCGCTGGTCAATGGGACCCTTTCTTTTGGCCTGAGCCTTGGTACCCACATCGGGGTAGAAGAATACAGGGTTAGGGTTGTCCTGTCTCAATTTGCAGGGCTTTCTTTGGTGACGCCCTTGTGAGGATCAGCTGACAGCGTGTCAGGAAATTGAGAAGGCGCGTCTTGCAACGCGAACATCTCCACAGCCAGTCGGAAGTCAACGGTACCGCCTGCAGCGTCCGAATCCACGCTGGCATTCCGGAGAATCAATTGATCGACTGCCGCAATTGACCTCCCGTTCCAATCATGACGATCAACGGGTTCGTGTCGCGCCAACATCATCACTCGAACCTTCTCCCAATGGCAGCAGCGCTAACATTTCCCCGCACAGATTATGGGAGGAAACCAAGAGGAAGACGCTCGGTCGCGAGGTCCCCGTCGCGGTCCTCGCAGCAGGATGGTTTCGGGAACACGGGCGGCTGCTCCGCATCGCCGTCGACACCCCGCTCTCGCTCTTCGAGCTGAAAACGGCGACAATCGCGGCCGACAAGGCGGGCGGCATGAACCACATCACTCGAACATTCATGTACCAGGTGCTGCATCTTCTCAGCGCCGGCGTCCAGCCGATCTTCGTTTTTGATGGTTCACAAAAGCCGACCGAGAAAGGAACTACCCATCCTGCTGCTGTCAAGCTATGTCCCCATGTGGCTGGCCTTGCGGAGCATGGGCTGTCGTCTGCTTCTCGTCGCCGAATTGATGCAAGCTCGCTGAGGACTGAAGACGACCTCAAGTGCGAACGCCAGCTCAGTCATGTTATTCCGCTTTGCCACAGCCTGCTGGAGCATCTCGGCCTTCCGTACCGAAACTCACCAGCTGAGGCCGAGGCCGAGTGCGCTGCTTTGGGAGCTGCGGAGATCGTGGATGCCGTGCTGACTCGGGACGGCGACGCATTCATCTTTGGCAGCAGGCGAGTCTTGCGGAAGTTGGTCGCAGATGACAAATCAGCAATGGTCCACGAATTCTGGATGAAGAACTTGGAGCCCCAAGGCATACGACAAGTCGATTTCTTCGGCGCTGCGATGTTGTCGGGCGGCGACTACGACAACGGTATCCCGGGCTGCGGCGCGAGGATTGCTCTGGAGGCTCCTGCCTGCCACATTTTGGCTCGCAGCTGAAATCTGTCATGAAGAACGACAGCGTGGAAGCTAAGGGGCGATTGATAGCCAAGCTGGTGGACGAGCTGCGACACAATCGGAAGGGCACCTTCGGCACAAAGCATCCTGCCGTTGCGAATGCGATTGAAAGAGCCACGAAGACCGGCTTTCCATCAAAGCGAATCGCGGACTTTTACCTCTAGCCGACGATGTCTGGCGAACTTAAGACACCCGTGGTCGACTGGACCAAAACAATACCCATTGTGCGTTTTCGCTAATTTATGGAGGAGTTTTTCGACTGGCGTTACAGACTTCTCGCCAGAAAGTTTGTCCGTAATATCTCTTTGCCTCTCCTCACTAGGAAACTCTTGGCGCACGGGGCAGCGAACACGGATGGTTCGGCGCTCATCAACACGATCACGATGACAAGAAAGAAGACGACTTTGAGCAGCTCCGGGTTGGAATCGAAATCTGTCTCCATCGATATTTCAGGAAGACCCATCGTGGAGGGCTACAGAGCCAACCTAAAAAAGGAGTTCAACCCCGGGGAGCCGGTGACAGAGTGTATTCCGTACTGGATCGTGGAGTACGGCGCGCCAGATGCTTTGCGGAAGTGGAAACAGCAGAAAGCACAGAAAAGAGACCCAGCAAAGCGGAAGGCAGCAAGCTCTTCCTCGGCACAGACCGGCTCACCCCCAGAGAAAAGACCTAGAGGTCGAACTCGAAAGAAGGCTCCGGTGTTGGAGCAACAGGCCACAGAGCCTGCGACTGAGCGTCCCAAGTTCGCAGGGCAAGCTGGGGCGGCAGTGTCGAGGTCGACTGATGCCGGGCATCCCGGTGCCACTGAGCGCACGCAGGTCGCGCAACTCGTCATCATTGATCTCCTCAGCGACTCGGACTGAAGGTCGATGTAAAATCTCCCATCTTTAGCGAAGGTTGTGCTCTTGTGAGCACCACATCCTTCTGACATCTTTATCAGCGTCCATAAAGGCGAGAAACTGGCCACAGCCGTTCCGAACCCATCCCAAGCCGAGCCCCACTAACAAATACTGCCTTCGAGTGGCTATGAGAACGTCATACATCATTTCAGAGAACTTCGAGCCGAATACCTACCATGATGTATCCGGACCCTTCTACATTGTAGTTTCGTGTTTTGGGAGGTATGATTCAGCCCACATGAGTTCCTCGCCCCTAGATCGAGCGTTGCTGACCATTTCCATGGAGGTGCTCAGAAATGCTGGGAGAGTAATATCACGCTAAAGTTGTGTGCGGGCATGTATTGTAGATCGCCAGGGATTGAGGAAAGCGATCTAGGCGATGTACTTTACACCCTGGTATTAATGAAAGTGGAGGTGCATTGGTCGGCGAACATGGAAAACTGTCCTCTTCGGGTCGAGGAGGCGAGAAAAAGCCCAAAGGCTTGGGTCACCATGAGCGTGAAGTTTCATGTGTTCTTGACACCTCAATGTTATCCCGTTTGCCGAAAGCGCAAGATAAATCTTTCCTGTCCCTCTCGCATTCCCTTCGGGCCACTTTGCAGCGTCGCGTGTCCCACACAGAGCCGCCCGTCCTCTCTCTCTCTTCACCCCCCACGGGAATCTCTCTCAGCCCCCGGATGAGGCAATGAGTAACCCGAGGAAGCGATGTAGTCGGGGGTATAGAGGAGGGTGGAAGGTGACGATTTGTCTTCCGTTTTCTAATTGTATGTCGACGTGAGAGATATTTTTGTAAGGGGGGGATGCGATCACCACTGGTGTAACCCTCGCATATCCAACCAGTCAGTATGGAGGAGCCCTCTAGGATGTTCTCGAACGATGTCTGCAATCCCTTCCGGAGACCCGGTTTTAGTGGCGTGATCATGGACAGATATCTTGCTCAAATTTGCATTAAGCTCCCGGCTACTGTGCATTCTGGAGAACCTCTCTGAGCTCTGAGAACCGTGATAGCCATCCCAGTTAATTACAGGCCTTATGGACATGGTGAAGGTCATTTTCTCTATCAAGTGGAGCGAAAAAAGGTGCGTTTTGCTAAGCCCTAGCCACGTAGTGCCCTTCCCGGAAGGATATATATTTGATCAGGATGTTCCCGCAGTTTTTAGCGTAATTGGCAGGCTGAGGAGCTTTATCCCGGGGTTCAACGTACATAATTGCTAATAACTATCAGTATGGTGTGGGTTGTGTGGGGGGAAGTGACACCAAAGCTCCTCGGATGAAAGATCATGTGGGACGGTGGCCACATCACTCCCGTCAAATGCGGCAAATACTCACGGCAGGGATGAGCCAAGTGACTCATGACTCATGATACGAGCATGTTATCAAGGTCCTTGAGCACAGCCACAGTGCCGAGAGACGTTGGAGAGTGAAAGCCTCAATACTCCTAGCTTTTCGACGGGGGCGACGCAGTCGAGGAACTGAAAGCGGATCGATCCTTGAGACCCCGAGAGATAGGTGATCTGGTTAGTTGTAGCGTCAAGTTAGTCATCGGGATCATTCTCCTCTCTCTCAATGACTCCATTCGGCTGCTGCTGTAGTCCTTGCAACCGGATGTTGCCTTG
>Ga0247770_1002164_pt1 | contig 11811 bp, 9 predicted proteins | sample UWRJL136409B6_FD_179943 | JGI IMG/M metagenome (GOLD analysis project Ga0247770, IMG submission 179943) | Plant litter microbial communities from Arlington Agricultural Research Station in Wisconsin, United States - UWRJ-L136-409B-6 | ecosystem: Environmental > Terrestrial > Plant litter >... | reverse complement strand
CGCCAAGAACTGACGCTGCAGTTCGACAGGTTCCAAATCTAGTTACAATGAGATCAAGCGGAGATGTTCCAACCTTTTCCAACATTCACTTATCACCGCTCCGCCGCATCCTCCTCTCCTGCTTCACTCTGCAAATCTCTCTCACCCACAGTCCTTGCATCCCCCACAAACGATGCCCTGATCACACCAACCATCACCGCTGCAGCCACCAAGATCCAACCGCTGACCATATACGGCAGTCCGACCGACCCCTCACCCTTGTCCAAGCCCACATTGAAGAGCCATGCGTAGAAAATCGGTGAACCTAGCATGACAAGCGCCTCCACAAACGCAATACACGAATAGAGCAACCCGGTACTGTGTCCGCCCACCAGCAAGGACATCAACCCCCTCAGGAGGAACGTATACCCCCCACCCAAGTTGAACGTCACCATGCCCACAACCAGCAGTGGCATCGTGTCCGCCGTCGCAACGATCAACGTCCCCACCGCCGCGACAACGGCACTCCCCTGCGCAAGCCGAAGATCCTTCTCCCTCGCCGACAGGCCCAGGTTACCCTTGTTGAGCAAGTTAGAAACAAGCCAATGCGACACATTGAGAGATTTAGAGCTGTCTGAAGTATACTAGGGACATGCAGCTCTTGAATTTGGCAATGTGCACAAATCCTTGGAACTTAAGATATGAAGGATGATTATTTCATAGTTTGTCATTTCAGATCGTTACATTCGCATTTGGCTACTTTCTCTGTCAATGTTATATCTCTTCAAGCCACCAAATTGAGAAAAACGAAAGGCAACAGACAATACAAATACCGGCAAGTCCTTCAGATAGCACGCATTGCCATATATGCTCCCTGAAGCGCAGACAACTCATCGCTCGCATCCACAGCACAGCTCGCCATAGGGACCTCGTTCTTATCCGTGCTCTCCATCTCCTTCCTCAAAATTGTCGCCTGATCTAACAGAACCTTCAGGAAGATACTCTCCTTCAGCTCCTCGGGGATCTCAACCTCGACCGGGGCCTCCTTGGAACCCTCAGTCGCACCCTCAGTAGCAGCCGCCTTGTCATCTTCCCCCACAATAACCGGCTCCTCGGAAGTCGTCGACCCCTCAGTAACAGGGTCTTCAATATCAAGCCTGTTCGACGCCTTCCGCGCCAGCGCAAGCAACGACGCAATGAATAGCTCCTTCATGTACGCAAAGCTAAAGTCACTCGAGATCTTTGCGATAATGGGGCACAGCGCCTCGGGGAAATCAACGATCTCGTTCGGCTCCGAGAACTTGCGGCTCCAGTACAGGGCGTATGCCAAGCGAGCTGCTTCATTCGGGAGCTTGAAGTGGTACTTGCGGTCGAAGCGGGAGGGACGCTTGGTGATGGCGGCGTCGAGGCGGTCGAGATAGTTGGTTGAGCCGATCATGAGGATTCCATCATTAGACTCGAGACCGTCAACCTCGTTAAGGAAGTAGCTTCGCGTCTTGGGGGTAACCAGGCTGTCGAGGTCCTCGAAGACGAGGAGGCAAGGGGCCATGGCTCGAGCCTTCTTGAAGATCTGCTGGATGGAATACTTAGGTCCGTTGCAGCCGTCGAGCGACTTGACGTAGAGAGACGGGATAGGCTCGTCTCGCTTGGCGAGGGAGTTGATCAGGGCCCGGACCGAGACCGTCTTGCCGTTGCCAGGAAGCCCGTGGAGGATGACGCCTCGCTTCCAGGGGATGTTGCTAGCCTGGTAGATCTTGCGGGTGTCAAAAAAGTTCTGGACGTCGTAGATGAGGCGGTCCTTCATGCCGGCCTCGAGGATGACATCGTCCCAAGAGGAGCCGTCGACGCTCCTCCAGAGCTCCTTGGACTTGGTCCAGCGCACGTTGTCGAAGACCAAGATTTCCCCATGAAGGTCCTTGGACCACTTGCCGCATTCCAGGAGAAGGGCGTCGGTGGACTCGTTGGTGCGCGCACCAGGGGAGTCAGGATGGAGGACGTAGAGGAGCTTTACGTGGCCCCAGCGGGCGACGTAAACAGCCTGATAGACCAGGAAGTCGATGTCGCGCCAATGGTAACGCCAGCAGCCGAAGAAGACGTCGTCCTTGACCTTTGCGTTGCTCGTCTTGAGGCGGCTCTCAGGGGCATCGTACATGCGGATGACGTGCGAGCGGACATCCTCAGGGGTAGCCGTGGCATGGCCCGCCTCGGCATAATCCAGGAGGTCGCAGGACTCAGGATTGGTTTCTGTGACGTGATACTTCGGGTATGTGTTCCGGAGGAAGTCCAAGGTGGTGAACTCGGTGTTCTTCTGTGGGGTGTTGTTGTGCAGCCGCCAGAGGTCGTAGGCAGACTGATGGTCGTGGGCGTCAGAGTCAAACATTGTGAGTTGCGATATTGCGTGCTGAGAATCCAGAGAAGATGTTTGAGTCGATGACAAGAGGAATGCCGGTAGAAGAAGCTCCTTTCCCCTTTTTATATTCGTGGCTGTCACTCAGGGCAGCTTCATGACAATCCTCACAGTTGCCTTATTTGCCAGTTGCCTCGCCGTGTGGTGTGGGCTCGCACCATTGGTCGTTTCGCAAATGTTGCGGCACAAATCGGTTAAAAGTCCTGCGTGACACTGGGCTGGCTGCAACATCCTTCTTTGGGAACACAGGATTGCATGATTGGCCCCTTTCCAGGCAACACCGCCGCCCCACTCACCTCGAGCGGCAGAAAGGATCGGTCTCGACCAAACTTGACTCAAATGATCTTCGTTTTTCTGCCTTGTCGACGTCAGCAAACCGCAATCACGACGGAGTTTGGACATCGACCACCCAATCAGAAACGCAGGTGTGAAGGCATCTAATAGGGGGACACCCCTCATTTCTTAGGGAGGCACCCACGCACAGACCATTTTAATAGGGGGGCACCCCCCCACAAATCGTATGGTTTCCACCATTACTTCAATAATGTGAGGTCTTTTTTTGCAGTAACTCACACCTATTATTGATGCCAAACTATAATCTACATGATTCTCAGCATTACTACAAGGCCGCGAGGTCTGGAATCTATTCTAGTATTACTATTACAACCCTAGCGAAATGCTTAGAAACAGCCTGGTTTCCTGCGACGAATTTGGGCACACGAAATTTCCTTTTTCGTCCGTCATCCTGAGCTGGGGTGAGCTGTGGCTGATTTGTCCTGAGCTTCCCCTGATTCTTCCCTGAGCTAGGGTGATCCCATTCGCCTCTGCAGCACAGCCTCAGAGGCCCCTTTTCAATCACCCCGGCTAAAGTTTCCTCTCGATGAAAGCAGACGACGCGTAATCTGTAAGGGTAGCTCCCAGGCAACAATTCTAGTTACGACCTACATACGTATTAGGTGTGCGTATGACTTGGCCTAGCCATTGTCAAAGCTAAGCAACCCATACATACTAAAAACTCAAAATAAACCAGGCTAACTAAGAACTAATAACATCATTATGCTACAGAAGGATACGGTAGTTACAGATGGAGTTGTTAATGACAACAGTAACGTCACTTATCTGTACTCTTATCTAGTTGACAAGTTATTCTCTATAATACTATTAGGGTTATATAGGCTGTCTTTTAAATTTTGGTTTCTGTTAGGAAGATATTAGAGAATTTAGTGATGTGAACGATTAAGTTTGTAGTAAAGTTTCCATCTTCATAGATAGAATTCCCGACCTTGTCGATACTTAGGTACGGATTTCTCCAACTTATTCTGCCGGCAGAAAATTTTACAGCGTCTAACCCTTGTTCTTCCGTATCCTGTACCGTTTCTACTGGCAGAATATGAGACCCAGTTCTCGGCCACGAGCCCATATTTCGTCCCCGCTACCGCAGGCTATGTATCTTTTCTGCCGGCAGAAATTTACCGCCAGTGTCAGCGACCTAGTTCTCGGCCACGAGCCCATATTTTGTCCTCGTTACCGTGCGCTATGTACCTTTTCTGCCGGCAGAAATTTTACCGCCTAGCGTGAGCGACCCAGTTCTCGCCCCAATGGCGGACCTAGATGCACGCACAGTATGGGTGCTCCCACACATACTGCGCTTCAAGCGTGTCAAACACCTACGAGCTTCCCAAGATGCCCCTGACATGGCGTTTTGCGGGCTCTTGTTTCACGGGCCCTTCGGCGACGAGCTTCGTTGCAAGCTCGCGCAAGCTGGTTGTAGTACTGGTAAGTGACTTGCAGGTGATGAGACAGTGGAATTGGACCCGATGCGGTCGTACCTGAGGTTGGAACCGGGCGGACCAGGCATTTTTTAGGGGTTGTGGTCTTCAAGGGCAACGAGTTGGACAACCGAACTAAAAGAACAATCGGGTTCTGGATCAGAATTTTGGGCATTGATGTCAGCGCAGCTTCCCCACTTCGTGAACCCCGCCTAGTGGCGTTGTTTTGGTCCCCAGTGTCATGCATGTGGGCACGTGGTTGGCTTCACTTGGCTCTCTGCGGTGCTCGCCCCAGGTCTTCCGAAGGCATAAATCCCGATCTTGTCTCTGCCGGGGCCGCGTGTTGAACGAGACAAGATGGTTCAAGACCCCGAAACAGCCCCCACAGAGCTGCTTTCTTAACGGTTCCGCGGATGTGGCGCAGTCATCGGCTTTGGGCCAAATTTGTCTTCAGCCTCAGCTTGGCAGCTGCAAGACCAGGCCACCTCAGTGACATGATTGGCTGAAGCTATTTGTTGACCACAAACAGCCTCTGGATGTGACCACTCTTCCTGAGTCTTAGCAATACTTGAACAGAGTGTAACGCGAGGACGTTATGTGACGACATCTTATATGATGCGTCGCATCCGACCATCCGAACCCAGATCATCCTCACATTCACGACTTGTCGTTACCCAAGAATTATAAAGTCTGACAACTTGTGCAGAGCCACGCCAAGTAGGCCTTAAAGTCGAGAAATATGGACCAGACGCCGACCACTGGACATCAGCCAGGGGGAGAGAGTATCCCGTCACTACCCCAACCAAACAGTCACACTGAACAGGCTACCCATCTGTTGGGAGCACGGCACCCTGGAGCCGGCATTAGCTCTGAATATCACCCGACGCAAGAGTCACAAGAACAAGGATTCAAGATTCCTACCAACCCCATCGATCTTCACTCTTACTGGATTGGCGAAATCTTCTCATTCGCGGCCGCTGGGGTATTATTCGGCATATTCTTTTACCTTCTCTTCCGGTACGATGGCCAACTGGTATCGCGATGGGAGCAAGACAGTCCCATTTCGGGCCTCTTCCGAACTCTTCAGTCGGCTATCTCTTTCATCACAACCATCATGAAAGCGGCTATCCTCTTTCCCGTGGTTTCGGCTCTTGGTCAGCTAAAATGGCACAACACGCGGCGTGCAAGCCGAGTCAAAGACATCGAACTCATCGACGGTGCAAGTTGAGGAAACTTGGGAGCCGTGCGACTCCTCTTTTCCAGATCGGCCCTGTATTTAACCTCTCTAGGCTACATCATCATTATCAGCGCCATCTTACTTGCCCCGTTCATCTAAAACACGGTGCAGATACAAACTCGCATCTTCTTGGACGAAGCGCGGCTAAATACGGCAGCCCCCCTCTTTCCTGTCACTAACAGAATCGTGACAAAGGGGTTAAACCAACCTTTGGCGAACAGGAGCACCCTTGTAGGCATGTAACACGCTTCCGGGAAGATGATGGTTCGCCTAAGGCTTTCTGACGGCGGACTCGGACTCAAGCTACGCACAGAATAAATATCCCTATGATCAAAGACATCTAACGTATTTTATAAGCGAGCGTGCACTTTTTCCCCACCCCACTACAACTATCCCTAATTACACAACCACAGCACTAGGAAATAACAATAACTGAACCAGAAATAGATGAATCAGACGATTCTCCAGCCTCCTGACACGTGCATGTATTATGACCAGGCTTCCCGCACAGGCCACAGCACCAAATCTTCGTGCGAGAGCCCCCTGCACCACTACTATTTTGTCATGTTTCCTGATCCAACTGCTCACCTACAGCCTTCTGATCCAGTAGATCCTGTGCCTCTTGTACAGTTAAGAGACCCTCTAAGCCGTAGACGTGTTTTTTAGCCCTCCGTTGCTTACTAAGCTCCTCATTAGCCTTTCGTAGTGCTGAGACTCTGTACGTAACAGGGCCACCTTATGTATTACAGCCATCATACCTTTGGCTAATTGGTCCACAGGAGCTAGAATAGGTGTTGGAGAGCTACCTTTATGGTTAGATATCTGGTTTTTAATAAGGTCTTTCTGTGAGGTAGCTTCTTAGGCGTTATGTGGCGTCTAAGGTAGCTAGGGTGATGCTGTATCTAATGTTGTGTATAAGTGTAAACCACTTCTGAATAACCTCTGGATCTTTGCATTTAGCTCTTTAGTAATTGTATCTACGTGAAAAACGCGTTTGGAGCTTTAGTTAGTATTTGACGAAGTTGTGAGCCCAGAGCTTGCCGACAAAGGGCGCGTCGCGTTCGCGTAGCAGTTAGTTAGCCATACCTTCCACAAAACGAAGCTGAGGAGGAAATGCACGCGTGTATAACTTGGTTATATACTGAAAAATCGTACTCTTTTTTAAATCCGTAAGTTTCCGTGAGTTAGTTGGAATATCGTGTCGTAAAGGTTAGCTAGCGTGTCGTCGCGTTAACGTTATACGGTTAACATTATAGATCTCCGCAGCTTTTTTAACCTTAAGTTTTAGATCCTTTTCGGGAGCCTGAAGGGCTAAAAGTATTATACCCTCTTTTGAATTAAAGGACATGTTAAGTGGTGGAGAAAACTGGTGTTGATTAAAGAGGTAGTGTGGTGGGGAAAAAGTGCAAACTTGCTTATAATGCACACTCGCTTATAAAATACGTTATAACGTGTTTTATAAGTGAATGGATAATATAAGCGAACGGATAATATAAGCGAACGGATAATATAAGCGAATGGATAATTTTCCACCACCCTACCACTACTATCCTTAATTACAACATAACAACATTAGGAAATAACAATAACTGAACTAGAAATAGATGAATCTGACGATTCTGCAGCCTCCTGACACGTGCGTGCATTATGGCCAGGCTTGCCGCACAGGCCACAGCACCGAATCTTCGTGCGAGAGCCCCCTGCACCACCACTATTTTGTCGTGCTTCCTGCTCCAACTGCTCACCCACAGCCTTCTGATCTAGTAGATCTTATGCCTCTTGTAGAGTAAGAGATCTTCCAAGCCGTAGACGTGTTTTTTAGCCCTCCGTCGCTTACTAAGCTCCTCATTAGCCTTTCGTAGTGCCGAGACCTCTGTATATAATAAAGCTACCTTATCCATTACAGCTAACGTACCTTTAGCTAATTGGTCCACAGCAGCTAGTATAGGTGTTAGAGAGCCACCTTATAGTTAGACATCTAGCCTTTAATAAGGTCTTTCTATAAGGTAGCTTCTTAAGCGTTATGTGGCGTTTAAGGTAGCTAAGGTGATGTTATATCTAATGTTATACACAAGTGCAAACCACTTCCAAATAACCTCTAAATCTTCGCATTTAGCTCTCTGGTAGTCGTATCTACGCGAAAAACGCGTCCGGAGCTCTGGTTGGCGTTTGACGAAGTTGTGAGCCCAGAGTTTGCCGACAGGGAGCGCGTCGCGTTCGCGTAGCAGTCGGTTAGCCATATCTTCCACAAAACGAAGCCGAGGAGGAAATGCACGCGTGAATAGCTCAGTTATATACTGAATAATCAAATACTCCTTTAGATCCGTAAGTTTCCGTGAGTTAGCTGGAATATCGCGTCGTGAGGGCCGCCCTACGCGTCGATTGTAGAGGGTAAGACAAACCCCCTAGATTAGAACCACCCCTGGAAGCGAACCACTAGTGGTGTTAGTGCGCACGGCCATTTTTAAGCGAAAACACTAACATTCCATTAAATCTTAACTAGCAAATTTCTCAGCTATATTAATAGATAAAATTGCCTAATAAATAGTATAAAATATATTAAAAATAGCTAAGTCTTAATATAAAGATAAAACTAATTTATTTAATTTATTTAAAAAGAAAAATATAGGTAAACTTTAAACTAATAAATTATATAGTAAATTAAACTATCTCTAAGTAATGTATTATATAAGGTTAATGTTAAGATAAAATTGTGAAAAATCTAGTAAAAATAAAATTACGTAATATTAAAACAAGATTTCTTATAACTATTTTATTAAAAATAATAATTTACTTTAAGTTTAAAGTAAATAAGTTTTAAATATTATTTTACTTATTTAAAGTTATATTACGTAATAAAAAGTATTTATTTAAGCGAAAGACTTAATATTATAATACTTATCTTCATAAACTTAATGCAATTTTTTATTTATTTTTATCTTTTATATGAAATTAATAAAGAATTCTTTTCTACCTGTTATAATTTATATGTAAAACATATATATATTATAACAAAATCTGACTTTCTTAGTTATAACTAAATTGTTACCTTAAAGTATCATTTAAAGATACATGAAAATATACATAATATAAAATATAACTATACTATCAGGTGTAATTTTTACGTAATTTTAACTCTTATGTTCGTGGAGATATTTCAGCACTTCAATGTTAGTGTGTCGGCTATAAAATGCCCGTGCGCACTAACACCACTAGTGGTTCGCTTCTAGGGGTGGTTCTGATCTAGGGGGTTCATCTTAGTGTAAGGAACAGAATAGATCTTTGCTGCAGCTGAAAGACGAAGTTTTGGGTCTTTTTCAAGGGCTTTAAGGGCCAAGTTTAATTGCGCTTCCTTTGAAGGCGGTGCCATATTGTGTGGTGGAGGGAAACGTTGCGAAAGGTAGAGAGGGTGGGGTGGTGGAAAATTATCCGTTCGCTTATATTATCCGTTCGCTTATAAAACACGTTATATCAAAGACATCTATATAAAATTCATCTGCGGTGTCACAAGGTCTCTGGCACGATGGACCATCTTTTCCGATCTACCGGACTATGATAAGCACCCTTCGGTTCACTCCCTGGCCCCCTAATTTCCGCCACCCCCTCCTCATCATTCTCAACCTAGCCCTCAGCGAGTCCTTGGCCCCATATCTCTCCACCATATCCAACACCGCACTCCCATACTTCACCTCCGCACCTTCAACGATAACCAACTCCTCCAAATACTTCTTCTCCTTCTTCTTGCCCAATTTCATCTCCTCAGCAACTTCCGTGTCAGACTCTCCCGACAATCCGTTACTTGGGAAAAACACACATCTTATCGATATCTCCCTAGTGTTTTTGATCCTGGAACTTAAAATCGTCCTAATCAACATAAGGAGAAATGCGAAAATAACAAGGTTTGGCAAAAGGTAATTGATGTTAGAATTACAAACACAATCTCGCAGAATTCTTGTTCAAAGATACCGCTTTGGTCAGGAACACGCTGATGAAGACTCACTAGGAGCCAATAAGGTCCAGGTACGAAGGCTTAGGCCAAAAGAAAGGAGCCCCTCTAACAGTGTGAAAGGTCTTGTATAGGTAACTAAAGGACTACGTATTTATTCAAGGCATTGTCACATCCTCCTTCAGGCCTTATTGGATCTTTTCAAGGCCTCGCCACATAAGTGTCAGGCCTTGATAGATTATCTCAACACTTATTACGATACTTGTAATGCCTTTTTGGTTCCTAGGAAGGCCTTCTTACTCAGGTAAAAGCCGTGCGATGATAACTTTCAGGGCTTTTTACAGGCATGCTTAGAACGCCATCCTGCACTGCGAAGTGTTTATGGGGGAACGTCTGGGCGCCTTGAAGATGTCGCTTTACGAGCAGAAGCATACCGCCGCACCCTCACAGTCACTGGTGGCTGAACTCGAGGCTATTTTCAAGCATTACCTTCACCAATAGCCGCAACGACCCAGCGACGAATCCTGTGGGGTTGGAATACAAGCAACACCAAGAGGATATGGGTGAGGTTTTGAAATTGCTCGTGCTACTGGCCAAGCAACCGCTAGGATTCACAATCCGTTGTTCAGTAACGGGGACATCCCTTCTCGACCTTGCCATTCCCTTACTCTAACCGCCACAAGGAAATAAATATCTGTCACCAATTACCCTCCCATGGCAGAACAAAGCAGGGATCAGCGACTGGAGAGCCCTTAGCCCCCGAGATAAGCAGGATGGAGGGAACTGATGGATCCTAACAGTCTAATCAGCCCACCTAACCCGGTGACACAGCCTGGTCAGCCCCATGAAGTGACAGGACCTGGCACTAGTGGGCACGTACAATCCAACCAGCTCACCCCCAAGAAAGCGCAAGACGACGGAACAGCCACCAGTGACGCCGAAAAAGCACAATCGCACTAATGCTGCATCGGAAAGCCAGTGAGTACGGCTGCAATGGCTATGATCGATGAAGGACCCGTAGAGGTACACCTCAGCCTGATGAAGGGGTTGCGACTGAGTCTGATGGCCAGTTTAAGGCCTGAAGAGTACCGGCGGTGCCTCTGCCACTCATGGGAGAAGCTGATCAATTGTTCCAACAGCTGATCCCCGCACTTCCAACCGGGGGCGTGCCCATTTCTTTCCTGCCAAGAGGTTAGCTGCGGGAGAACAAAGTCTGCCTTTGACCTGGAGCATGGGATCGAAAATCCAATGCATCTCGCGTCTCCAATCGCCAACAGCCTTTCCACAACAATGTCGCTCACGGACTTCTTGTGGCGCAGATGAAGACCATGCGGGGCGGATCAATATCCAGGAGAGGGGCACAGCTCAGCAGCCCAGAACTAAGCTTGATTGGTTGTGTAGCTGCGGTCAACTGCACCAACCCTTGCCCTCACCACCCTCCAATTACGTTACCCCGCGGCCGAGACCAAAACTGAGCACATTGTGGTCCCGGGAAGGGTCCAGGGGAGCTGGCCTTCATCCGACGAGGTTTAAATGCCGGGTCATCTGCCGAGTGCATTTGTCTTCGAGTGCAACCAGAGGCCGTTATCAAAAATGGGTTTCCTCAGGACCACTCTTGTATGGCTTGCCGTTGTGGCCAGCGCAACGGCTGTCCCAAGCGCAAATCTGAAGCGTCAAGTCTCGCAGCTTCGGAGCAGCTATGACTTCGTCATCGTCGGCGGAGGTACCAGCGGACTTACCGTCGCTAACCGGCTGACTGCGGCACTCCCTTCAAGTGTGTAAACCCCGAACTCTGTCTCTCTCTCTCTCCATTAGATTACGATACTGAATATCCCACCAGAAAACACGCTCGTGATCGAGTATGGCGATGTCCACTTCGCCCCGGGCCTCTTTGATCCGCCGACGATTTGGATTATCCCACACCCTGATGCCGCACCGACATGGAATTTCGTCTCTCTCCCCAATCCGGAAATAGCCAACAGAAGCGCCTCGGTGCAGGCTGGCTAGACGGTTGGTGGCAGCAGCGCGGTGAACGGCATGTCAAGCAATGGGATGCGTCGCAACCAGCCAAATACTTTGTCACAAATCCGAGTACACGCATGGAGGAGGTCCGCGAAGTTGACATAAACTCCGCATTCACCCGCAACTTCAGCAAAATAATCGGCAGTACGCATGACCTGAGCCCTCTGCAGGAATTATTCAGGGCTACTTGGTTCACCCGGAAGTGGGTGATCCAAGAGGTAGGACTGTCGCGCTCCGTCGAAGTCATCTTCTGTGGTTGCCGCATCTCGTGGCGCTGGATCGGCCTTGCAGCGGCGATTCTGAGGACACAGTACGACAATACATTAAGTCAGGTGATCAGCTTTTAGACCAACCCCGTTTTAGACCACTGGATTTGTCAGAATGACTCACCCTCGCCACCCAACTCTCCTATTTCAATTGCCCACAACTCCACGAATTTAATTCCAATCCG
>Ga0247770_1002160_pt1 | contig 11857 bp, 12 predicted proteins | sample UWRJL136409B6_FD_179943 | JGI IMG/M metagenome (GOLD analysis project Ga0247770, IMG submission 179943) | Plant litter microbial communities from Arlington Agricultural Research Station in Wisconsin, United States - UWRJ-L136-409B-6 | ecosystem: Environmental > Terrestrial > Plant litter >... | reverse complement strand
GGGTGGGGGGAGGGGGAGGGGGGGGAGGGGGAGGGGGAGGAGGGAGGGGGAGGGAGAGAGGGAGAGAGAGGTGGAGGTCGGCATGAATGCGCTGGGGAGGAGCGGGCCGGTGGTGTTTAGAGAAGGGGAGGATCTGGAGGGGAAAGGGGAGGGGTCGTATACTGCGAGGAGAGAGAGAAGGAGGGCGAGGAGGGAGAGGAGAAGAGGGAGAGAGGGTGGGCGAGCCAGAGAAGAAGGGGAGTCGGCGGGGAGGGTGGGGGAGGAGAGTCGGACATATGGGGGAAGCAAAGATGCGGTTGTGTCAGGTGGTAATGTACATGTAATACCGGAGTAATCATCGCATATAGAGCATCAACTGTAGAAACGAGATGACAGGGGAATACGACTGGTTCGTTTGCGCAGATTCTCGCGTACACGAGGGCTCTTGAAGTTTGGCAGTCCCAAAGAATAAGGGCCCTGCGCGCTGATCTCCATGGATGCCTCCACCAGAAGGAGGTGGTAATAGACCCGGATGATGCATTGGCCTTGCCGAGACCGCACGAGACTCGGACATGAAAAACCACCCCACGTGAAGCGGCGTGGACCGGCAGGCACGTAGGGCTGATGTGCCACTTAGCGGGAAGGCGCTGGTTGCCACCGCTCTGCGTCGGAGTACGAACCTGCTTCCTCCCAACTTCACCACACCGTTTCTTTGCCCGCCGAGCACCGCGTTTTTGGGACAAACATCAGGGTAAATTTCGAGAATTATTCGCATTCGCGCCGCGCTGATCTAACTTAGATGCGCAGTTGCCGCGACATTCGCTCCGGTATGCTTAGGCTTCGCTGCTGCTGCAGCAGCCTCTTGCTCCGGCTTGCTGTCTCGAGTCGCTGGACTTTCTGTATCCGCCTACTTGTTTGCTTTATCTTCTGAAGCGGTTCAAGCGTCGTGATCACCCTCGGATATGGCTTTTTGCCTCACCCTCCTCCCGCGTCTCATGGCGCAAAACGTGAGCACCAGCGCAAACAGCAGAAAGGCTGGGATTCCAATTCCAAGGCCCAAGCCGAGCGTCAGGTTTGCCTTGTCGGGCGCTGCGACATAGGCCTATCCTCCCACACTGGTGATACCATTACAGCTCTCACAATCGCTGGTAGGGGATGTGTTAGGATACACAACAATGCTGATGGCGTCAGTCGCGCATCGATACGAGACAGTTTCGCTAACATGGTTGTCGCCCCAGATCAAAGTCTCGCACTGCGGAATAGATGAGTCTGAACTGGATTGAGAGGAACCTGAGAGTCAGCAACCGACCAAGAGATTATCTTGCCAGTCCCCTCGACAACGGTGAACTCTTACCATGTCAAGATAGAGGGATTTTCGGACGCTTGTGTCCCTAACAGCTGTGCATCTGAGCCAATGCACGAGGTTTGAAAGGGACAGATCCCTAGGCCACAACAACCGGCGAAGATGGAAGGGGATGGCGATAGAATCCCCACCAACGTTGACTGCGTGCATGTTTGCTCGCTTTTTTGGCAGGTAACGGGCAAACCACGGCCGACTGCGGACCCTGCAGATGACTGTCAGTTACCATGGAGACCATAGCATTGGAGTAAGGTTGGGCTAACTCAGAGGAGCGAAACCGCAGGTCGCAGCATTGACTTCGCGGATTTGTCGCTTCAAGTCGACTCCTCGTACTACCGCCGAAGCCAACTTCGCCGTCATCACCGGCGCCGCGGCTTGCACGCCATGGATGTGGCCGGTGGTGAGAGTTTGAGCTGCGGTGCAGCGCAGCTGGCCAAAGCAGGAATCTCGACTAGAGATCCGTGTAATAGTTGCCACTTCATTTTGGTGATGACTGGTGGCACTGATGGGCGAAGGTGCCATGGGCGGGGTAACATTCATTAATGCCTGGGGAGCTGTGATATCTGCCTAGGACCAATATTTGAGCGGACTAACTAGATGCAGAAACATCGACGCCTCCGAAGTTCAGCTTGATGCAAGTCACGACCCCCTCCCAGTGTAACCCCAGATAACGACGCCCGAGCCTGATTAAGAATTACAACTGTGACGCACAACGCTCCTAGATTACACCACCCTAGCAAGCTCATGTTCCTACGCAACACTACAGACTATGGCGGCCGACGAAGGAGCTGGATGTGATGGTCTTGGCGGCTTCAGAAGCTTTGGAGAGTACATGGGACTCCTTCTGAACAGAACGTCGTTCCAGGAGCCCCACCTGGCTCAGTGTCAGGTCTCAATATGCCAGGCTCTCTGGGGATATGGCATTCCAGATTTGTCTGGGGTTGGTGTGAGTAAATACGCTCGAGAATATCTGGTATCCCGTTCTGACCAGCTCTCAGGCCGCCGCAGGTTACTTCTTGGCCGCCAGCTTAGGGCCATTACTCTGTCTCTCATCCCTCGTCTTATCGGACTTTAACAGCTCACAAAACATACTGGTCATATCTCGCCTTCTCAACATCGGCACTGGACTTCCCGTCTACTTCGAGTCAACCGCGTACTTTGCCCTCGCGATTCAGGTAGCCGCCATCACCGTCCTCGGACCCAAGGACTTTGAAGCGGATAATACCTCTTTCGGCGATCTTGAGGCCCGCACCGCAGGCTTCGCTTGCATAATTTGTCTGCTACCCCTTCTGTATCCCTTTTGGATGCTATCGGATCATGCGGTCCTTGCACGCACTCAGCAACAGCATGTCACCCTTTCAGCAAGGCAACCACACAGAATGTGGCTCCTGCCCCTCACGGCGCTCGCGTCTGTGTATCCTTTCATCTCGCAAGCCACGCGGATGTTTTCACCCTCGCAGGTCGGCAATGAGCTTGTATCGCAAAGCGAGTGGCGCGCGGTGGTAGGGGTCTGCTTCGGTCCCGACGTCGCCTTACCTAGCATTGCCGAGCAGACTGTATTCGCCGCATGCCAACTGGCTAGTTCGTTGATTGTCTACATATTCGTCATTAGGGCGCTAGTTCCGGAAGCATTGAGGAAACTTGAAACCCTCGGTAGTCGTACTGGCCAAGTACGAGAGAACGTACGGCACGTCTACAATACAGTGGGCAAAATCTGCAGAGGCCGCGCCGCTCGCTATGTGCTCCTGCTATTCCGGTATTCTTAACGGCTCCGCTACTCTGGGGCTTCTGGAGACTTCGCATTTGGCAGCAGGGGCTCGCGGAGAGAGCAGGGGGCACCTACGAAGGGGTTGATTGGAGATTCGGGCAGGTGATGGCTGTGACTGTCTTCGTGCCGGTCGGGGCGGAGATGCTTTTGCGGCTGTGCATGGCGACAGGAAATCCGGGCTGGCAGCGGGAACGGAGGTTGAATTGGTCCCGGATCATCTGGGTTAGTTGAGAGTTTCTAGTGGGCATGTTGCGCTTCGTCCGGGCTAGGCTTCCGGGTACCAGGTAAGCCGTTGATACCTGGGCAATTTCTACCCAACTCTTCAGCCGGCCATAGTTCTAGCCGCTTCTGTGCATCTGCAACCGTTCGGTGAGGTTCGCCAATGGACGGGAGATCAACCACACTCTCCCAAGCCTCCCAAGAGTTATCACAGGCATCCTTTGGGTTCATTGGACGCCATATCGCGCACTGCCGCTTCATCATGTGGGCACTCATCGGCGATGCCGTGTTCGACGGGGAGCAAAGAACGCAAAAGGAAATCGGCACTGTCATTTTGCTCTTCCAGCACGACCCCGAATTTTGCACTCCCTCAACAGCCGTCATGCGTAGTTATAAAGGCTCGTCCATCGACAAGCGACACGATGGATCGCTGGCACCTGGCGTCTTGCAAAACTCCAGACGTCATTCTCGTCGCCCCGACAAACCCGGCCCGTAGATCCGAAGGGCGGCGCATCCCTCACTGCCGATCCTGCTACTCAGCGCCGGATTTGGCGAGCATTCACCGTGCGCAACCTCCTAGCGACCAACTGCCACCCCCGCCTCCAGACGAGCAACCCGGCCAGCTGAATCTCTGGTACCCAAAATGCGTCGAATACGGCACTGGCAAGAAGAGAACAAGAGGGCATCATATTCGAGCGAGCGAGCGAACATGGTCAGAGCTTCGCAAGAAGAACTACAACACCCGTAATGGATGGCACGACAAGCCTGATCGTTCCGTGATGGTTCCCTTGATCAAGCGCCCTCCGTACGTATGCCGATTTCAACTGGACTATCGCCAAACAAATAGCCTCGACGGCGACGCCATTATGGTGCGAGCTATCACGGATGGACAATTACTTCCCAGACAGCAATACTTCAGATAACGGCGTCTTTGTGGATGACCACTGTCAGACATCACAGCCTCCCTTCGTATCTTCGTCCCCTATCTATCCCGTGCGGCTTGCCCGAAACGAGATAAGACTCATCGCCCTCGATGCCCCCCCGAGGCAGGAGGACACAACAAACGACCCCATTCACATCCATCTTGAGACATATCCTCGCCATCGAACCCCCGAGTACGACGCCGTGTCGTACAGCTGGGGCGGTGACAGCGGCGACTACACAAGGAATAGCCCGGTATACGTCGGTCCGTGGTGGGACGTGCTCGGCAAACACGGAACTGCTGGGAAGTCCTGCGCCGGCTGTGGGCGAAACGGGGTGGAACGAGGACTCTTTGGATTGATGCTATCTGCATCAACCAGGCGGATGTGGAGGAGCGCAACACCCAGGTTGGTCTGATGCACATCACCTACACGCGATGCAGCCGTGTGTTTGCCTATCTGGGTGACGGCCGTGGTGGTGATGAGGAGACAGAAGAGGGAGAAGAGCAGGTGGCTGGTATTCCCCGATTCCTATTCCAAGCCGACGTGTTCGGGGCATTTAGCAGACATCTCAGCGGCATCGATGAACACAGCAATTCCTACTGCGTACATTTCCGTCTACCCGACGCACTCGAGGCAACCTACTTCACGCGCATCTGGATCATCCCCGAGCTAATCCTCGCACCATCAACACTCTTCCGGTACAGCAACGAGGAGTTCCTCGCTCTACCGCGCGTCTTCCAAGAGCTAGAACAGCAGCGCCACTGGGACTGGCACAAGACCCCGACAAAGTGGCTCAAGTTTCTGGGAAAGGGCTCCATGGAGAATATCAACTTGTTCGAGCTTCTTTGCCTCACCGCAAACTCGCAAGCAAAGGACCCCCGCGACCGACTGTTCGCCCTGGTGTCCCTCCTGCCCAAGACCCAGGGGATGGAGCACTTCCGGCCGGACTACACCCTGTCAGTCAAGCATGTCATGGCCGGCGCCGGCGCGTTCTGCCTGCTCAACCTCCAAGAGCCGAGGATCCTGAGCGCATCGACGGGCCTGGCGGGCGGTGTGTCCGATGCCACCTGGCGGCCGAGGCTCGGCTGGCTTGGTGATATCCAGGAGCAGCGGGGGATCGCCCGGGAGGAGATCCGTACCGAGCTAGGAGTGGATGTTGTCCAGTGCGATATGGCCATGGGGGAACGATGGGATCGGGGCATCGCCGTAGATGCCTCAACCGGTGCCTTATCTCTCTACGTGGTCTGCGTGCTCCGCCTCAGGCGGCAGCCAGAGAACCTCCTCACCTCCGCGGGGCTCTACGCGTACAAAATACAAGGCGAAGAGTGGTCGCTAATCTTAGTGACGCGCTGTGAGCGCTTGGACAAGCTGATACTGCCGGGACGAGACAGCTTGTACATGCTTCCCGTCAAAAATTTCCAGGAACAAGACCACCCTGTCTTTCTGATTCTTCGGGACGGGGAAAATCCCGGGACTTTCCACGTCGTTACCGCCTGCTGCGATGTTTACATATCCGGGCACGCCGCAAGCACCGAGATCCAGGCAAGTTCCTCAGCCAGAACCGCAGGTTTAACCCACGGAGCGTTGCCTCTCCTAGCCATGAGCCAAGAGTTTCTCGGACAGAAGACGCCAGAGATACTTGAAAGGGTCATCTGGATCAGCGCCAAGAAGAAGGCGGGAGAATCGGCCGGCGGCGGCGGCGGTGGTGGCGGCGATTTCGTGACAGATTACCTCAGCTGTATTCCCACTGAATTTAACCCGCGAAGGAGGGGCCGATACGTCAAGTTTTGGCTCGAGCACGGGGTTGGGAGCGTGATGATCTTAGACCAGTTCAAGCACCTGTCCGCGACGCTGTTCGGGCCCAGAGGCGGGCAGATGGATGACTTGATGAGTTGGAGTCTGGATAGCATCCGGCTTCGCTTCAGCGGCGGCGAATGGATGAGGTGGCACGTTCTTTTGGCCAAGATCTTGCGGAGACCGGATCTGCGCACGCAGAGGACGAAGGTTTCGATCGATGTTGATGACTTGGAGGATTTCTTCGAGCTGTTCCTCTCCAAGGCGGGAAGATACGACCATCGACCGGTCGAGTATCCCGGAACCGTGGATGGTATACGGTGGCTTGTGGGGCGGGACGAGGGCGATGAGTACTGGGCTGGTCGATCATCCCTCAGCGGTTATACGAGGGCGCTGTGGCTTGCGTCTGAGAACGGCTTGGCTGGATTGGAATTGGAGGATTTCGTTGGGGAGATGCAGCTCATGGGGAACCCAGGGTGGCCGCAGTCTTTGTTGAAGGAGTTTCGGGTCGATGGTAGTACGCGGAGAGTGGTTATCTGCTAACTAGTACCTAGGTATAAAGTGTAGTAGGGTGAGGTGGTTCGAATGTGTAGCATGTACAAAGGCTGTTATGTGCGACGAATCTGGGCACACAGAATTTCCTTTTTCGTATCTCGCCCCACGTGACGTTGCTCACCCTGGCTCAGGCTCGGCTCAGTCCGTGCTCAGGATTTGCTCAGGCTGGCTCACGTTCGCTCACCCTGATTACCAATTTCGGCAGGCTGCGGCGCAGCCCGCCGAATCACTTCAACTCTAGCCGAGGGGGCCCAGAACTGGTCCCATATAAAGATGGCCAAAATGTGTCCCACTTTCGAAACTAACAGTCTTGTGTTCGTATTACTTACCTGAGGGCTGGAGATTTCTCTCCTCCAAGTATCGCGCTTACACCCGGTCTGGAACGCTCAGGCCACATGTCGCAGTGCGCAGGGGCCACCGCAGTGTGTCACGACCCAGAGTACAGACCAACCGTAACTTGCTGATCACTAAACACGCTCCGCACGGGCCATTTGGCTACTATTTGTTACTCACGCAGTGCGTCGCATCCCACTTTGTACAGGTAGAAGCCAGTTCCCACAGTAGCTCTGGCCAGATATCACATCGGCAAACGGCTCCACGAAACGTCACCCAAACCAGCGAAACTATGTAGCGAACGTGGCTGGGAAGCTACAGGGTTTGCTAGACCTCCAATACCTGATACTCGATGAGCCCTACAGCCTATCCAAGCAAGCGCTTTCTAGAAAAAAAGACACTCAGTACCAGTTGGCACGTTCAAGCTCACAGGAATTACTAGCAATCAACGGAATCTTTTCGTACCACCGTAGCCTACCAACCAGTCATCTGACCCCCACAGGCTATCACATCCGCCATCCGCACTACCATAGAATCCACCATCTTGTTGATCGTCTCCTGATCAATTCGCCCCCAAGCCTCCAAGATCAACGCCTTTAAATCCGACCCAAGTCGATAACTTGCACGTATATACTGCTTAACCGCACGCCAGCAGTTCTTTCTGGAAAGCGCTTGCCAAGGTCTCCCAGGTTGGGGTGGTCTGATGCGGGGCACATTCTTCACCCACACAGCCTCCGCCTCTCCTTGTTTCCTCAGCCTCATTGGTTCTTTGCGATCTGGGCACCTGCTTTCCATGCAAAGTGTCGGAAGGCAGACTGTCAGCCACTTGCCGTTGTCTCGGTATGTCCGGAGATACTTCAACCCATGCTCAAGATTGCGCATCTCCAAAGTGCTGTCAAACATCTAGCTCAGGTACTTAGTTATTGGCTTACCGGCCCCTTGTTATTTTTTCCCCCCAAAGGCTTTACCTAACTACCCAGATTATCGTCGACAGCGGTTGCTGACATCTGTATCGGTATTTGACAACATCGATAGGCTCGGGAGATTGCTGAAAAGTCCACCAAAATCTTGTGCTGCAGACCAAGATGCGGATTTGTGGTGAGGTTGAGGCTGGATGCTGGAGGTAGTTTCACTGCAGTAATCCGTAGTGGCGGAGCCTAGACCGCGGGGGCCACCGCCACCATCCAGTCGCCTTGCGCATTCCACATTTCCGCCATGAACTAACTATTTATTGGCAGAATTGGCACCCATGAATAGGTTTCAGCGTCTGGCACATTGACTTCCCTAACTCCTGTGTTGTGCCTCAACCAAAACTCAAACACGTGAATCTCCTCGCAATGTCTTGTTATGTACCCCTCGACAGCTCCTCGAAGTCTATTAGGCTCCTTTCGATCTTGCCAAAACTTCGTGTAGGCAAGCATCGATTGCAATGCAGGCTCTCTACTGTTACACTACACCCACCTAGTCGTCCCTTAGACAGCAGTTCGCCGCCGGAGGCCGAGTCAAACGACAGTCACGAGGATGGAACTTTCACGGGGGTCAACGGGTCGAAAGAAGTTGGTTCCGAGGTACTTGAAGATTTTTTACCCAACCTCCTATGTTCGGGGGCTGATGCAATAGCTCTGTTAGCAAATATTGTCACCGGATCCCCCTCACCCCCGGAATTCGGAGCGACGTCCTACCTACAACGCAATTTCATACACTTGGGGGGAGCCCGATGACCTTGGTCTGAAGATCTGGGTCAATGACGTGCTCATACCCGTTCGACAGAGCCTGATGCACGTACTGCAGACGTTGTTTGCACATGGCTTCCACGACGACTTCTTCTGGATCGATGCGTTGTGCATCAACCAAGATGATGAAGAACGGAGCAGTCAGGTAGCCCTAATGGCACATATCTATCAACAAGCCGGGGAAGTCTTGGTCTGGCTTGGTATACCAAAGGAACATGAATGGAAAACTTGGGACGAATTGTCTCCCAAACACAACCACGGACGTCCGTTCCGACGGAGCAAGCGGTTACCTGCTTTCGATCTTCTGTACAGCATCCCCGAGCTCTCATCCTCCCTCTCTGATCAAACTCGATGGTACGAAAGGCGGTACAAAACGACTCTCGCTGGTCAATGGAAGCAAACCGCTGACATCTGCATGGTTCCATATTGGGAAAGAATTTGGATAGCCCAAGAAGTTGTGGTTGCCCCCAAGATCACTCTCCTATACGGTCGCGGGATTTGCGAATGGTCGAGGCTCCACGCCCTCTTTCATGTTCTTAAGGACCGTACCAAAACGGTTGACCTGAGCACGTGGGAGTACCCGACAAAGCGAGAAAATGGAAACATCTTCTCGCAAATTGTCGCAGTATTGCAGAGTAACGCAGTTCGGTTATCCGAGCAAAGGGACTTGTACCAAAGCAAACGCCAATCTCGTGGTAGTCCCAACCCATCAAACGAACAGGGGCATAGCAACGAGGACTCAAGCTTGTCGCTCCGCGTGCTACTCGAGGCACTCAGACCATCCTTTTGCAGCGATCCGAGAGACAAGGTGTATGGAATGCTGGGTATGGCTGAGGATGTTGAAGCGGGAGACATACATATCAGCTACTCGAATTCCAAGTCTCTCCTTCATCTCTTCGAAGATGCCGTCCTATTTCAGCAAAAAAAGCACGACCCCAAAGGCCACAATCTAATCAGCTTCGGCCACATTCTTCAGCGATCTCTACTAGCTCCTAGGGAAAAAGGGACCTGGCCATCTGCAATGAAAGTCGACGAATTCCCGGGGATCTGCCATGAGGATACTCACTTTCACTCGCGCGCAGCAGATTCGGTCGTACAGGTCCGGGCATTCTGCATTGGAAAAATATCCTCAATTTTTCCGTATGATGGGACGCTTTATGTTCGCAGAACGGCGCATAGAAGAAGATTAATAGCCGAGTTAAATGACAGCGACGGGCGAATCCCAAATTACTCCAGGGCTTGGGAAGATCGTCACCGTGTTATTGACGAAATGCCACTGTTCCCCCCCGGCCAGGAACCATCCAAGGAGGTCCTGGAGATGATCACCTTATTCGAGCAGCTCGGGAAGACGATCGATCTCCACGAGGTTTTTGGGAAACGGTTTCCAACCATGTGGCATGAGAATAGCTGCTCTTGCACGCAGACACAAGCCAAGGTCTACTATGGGAACCCAGACAATGCCGTTTGGGGACCCATATTTTTCGTGGCGCCTGAGGAAAGTCGTATCCTCATAGCTCAGCAACCCGTTAGCCCGTTCGATTTGCTATGCCGCTTTGAGGACCCCTCTATTATCGCCATCGTCCGACCTAGAGAATGCTGTGACACGTATGAAGTCATTAGCCGGGCGCTTATCCCTCCCATCCCTCTATCAAAAATCGGAATCAAGGCGGTCGGGGGACAGACTTGGCCTACGATGAATGACGGAGTTATCGCCCCAGGAAAAAAGATGGGGAAACAAAAGGAAAAGGTGGAGGTGAATGAGAGGGCTTCCATGAGACATATCGGGCCTAAATTTACGGAGCTACAGCTTGAAGTAAGCACCGCAATACTGCAGGCCCTGACATACCCTATAATGTGGAAACAGGACGGACCTAGATGGTCTCTGGAAAGAGCCAAGCCGAACCAGAAAAAGCAAGGAAGTCGGCCAATATTACAGATAGAAGAGAAAGCTCTGCTTTGACATTATCGAGAGCGCTAATTGAAAGGCTGTTTCTGCCTAATGATTAGTTGAATGGTACTGCCTTGCCGAATATCACATATCCAGGTCATGCACAAGCCTCATGTGCCCAAGGTAGGTACCTATTTCTCCTGATATGGATAACTCAGGTGTGCTTGCTCCCCGCCCCTTGATCAGCCTTGTTTGGCCAAACTGATGTCGACTCGAAGATGGTCTCGCTATATTCTGCTTTCTTGACCCGGAAGAAACCGGCGTTGTTCAATAAGGGCTGAGAGAACTCGACGTCGCTCACTATACGCAGATTTGATAGGCTAGCAATTTTCGTCAGCCTGCTTCTACTACTTATGGCACACGTGTAATGGGCTACGGTAGTGTATTGCAACTAGCTAAGCCTTCGCGACGAAAACGCGAAACATAAGGAGAAAAGGAGAGAAGAGAGGCCTGATGGGCGAAGCTTATCCTATATACATAATGGTGCTGGTCTGAGCAAAGGGAGGCAGAAGGTTCTAAAAATATCAATGCGTTACTAGGGTCAGTAGCGCACGAGAATCGGCAATGTGATAACCTCAGATAAGACAAACACCGTGCGCTTACTTCCAAGGTGGGAAGTTTGCTTCATCCGAGCTGGGATATTATGTACTCTCCCAGGGCATGTCCTGGTATATTCTAAGACATCCTATTATATACTGGCATCTAGTGGGATATCCTATCGGTGCTGGGATGCTATGTACCATCTCAAATTCGGAGCTGGGATATTATGTACCATCCTAGGGCATGTACTGGTAACTCGGGTGACCGGCTTTTAGACCGACCCACTTTTAGACCACGTCATCATGGCTGCCTAGCCACCAACTCTTTAATTTCAATCGCCTACAACTCCACCAAATTAAGTGCAATCCAGTTTCTTCCTTTTTTAATAACTTTCAAATTGGCCAATAAAGCTATATACCGAGTTGGATTTGCAGAACGCCCTTACGGAGTATGCTGAAACTGGCAAACTTCGCGAAGCGGCTCAAAACCATAGCATCCCCTACAACACTTTATATTATCGATCTAAAGGCACAAATCCAGCCTCTTACGCCCAAATAACAAATCAGAAGCTTTCTCCAGCCCTAGAAGAACGTCTTACCGAATGGATTCTCTTCCAGGGGGCTATTAGTAACCCTCCAACCCACAAGCAAATCCGAAAATTAAGTAAAAGAATCCTCACCACCTCCAGAGAGCCAGCCCACCTTA
>Ga0247770_1002158_pt1 | contig 11870 bp, 8 predicted proteins | sample UWRJL136409B6_FD_179943 | JGI IMG/M metagenome (GOLD analysis project Ga0247770, IMG submission 179943) | Plant litter microbial communities from Arlington Agricultural Research Station in Wisconsin, United States - UWRJ-L136-409B-6 | ecosystem: Environmental > Terrestrial > Plant litter >... | reverse complement strand
CTCCGCCGGGGTAATAAAGGTTAGCACGGCCAGGGACCCACTGTTAGCCCCTGCCATAGGAAACCCTGGAATCATAACAGTGGACCCCATTCCACGCTAACCTTTATTATCCCGGCGGAGGTGTAGCACTACCTACTCTAGGTGCCTCGTGGATCCTAGGAAGCTCGGACATCATTTGGCCGTCCCGGGATCAGAACAGTGCGACTTCTAGAGTCGTACAGCGTATTGGTGACGTCCATATTACACACAAGCTGCCCAGGTGGCTGTTGACGCAGGACAACCCTCGAAGACGCGATAGCAATACACGGGGAGCGGCTGTTAAAACTGTTTTGTAGATCTCAACCAATGGTATGACCACGTGACGGGCTATTCTCTGTTCTTAGGTATTATTTTCTCCTCGCTGTACGCGATATCAGACCAATTACAACAACCCAGGTGGTAACATCGTTCCAGTACAACCCATGTTATCCGACCTCGCTCTATTCAGTAAACCAGTTGTCCTGTTCCTTGCCGAATAAGCGGCAGCATGTCAAGCAATTAAAAACACCAGACAATCAGCCAACTGTACGTTTCTTTACAATGCAAAGATAGCCATGGCAAGGCCGCCGAAGAGGGCAAGCGTGCTGGCAACGTCTCTGGGGGCGGCGGCGGTTGAGGCTGGGCCTGCGCCGGTGGTGGTTTTTGAAGAAGAAGGCGAGGTGGCGGAAACGAGGGTAGTCAACGTTCCGGTAGCGGTGGTCGATAGGTTGCCGAACGAGCTAGAGGTGACGATGGTCGGGCCGCCGGTCTTCGTGACAGTCGAGTTCGAGCCGCCCGGGTGGGAGCCCGTCGCAGAGGGGAAGCCGCTTCCGTGGCCGGCACCGGTACCAGCAATGTTGAACGGGAACGAGTACTGGAAGATCTCCTTCTTCTGGTCCCAGGTGATCACGACGCCATAGATAACCTTGTCACCAAGGTTCTCGGCAACCTTCCACTCGAACTTTCCGTCGCTGTTCTCGGCCTCTGTCATAAGGTGAGCATTCATTCAAATGGTGGCTGCAGCGATTTAAGGTACTCACGGCCGAGGGTGCTGATGGGGAAAAGGCTTTGCTGGTCCTTGCCACCGATCAAGCTGAGTGTGACGGTGCCAGTGTGTTCGGGCTTAGGTGCCCACACAACGGTGTAGGTCGAGCCAGCAGGCACCTTCTCGTAGTTGCCCGGCTTGCTGATGACATCAAAGCCCTCGGTCTGGGCGAAAACAGCGCTCGCGAGCGCGAGAACGGCGGCAAAAGAGTAACGCATGTTGACGATCGACTGCGCGTGTTATATAAAACGAGAGACTGGATGAAGTTGGAAAAGGGTGAGAATGTGAGTTTGCAGATCGACTGGCGCAAAAGAGTGTGATATATGGCAAAAGAAGGGCAGCGGCTGGAAGGTACAACCGCAAAATGGTGGATGTCGGGGATGGCTGAGACGGAGAAGATGCAGGAGTGGGAACACAAGCGAAGGGAAAAGAGAAACGGGAGGCCAAAGAAGACATCCACCGCGAGATGGCTGCCAAGGTTCTTGACGCCCCAGCACGCGATGCTGCGCCGTTCCTACGTAGAGTAAAATGAAACGCCCCCCTTTCGAGCGCAAAGATCTCTAACGTCGCTGTCCCCTCCGTTGGACCCCACTTCCAGCCCATCTTTCCCCGTAATAATCCAAGCATCTCCAATAGAAAAGGCTGCGACGGAGGCGTTCCAAGCATGAACCCTAGTCGCCCGAAGGCTGAGAATGCTGCGAATGGGACTGGAAACCGTTGCGACTGAGCTCCCATCTGATGAACCTCGGTGGACGGCGGATTAAAATTACTGTAGGAGCAGATCCGCGCGCCCAATTGGCCAGAGGAAGGGTACCCGGCCGTGTGGCTCCACCCGGATCTCGGCATGACCACTCAGGTCGAGCCAAAGTCCCCTGGCACACTTTTGCAACGGTCCTGCTCAGGGGCGGTGGGACCAGGACCCGGGCAAGCCGCCTACACTAGGCTCCCAGGCACCTCACAGCCGCTGCGACGGGAACCACACCTGCCAGGCTGACAACTTCATCCAAATCAGGGACAGGGAAAGCACGTTTGCGTTGCATTTACAGTTCTTACCACATCAGCTCCACACACCATTGAATCGAAAACCTGGGGGCATCTATCATGTTGATGTGTACACTAAACTAAGATTCATGGATAAGGTGTTGAAAGCTTCAGTTCCCTGCGAGTGCATACCGCTGACAATTCGATTGTGGAGTCACAGTTCACTCGCAGTCAACAAGATGCCGACCTGCAAAGAACCTCGAGGTACTATAAAAAACCCAGCAGACAGGTGGTTACCCAAAACGGTGCAATATCCGCGCATGGCCTCAGCCTCCGAGTCATACGGTCATACCCAAACTCATGCGCGCCTATGCAGGAGACCGGCGCAATTCAAACGCGTCGACGCCCAGTACGTAACCATGTTCTCTGTTCTTCAGCTCATTGTCGGCCATGCCTCGACGTTGCGCGGCCAGCCACTTCGGCCGTCTCATACCCAAGGGTCATAGTTACCGCTACACAATAACCAATAAGCCACCTCGAGAATTGACTCCGCGTCTGTTCCGCTTCGTCCGCACGGTCAGTGTTTTGATGAGACTGCGCATTCCAGCCTGCAGATGCTCAGCTGTCACAACGTCGTGAAACGACGAATGGGATGGCAGCTGCAGGAGGCCGTTCGTCTGTCAGGAACAGGACGCCAAGTCATCTGCCTCGCCAGAGCAGTCCCGATCGGCCCAGCCCAGCCCCCAGTCTGCAGCCCTACAGACCCCACGATGATCACGACCACATCATCCCTTGAATCAGATCTCCCCACTTCGTTTTATCAGTTCAGTGAGACATCGCGTTCCTTTTGCTCGTTCGCTCACCTTCTCAAGAGTCCTGCCAGGCGGCATAGGTTCTAGAGCTCGGCTCGGCTCCCGGTCCTGTGGTCGCACAAAGCAATCAATCTCACTGTCGCATTACAAAATTTGGTCCATTATTATCGGGGCATTCTGCTGCAGTATCGGTAGGCATGTATTTTTGCTTCATGCTAGCAGGTCTCCCCCCTTATGTACAGCTAGCTGCATGCGCTTGTCCAACCTCCGTCTCTCTCCCAGTTATCTTCGATCATGCTTGGAGGGAGCCAGGAATTCCTCGCTGCGTTCATGCTAGACCACGTCGGAGCAAACTCCCCCGCACACACCATTCCGCGCATTTAGCCTTCCCAGGTGTAGTTGCCGCCCATATTGAGCAGCCAGATAAGGCTGTTGAACTCGACGTCGAGGCTGGTGATCTGCCAGTAACCCTTCTCCTTGGTCGTGCCGATGAGGGTGATGCCTCTGCTGGGCTTGTTGGCAGCGCCGAAGGTGGCGTGCCAGCGCAGTCCGATGGACTTGCAGGCGATAGCGTCGATAGCATCGACGACGACGGGGAACGGCGGGTTGGAGCCCTGCGCCTCCATGAAGATCTTCTTGGTCGCAAACGTGGGCTCGCCGAGCGGCTTGAAGATGAAGGTGTTGATGCTGTCGGATCGGTCGACAAAGCTGTCGGCGCAGTACTTCTCGCAGTCCTCGTCCTTATAGTTGGCGATCAAGCGCACGTAGAGGTCGACGATCTCCTTGCCCTCGGCCTCGGTGAGGCAGTCTGCGCGCCGGGAGAGGAACGACGGGAGAGACAGGGAGGGCATGGCCACGGCCGAGCCCGCGAAGGCGGCGACAGCAAGTGAGAAACGCATTTTGTCAGTTGTGATGACGTGGGCGAGTGGGAGAGAGTGATGGCAGCTCAAGTCTTGAGAATTATCACCATCCTCTCGGCGACGGAACGCGTACTTATACACGCCTTCATGTCCCGCATCGCTGCTCGATGTCCATATCTAAAGCTTGGTGTACGCAATCGGGACCCGATTTTTTTCTGGTGTTGAAGTCATCCTGCCCAGACGCTCAAATTGGAAGTTCTATTTATCCAGTTATCCCCCGACCGCGCTTTAATAACCGTTTCTCGGACGTCCGGTAGACAATGCTCGACCTTCACCCCGGGTCGTTAATTCTCCAGCTGGTAACCTAACAATTGGCGCGGTAGCACTTGGCGAGGGAGCGGGAAGGGAATTCTTCTGCCCAGAAGCGATCGTGGCGGGTACTTGGATTTTCTCGGGCCCGAGTGGCGCTTCTTCATCAATTTGTTCCTGCATGCTAAACACGGACATAGGACTCGACAATATTTCCCTTCCGGGGTAATTACCGTGGGGAGGGACCACGCTGCTGGCTCCGGTTGTGGCGTGTAATGTCTATATCGTGAGGCTCAGCAACGGTCGTCCCGCATTCTCAACACCAAGCAGCGTTATTCTCTCAAAGCAGCCAGTGTGTCTGACTTGGAGATACAGATACGCTCTCTTATCATTTGCCGAAGGATCCGATAGTCTTCCGTCTACCATTTGCCTGGTATCTGCATCCGGACAGGGAGCTGATGGACAGCATATATTCACCCAGCTGACTGTGCTGCCCGGACTCGGCACCTGGCTCCGTCTTTTTGCCTTTATCCATCCGGCACCTATCCGGTAGCGAGGGATGGAGGGATGTCTGCCTCCATTTATATGCTATCCGGTGAAATTTGAGAGGCTTTTGAACAGTGCATTCGGTACCCAGCGGCCGATGTCCATAATCCGGGTCTAGGGGAGTGGGCAAAATGGCGAAGTCCACCAGCTATTTCCGTACCACTTTATCTTTCTCCCCCTCCCCCCTTCCTAATCACGGCGGACTCCCGATTCGGGGTTTGGTGCATAGATCGAGCCCGGGCGACAAGACGTTTCCTCTCCGGATTATCTGCCGAACCAAGACAGCAAAGTGACGGTTATCTGGTTGTCGGAACAGGAGGGCAGGTTCCAAAGGGACTGACGTCGCCTCGGCGAAATCGAGGTTGTTTATACAGCATTAGATACCAAGACTTCGTCCGGGCTTGGCTGCTTCTCTCCCAATGCGAGGGTTGAGGCGGTAATATTGCCGAGCTGTCAAGCATTCTGAGCAGGCATCTTGGCAGGCACTGCGCGCCATCCCCGGGAGCAGAGGGGCGAGTGTTGGTATGGCGAGGGATAGCTAGCAACTAGTGGCATTCAAGGGGGTCACGGTTCGAACTGCATCGCTTCTTGTATACTCGGAGGATCAGTCGCAGAGCCAGGAAGCATGTCCCCCGGAAGCTCGTAGGGCTCTTCTCCTGTTTTCACTTTCTAGGGGAGGGACTGTGAACCATACCTACTGAGTGCTTCGTACCCTTGGTCCATTTTAGGTATCAGAACCGAGAACCCATAGCATGTTGCTTCGAGGTTGATAAAAGGGGGTGGGCGGATGTAACGGTTGGCGAAAGCTTACTTGGGTTATGTAAGCCATCACCACAGTGACAGCTACCCCATCAAATACCCCATCGAAGATGACGTACCAAGGCCCAAGACACCGTGCTCTAGCAGGTTCAACTGAAAGGTGTTCACCTCACTTACTGCGGCGGGACTGGATAACTCGAGGTGCTTCATCCAATTCTGTGGTCGAGCAGGAACCAATTGGCAGCTCGACAACCTACTTGTGTTTTGCATCCTGTAGTTTGGGCAGCAATTGACAGCACTAGAAGGGAGAGACGGTTGCATCCACATTCGACAAGTACCAAGTTGCACACCTCCACTGACAACGTCGATCCCACAATTCTGGATCGTAACTGTGACCACACCAATTTAACGGACTCGAACTCTGTTCTCCAGCAGCGGGTAAGGAGGCAACGGTTTAAAGAACACGACCATCCGCTCCAGAGGTAGACAAAATGGGGGCCGCAGCAAGTTCCCACCATGCCATATACCACCCGCCGGAAAATATGGGCAATTTGACTATTCGCAACCTGACCATTACTCCGCTGGAGCTCAAGGAGGCAGAGCGCGTCGCTAAGTCCGCCGACCCTGGCCACCTCGGAGGGACAAGTGGACTGGCGAAGGTCACGGCACGACTGACGGGACAAGCCACCGCACCGCCAGCGCCCACAGCAACAGCATCGGCGCAGCCCAAGAATGCCGCCGACGGCAAGCAGGAAATCACGGGCGTCGTCCTCCAGCCCTTCTCGGAGAGCCTTGCCCCCATCGTGGCCCCCCACGGGTCGGAGCAGCTGCGCCTTACCTTCGAAGAGCCCGGCACCGGCCACCTCTACGTCGCCGAGTTCCCCGGGCCCTCCCCCCAGAGCGTTGTGATGCGCCATGCCACCGCCGACCCAACCGGTAAGGAGTTCACCGTCATCTATCTCCCCCGAGCCTCATACCTCGCCATCTTCAGCAGCGCGCATCTCGAGGCCTGGATGGCCGAGCTCCCCGACTCCCTGCCGCTCTCGACCCTCAGCATCCCCGGCACCCACAACAGCCCAACGCACTACATGGCCCTTCCCTCAGTGCGCTGCCAGGCCGTGGCGGTGCGCACCCAGCTCGACAACGGCGTACGCTTCCTCGACATCCGGGTTTCCTGTCCCGATGAGTCCCTGAACGACGACGACCTCGCCCTCGTCCACTCCGCATTCCCAATCAGTCTCTCGGGCTCCAAGTGGTTCCACGACCTCCTCGCAGAGGTGTACGCCTACATGGACGCCAATCCGTCCGAAACGCTCCTCATGAGCATCAAGCGCGAGGGCACAGGCAAGGGCAACGACCAGCTCCTCTCAAAGTACCTCACCCGGCGGTACTTTGCCGGTGACGCCGCCCGCCGATGGTACACCTCCACACAGATCCCGTCTCTCGGCGAGGCCCGTGGCCGTATCGTTCTCGTTCGGCGCTTCCATCTGGATGACTCCCTGCGTGACGCGGGGTTGGGTATCGACGGGTCAGTGTGGCCGGATAACTGCGCCGACGGGACATGCGGCAGCGGACAGATTCGGATCCAAGACTTCTATGAGGTCGGTCAGGCTCAGGAGATCGACAAGAAGATTGACTTGGCACGAGCGGAGCTCGAGAGGGCGGCGCAACAGGCGTGCATCCCGGCTGGGATGCCCGGGTCTGTGGGCGCCGAGAGCGGGCCGGTCCCGTTCTTCATCAATTTTCTCAGCGCCAGTAACTTCTTCAATGCGAGCTGCTGGCCGGATAGAATTGCCGCGAAGATCAACCCTTCCATCATCGAGTACCTGTGTACGGGACACGGTGCTCCCGGAAAGGGACCGGGGCAGTTAGACATCGGTGATGCCGGCACAGGTATCGTAGTCATCGATTGGGTTGGAAATAATGGAGATTGGGATATTGTAAGGTGCATTGTCGGGTGGAATGCAAGGCTGCGGCTGAAGGCATAGTGTGCCCAGTTGCAAATGTACTCCTTCCATCAGGGTTGTAAGGACTGCAAGGCATATAGCGAGCACTTGGGTATGTTGGGTATCAGAGTTTGAGAGAAGCATGTGTCAATTAAAGCAGAGACTATTTTCATCGCTAGAGTATAAATATGAAGCACCACTGCAAACATCACAATCCTCCTCCTATCCTGCCAGCAGGCTTGGGAGGATCTGTACATTGGTTAGCGAGACTCTCGACTCGAGTGCAATGACCATGTTTGAGGAAACCTCATTCAGTTCTCCAAAGTGAATTTGTTCATCACGGTGAACTCAGCGTTAAAAAGCTTAAAAAATAGATCATCCCGAAGGTTCTGGCGAAAAATGAAAAGCGCATGTAACTTACGTTAGGATTTGCAGAAGCGTCATGTGTTGACTGCGAGTTTACCTGGCGCGCCCATCTGATTAGCATGAGCCCGCAAATGTTGTTGATCAAGCACATTGGTGCAATAATTCATGTTCAGCCTGGTATCGATGTTAGTGGCCATTGTCCCGAGCGGCTCGGATCGGATCCACATACCTCATTAAATCAGATTTTGTTTTGTGTTCATTTCCACCCGAAGGCAGATCAAACAGTGTGAATAATGTTCATCATGTTGGAAGAATGGGGGTTGAACTTTGCGAAGGAATGTATGGTTACCTGAGAGGTTGGGTGTCAGTCAAAACTCTCATATACATTGCCTTTAAATGAGGTGCTAATCGAGGGCACAATCAGGTGACGAAATCTCATCATGAAGTTCTCCCCATTCCCCCCTCACAGGATGTACAGTCCCGCTTCACGAGGAGGGGCGAAGAGGCTTCGATATGTCCGCCCGTTCGTTCAAGTATTCGTCATAGTGCTAGAGGTGAATGGAGAATCGTATCGCATACCTAATTAATCGCTTGTTAGCATCTCTGTGCGAAGATCAAGATCAAGCAATTAGAAGGTAAGATCCAAGTCAGACAAGGCTGAAACAAATGCTTCCACATAGTATGTTAAGAAAGAGGAATTCCCTAGTATTGGTATTTATCATCACTTTGGATGGAGATGGTGCTGGTGCATTGTATGTGCGTAAAAAGCGAGAACGACTAACCTTTTGAGATTATGAGAATTGCGGTTGGTGTTGACGAAAGAGATGGAAAGATAACCTGCAGCACTGTTTGCGAGTTAGCACATGGTCTCATGAAACATGATCGCAACGGGGCAAAAATTCGTGCTCTCAGTGGAAATCTAGAGTAAATTGATGTCCCCATGGCGTGGTCGGAATTGGATTGTTCGTTCTTCTAGTCATCATAGAAGCGTGCGCTTGGCGCGGAATGGAAGGCGACATAAAAGGAAAATGGTTCTTACCTTTCTGCATGATGGATATGTTGGGAGCTCAGAGAGCTGGTTGCCAGCGCGTGATGAGAAGGGAAGAACTCTTGAGGCTCCGGAAATTTTGGAGTATTTATTCCCATTGGTGCCGTGTGGGGCAGCTAAGAGTTTATCTAAGTGCATATCGGTTGTCCCTCAAAACCCGGTAATTGCTTAGCGTAGACTCCACAGAATCCAGGCAAGCGGTTGACGAAAAAAACGAGACCCAAAAAAACTGTGGCCCGTGCGTATGATGAGATTCTAACAGCCCGCCCCTGAATATTGCTTCAGGATCTGTTAGTCTGATATTGTCAGGATATGTGGTGGTGGTCTGAGGGTACTTTGAGCTACTTCGCAGTGCGGTGACTTTTCTCCCGTGCCGAAGTACTGCCAGGTAAGCAGTCTCGTTTTTTTTGTCAACCGCTTACCAGGCTCACCAGGCACGCTAATCAACGGACCCCGCAACGGTTTCGTCACGGAGGTGGCGAACCTCAGGCCTATCGATAACTGTTTAAGATCCCGATCTTACCCGCCATTCCCATGCCTGGCTCCCTCCATTCTCCAACTCCTCGCAAGCCGTTGTCCAGCCAGGCTTGCGATACAACTGAGAAATAAATCACCAAGATGCCTCCAGGCGGAGGTTTCTTGGCAACTGCCGCCCTGCGGGTTCTTTCCAAGAACCTCGCACGGGCGAGCAAGATGCTCAGATCGAGGCTCGCCAACGCGACCCGCCCCGCGAACGCTGAACTCCAGCCTGCGTACGCACGCAACACACCCAACTGCCAGCCCATCCACCCACTTGCCCAGCTGCGTCAAGTGAAGCGCGTTGGCAACACCTATGCCCACTTCAATGCCAGCGTCCGACGTTACCTCAGCACCGGGAGCCACAACTCGAGCGCTGTGCCTCGCTTCGACCGGTCCAAGCTTCCGGTCTCCAACACCAGCCGTGCTGTGTCCCGCTTCACCGGCCGCGCTCCATTCGCCTGCACCCTCCGCCCCAACCTTTCGGGCGGCACTCTCGGTCGTACGGCGGGTGGTTACTCGATTGGGGGCGGCAGTGCACGGTACTTCAGTCATACACCTGTTGCCCAAGCCCAGGTTGTTTCCAACGTCAGTCAGGCGATGCGGGCCTTTTGGCTTGGAGGCCATCGCGCGCGCTACGACGGCGTGGATGCAAACGGCAAAGTGCACTATCGGGCCGTGAACGCAGCGCAGGAGGAGGCGCGGATACGTCTTGCTTCCGTTCCGAGCAACGCGCCAGGCTCGTTCATCGACTTCCGCGTCAGTCCGACCATCACGGCCCTGAGCCCTCTCGGCGTTGTCTTCCCCTTTGCCGCGACGATGGAGCAGGGCTTCAAGCCCATGGCTGGCGAGACGGCTACATTGCACGCTGAGGGATTCTTGGATGTGCTGTCCGTCGACTTTGCTCGCGCGCTTCAAGACCTAGCCGCTATCATGACTGACTTGAAGAGTCTGGCGGTACTAGGAAATCTGCCCATTACGTTGGAAAAGGGAAGCGTTCTGCGGGTCCGCTTCCCAGGCGTAGATGCCGAGACGGTCGAGAGGCTATGTGATGATGCCGGTGTTCGCCGGGGAGTGGTCAGGCAAGACGCAGCCTTCGAGGCTAGCGTGGGTGTCCCGGTCGCTCTACAGTTCCCATTTGCTCCAGATGAGGACTGCACCAAAACGATTACCTCGCCAGGTGGTTCGCTCAGGTCCCAAAATTCGGGAGGAACCGAAATTGAGGAAATGTTTTTCGACGAGTACGAGGAGAACCCTTGGTTGTCACCGCCAGAGGCCGAGGGTTATGAGAGCATGTCACCAGATGCGCTCAGTAGCTCTGGGGAACACTGCTCTGAGGACTTCGAGGGTCTCGAGGGTATATATCGCTTCATCGAAGAATGCGATCGAGCTCGGGCCCGGGTGTGAGGACCCTTGGATAGATGGGGTGTAACAATAGGGGAACGGGCTTTGCTTTTAAGGACTATTGGGCAAGATTTGGATGCGCTTCGAGTTTGTAAATCTGACGGAGGGCGTCACCCATTCATTTGTTGAGCCGAGGAATACAGGACATTTTGGCGGGCCCCATTGAGCGGCTGCCACAAAGGATACATAGGACACAAGTCAATACACGTCATTTTCATTAAGGTTCATATGGTTTATTCATCAAACGGAACGCGACATATTGCATCTATGTCCCGGTTCGTTCCCGCCGCGAGGCGTTTTTCTCTAGTAAATCCCTTTATCAATTCCAAGGTATGCATCTTTCAGTCTTGCTTTATGCCTTTTAGACATTGTGTCGACGCCTTTCAAAATGCTGACGAGGCCTGAAATATTCCTCGTGATGCCTTCAAGACCGCTGGCTATGCCGAAAACCCTACCCCCCATGCATAACAGCATCGTTGCGATGCCTCCGTCATCTGGCTCACCAGCTCAGCTTACTACGGGGGCCGAAGTAGCTCCGCTTCTTCCAGCGGGGCTCACCCGGAACCCAACCTAACAGCACACCCGGTCCGTCCTCTCCCTCACCGCCACCAGTCGAGGCACCAGTCGAGGTGCGGCGGCCAGGCGGGGTCTTTCGCGCCTCCTCCACCACCTTTTTCTGGTGGCTTTTCTTCAGCACCGACTTGGCCAGCTTGCTGGCTTTCACCAGGCGAGAGGTGATTGCGCCGGCAACGCCGGGCCCTGTGCCGGCCGCCTCGCCCTCCTCCTCGCCGGCCTCTGCCTCCGTGCTGCCTCTGGGTCGCTGCAGGGCTCCGGACATCTCGGGGGATTTTAGAACCCCCTGGAATTTTCGAAATCCCTGGAGCTGCCGTTGGTTTCTCTGCGCTTTGCCGCGCAGGCTCGAAGTCATGTCGACGACGCAGTCGTCGAACCCCAAGGGGTCGTCGAGCATCTCTTCGACTCGATCGATAAAGTAACCATCGACGCCTCCTTTCTTCATCGGGGCCTTCTTGGCGGCGGCTGGGGGGTCCTCTGCAATGCGCTTCCGCTTGGTTCCCTGCTTTGTTGTCGCGTCCTGGATCTTATCCATGGCCGGGGGTGTCTTTTTATTTGTTTTGACTGGGACATCGCTCAATGCCTTTGTCTCAACCTGAAGAAAAGGGTCAGAGCTTGTCTTTCTTCTCTGTTTGACGAGTAATCTTACAGGCTGTTTCTCCTTCTCGGGGGCGCTGGCGACCTTGA
>Ga0247770_1002157_pt1 | contig 11871 bp, 6 predicted proteins | sample UWRJL136409B6_FD_179943 | JGI IMG/M metagenome (GOLD analysis project Ga0247770, IMG submission 179943) | Plant litter microbial communities from Arlington Agricultural Research Station in Wisconsin, United States - UWRJ-L136-409B-6 | ecosystem: Environmental > Terrestrial > Plant litter >... | reverse complement strand
GGAGTGGCAGATTTTTTCGTGCCTGGCTCCTTCTTGCATGGGAATGTGGGGTTTATGCAATTACCCAGTCGTTTACGAAGCTATGGGCTTGGTTGTCATGCTCTCCCCGCACACTTGCATGCGAGCTGTATTGTCAAGTTATTGGCGTGTGATCTGCACACTTCATTTCCTATCAAAAAAGTTCATTCCATTGTGGATGAGGAGCCACGACGCTGTTTGTCATGCATCAGATGCTATCCCCAGCGGCGCACGGTTGTAGGCATGACATCGTTTTTGGCGGGTGAGCTTGTTGACCCCGGCCTTTCTGGAACGCAGGTGCTCTTGGGTGCTTGTGGTCAGCACTTCGTACGAAGGCTCGGGCCAAAAGAAAGGGTCCCCTCGGCCAGTGCGAAAGATGCTTTCTTACTGATAAGACCACCTTGGTTTTGGCTATCGCAGGCTATCTCCCATTCCGAAAGGGCCTACCTACATTCTCAAAAGGCCCTCTTGCACTTTTTGAAATGCCATCCTACGTTTCGAAAAGGCCTTTTACACTGCCATTAAGGCCTGTATTGTAGTGAACCCAGGACTTGCTGTTCCGGTATATAACTGTGTGAAGACTTCGACAACGCGTTTCGCACGGAGAAGAGGGACCCTTTCTTTTGGACCCAGCATTCGTACCTGGCACAGGAACTGCATACCGCTTAGGGCTCGGCATCAAAAACAGGCAAAGAGCCTAGGCAAAGTGTGAGTTTAAGTCGGCTTCTGGCAAAGGAAAAAAAAACTCATTCGGTTGCCGGAATCAATTGGCTTTTGGAGTCTGCCCTAGTTGTCGAGAACAACATGGCGATATGCTCTTCGCGTGGCTATGCAGCAATCCATAGCACCCAAAACCTGGTGGGCAGCTTATCGGCTTATCGTTATCAGTGGGGCAGGTACTGAGTAGGCAAAGCTGACAGCTTCGTCACCAGCATGTGGAAGGTGCTGCTGTTGGGATTTGCTTTGCCTTGGTCAAACAACAGCTGCCCGAGCTGCAGTGTCGAACAGAAACGTGCCCGGCCGCAACGGCGTTAGTAAGAGTTCTGTCAACCTGCCGGGCTTCGGTGACCACGGCTCAGCCCGACGCAGCCAATCCACAGGCCATTTGCCGTCCGCCTCAGGCAGTCGTCTGCGCCTTACCAAGCTTGACGAGTGAAGTTTCTGGCCGCTTCCGTCTGCGGAGTGAAGATGCGGCCGTGGACAGCAGATGCCGACGCCGACACAGATGCAGACTACGTAAGGTTTTAAGCTCGACCGAAGCGAGGAATAAATCGTCTCGTGCAACCTCAGGCGTCTGTCTAGTCCTCATCACAGTTGAAGCCACCGTTTCCCGCCAAACCCGGCCCGCAGGTTTCTGACTCTACTTCGCGTCCTACCTGCCTGCCGTGCGGCTCCCCAATTTCTGTTGAGCTTCTCGGCCCCGCGTCGCGAGCAATCCGCAGCAACCTAACCCCGCCATCCCCGGCGCCATGTTTCCCAACTTCACCGGCAACTCGCGCAGGACGCGGAATGTCAATCTCAGCGGCCAGCGAGCTGTCAACCCCTTCACCAGCACCTCATGGACCTCGAGCTCACCTGTCGGAGCTTCAAAAACCGTAGCACATGCCCAGGCCGAGCGACAGCAGCGACAGCGCGAGCGAGAGCGGATTCAAGCGACATTGCGCATTCAAAGGTCATGGAGGGGCCACCGGGTCAGGTGGGGGCTACGGGCTTCTCGCCGCCAGCTGCTAGACCAACTCTACAGCAGGGAGGGGGCTGACGATGCGTTGCAGAGGTCCATCAAGGCGTTCCCTCTGCTTCTCGCTGTGTACCAGGTCTCCGTGCCAGGAGACTACGAGAGACTGCGCTGGGTGGTAAAAGACCTCGTCCAAACTGGCTTCGGCGCATTCGAGTCGGACGCGATAGCTCTCTCCCGAATGAAGAAGCTGGCTAGTGTTTTGATTGCTGCACTGGAGAGGTACGCTATGCAATGACGCCGCCTCCTTGGTATATTCGGGATGCTGACGATTATTTGTGGCTAGTCTCGATGCTAGCAAACTGCAGTCACACGCTGAGCTTCTCCTGGAGGCTATCGGGGGGATTCTAGAACGGAGGCCGCAGTCGTTGGAGCCCGTGTTGCCGCGGTACTACAAGGTGCTTGGGAGGTGTTGCCAGAATGCCGGGCCAACCTGGAAGTCGCCAGACCTCCTTCGGAGCGCCGTGGTTGCACCACTTGCTAGAGACCATGCGACCAGTACGCCATCGCCCGTCCTCCTGCCCTCTTCCGGGGCAGCCTGCTTGGGGACTACGACTGATGGGTCTTTAGGAACATTTGCGCAAACCGCGTATCGCGAGTTTGCCTTCAGCTTTCTCTCCCAAAGCAACCTAACATGGTTCCAGGACAATATCGGTTCGTTTGCTAACAGCGTCGACATGGATCTTTTGTCGAATGCCATCACGGTCTCGTCTCCCGAGGAGCCCAAGACTCCGGAGTCGCAATCGGCGTTTCTGTGGCTGCTGGCCCATTTCATTGCTCTCCACAAGGCCAAGAAGCTGCAGACGTTACACTCGCGGTACCTCAGAACCCTCTATCTACTGTTGTGTATCTCGTCAAATCAAATTAGGGAGTACTTCGTTTCCGGCTCTCGGGGCTCGAGCGGTGATCGAGAAGCGGACGATATTGCCCAGGAAATACTACCTCCGTACGTCTCGGACAGCCTCATCTCACTGAACGAGAAGGATGAGATATCCGGGCTGCTTGAAAGATTCACAACGTAAGCGTCCATATGCCTCTGTCTTGGCGCCATGCTGATTCATCTAGAAACCACGGACAATCCTCGAGCTCGGAGTTTGAGGATGCAGGCTTCCTTGCAGCTTACATACTTACCCTTGTGTACTGCTTTCCTGCGCTCGCCGATGATATCCGGATGCGTCTCTATCTGGCAGATATTCCGACCCGACAGGGGCCGTTGCCTGCTGTCAAGTTTTTCTGGAGCGCCATGACACAGACGTCGGTATTTTCTGCCATTGCAGCAAATGAAGATGCCGCCTTGGACATGCTGCAACGGCAGCGACGGTCGAGGAAATCCTTCGAATCTGCCGATTCTGATTCAAAGTGGCATCGCGAGTGGCGAACTACCCTCCTGTTCCTCGAGCTATATGTTTTCGTTCTTCGTCTGACCGACGACGACGATTTCTTTGGCGGACTGGACCCCACGGCTAGTCAGCATACCGTATCTCGTCTACGCTCGAGCAGTCTTTCCGGAAAGGAGCTGATGCGCCTCGCATCGTTTCTCAAGCACCTAGCGTTCACCCTTTACTACAATGCACCCGAGTCCCTATTTGCGGCAGCTGACGGTTCTGCATCTCAAGGTCTGCTTGACGATGCCTTAATTCACCCGCAGCAACGCAGAGATTCCTCTAATTCGAGCAACGCCTACAGGCCACAGACCTTTGCCATTACAGCAGGAATCGACTTTACCGCGTTCAGGAATCTCGTGACCACAGCAATGAAAATGCTCTACGAACGGGACTCCAGACGTCCATTTCTACCAGAGGGCCATTGGCTTATGACGTCCAAGTTTGACATGAAGGGCTTCGAACAAGCGGTTCTGATTGAAGAAGACAGAAGACGGCAGCTGCGTGACGAGGATAGGAATCAAGACGAAGATGCGGAAGAGGATGAAATGGACATTGATCAACCGCTCGCCTCCACGTTTGCCGGACAAAGACGGTCCCGCCACGCGTATATGGAACGGCTAAGGGCACAGCAAAAAAAGGCGGCGCGCGAGAGAATGCTGGCTGCCAACGGCCCAAAGCTTGAGATACTGAGAAATATGCCGTTTGTCATCCCCTTCGAGAACCGGGTCCAGATCTTCCGCGAATTCGTCAAGGTAGATATGCAGCGGAGAAGAGGCGGTAACGTCGACCCCGACCGATGGAGGCTCTGGGTCCTAAGCCAGCACGGAGGGCCTTTTGAGCCTGATTCGCCCGGGCACCACATCATCAGCAAGCACCAGGCTCAGATCACGAGAGGCCGAACCTTTACTGACGCGATGGAAACATTCTGGCAGCTGGAGGACGGGCTGAAAGAGCCAATTCAGATCACTTTTGTGGACGAGTTTGGAATGCAAGAAGCGGGAATCGATGGGGGCGGAGTGACGAAGGAGTTTCTGACGAGTGTAACACAAGAAGCCTTTACACAGGACCAAAGATTGTTCGTCACCAACAGCAAAAATGCATACTACCCCAACCCCTGCGCCACCGATCAGCAGAAAGAGGCGCTGCGGGCCGCCGGAATACCGGAAGAGTCGGAGGATTGGAGGGAGAGCATGGCCGATCTTCTCCGCCAATACGAGTTTCTGGGGCGCATCATAGGAAAGTGCATGTACGAAGGGATCCTGATCAACATTGTCTTTGCTCGGTTCTTTCTCCTGAAATGGGCGTCAGCGACCTCGGACGCTTACCGGGCCAATATCAACGACCTACGCGAGCTGGATGAGGAGCTGTACCAAGGCATGATGACACTAAAGAACTACCCGGGTGATGTCAGGGACCTTGATATCGACTTCACCATTACGGATCCGGTGTCACTGCCAGGGGAACCGGTACGCACCGTGACACGCAACCTGGTCCCCAACGGCGAGAATATGGCTGTCACCAACGAGAACCGCCCGCTGTACATCAGCTACGTTGCGCGTCACCGTCTGATGGTGCAGCCATTTCAGCAGACGCGGGCCTTCCTGCGAGGTCTCGGCCTGATCATCGATCCGGGTTGGTTGAGCATGTTCAACCAGAACGAACTTCAGCGTCTGGTCGGTGGTGACAGCTCCGAGATTGACATTGAGGATCTGCGCAAAAACACCATATACAGTGGCATATACGCCATTGGCGACGATGGCGAGGAGCACCCCACTGTCAAGCTCTTTTGGGACGTCATGCACGAGCTCGAGGACGAGGAGCGTCGTGAGGTGCTCAAGTACGTGACGAGCACGCCCCGTGCGCCGCTGCTGGGCTTCAGCCAACTGCGGCCAGCGTTCAGCATCAGGGATGGTGGCAGGGACGAGGAAAGACTGCCTAGTGCGAGCACGTGTATCAATTTGTTGAAGCTGCCGCAGTACACCACTGCGGAGACGCTAAAGAGTAAACTGCTCTACGCGGTGAAGAGTGGAGCAGGGTTTGACCTAAGTTGAGTTTCGGAATGGGATTGTTGATAGATGTACATACTAGGGCAGCATTCGAGAGGTGTTCATGTCGTTGATTAAAGTATTTGAATGAAAGCGATCACCAGTGGAGAGCACGATGGTTGCTGGGCCTGTGCCAGTTTTCCGTCTTCGCAAATTCAACCTTAAGTGACGGGCACTGAATTGATTTCTTCAGACGTGACGCCACGACCAAATCCTCCAATTTGGATGTGTGTCGATATGCTCAATTCCAGAGCGATTCGAGTTTCAGTGAGGCTAACACCCTCTGACGCTCACCTTGGCCGAAGCGCAATGCGAGACTGACAAGATACCTGAATAGGCATCGGTTGCAAGGCGGTCGTATTGCAAAGAGACGTTCTCAATGGAGAAGACCATCGGGGGGTGAAAGAAGACTTCGCTGTTCGGCGTGCCTACAAAAAGAAGGAGATCGAGGGTAAAAAGATAAGTGACATTGCTAAAAACGATCAGGATCCCTCTTTCTCAGTTTCTTATAGCGCTTCAGCCAAAGTCTTGCAGACCAACTCTACTAGGGGAGGCTTGGAAGCGCGAATCTGATTCGATGTCATTTTCAGGTCTTCCTGCAGGTCGGTGAGCAGCAAAAAGAGGGACTTCGTCACACCCCTCACGTGGCCGGCAACCGCTGGCTGCTCAGCCTCGCCTGAAATCTCCAGGCATCTTCCCCACGACACCGTTCACCTGAGATGAGCTTAGGCTTCCACCGCACTTTGGAGTCGCATTGCCTGAGTACACGAGCTGAGAATGAGCGCTTATGTGACGGGCTGGCGGTAAATCACAACCATGGCCGAGCAGGCTATCGTCAATGAGAAGGGCTTCACCTTGCTCCACGAGGCTCCGTCTCCGATCATTGAGTACGCCCTACCGTCCCCCTTTAGTATGGCAACTGACGTTTCGAAGTATTGTGTTTGTGCATGGGTTTACTGGCCACCCCAAGGATACCTGGACGCTAAAAGGGGCCAGGCAAGAATCATCAGATCCGGCCAGGAAGCGCGGTCAAGATGATGAGCCCCCCGCGGCAGCGCACCCATCTAAGCTTCGAAAACTGTTGTCTTCCAGCCAAAAGTCGACAGCAGGTGAAGCGCTTGGCAAAGGTCATGCGGGTCCCGAGTCGAAGGAGCCAAAGGGAGTCTACTGGCCGGCTGATCTGGCTCCTCAAACCATCCCAAACTCAAGGATCCTTACCTACGGATACGACACCAAGATTCGACACTGGGTCGCTGGTCCTATCAGTAAGAACAGCATCTACGACCACGCTCAAGACTTTCTTTCCACTCTTGAACACCGGAGGCGCGGTCAAAATGAGATTCGCCGTCCTATCCTCTTCGTCGCCCACAGCCTCGGTGGTATCATCGTCAAGGAGGCACTGCAGATATCTCGGGGATATGGTTCTGTCAAGCCTCATCTCCATGGCATCTTCGAAGCCACAATAGGCGTCTTATTCTTCGGGACTCCCCACGCGGGAGCGGATCCGAGGAACTTCCTCCATCATCTCTTGTCAGCCTCCGCTCAAGCCCTTGGGGCCCAAGTCAACGAAAAAATCGTCAGCGCATTGATGCCGGGCGCGGAAGTCCTGGCACGACTGAGAGACGATTTCTCCCTCATGTGCCACGAGAGAAAATGGCGAATATACTCGTTCCAGGAGGAATACGGTGTCACTGCCCTTTTCGGAACACAGGTTGTCGACGACCAGTCTTCTTGTTTGAACGATCTCGTCATAGAAACAAAGCAGCGGATTTCGAGTAATCACATGGATATGTGCCGCTTTTCTGGCCTCCAGGATCCAGAATACTTGAAAGTGGCAGCGACGTTGACTTTCATCCTGGACACCCTTGAGAACGACCCGAGCGATGTCAGCCCTGATCAACCTTTTACCCTTCAACCATGTCCGGAAATACATGCATTGCCAGAACCGGAGACTCTTAGCTTTCGTTCGTCTGTCATGAGCAAGGAATTGCGAGAAACCCCACCGCAAGAAGTCGAAGATCGGGGTGACAACCCCTCTGGAAGGCCGAGTCGTGGCATCCCTGTAGAAATCAAGCAGTCTCTGATAGACAAACTCTACTTTGCCAAGATTGATGAGCGGCTAACCTCTCTGACGGCCGCCCAAGGAACCACGTGCCGCTGGTTTCTTGAAAAGGAAGAGTATATCTCCTGGCGTGACCCGGCGAAACGGTCAGACCACGGCGGCTTCATCTGGATCAAAGGTAATCCTGGCACCGGGAAGTCAACCCTTATGAAACTTCTCTTTGAAGAGGCCAAACTCGGTGCGAAGAACGACCTTTTGCAGATTACACTGTCATTCTTCTTCCTTGCCCGGGGCACGGATGAGGAGAAGTCAACTGTGGGCCTATACCGCTCTCTTCTTCACCAGCTTTTTGAGAAAGCAGAGGACCTGAAAGAAAGCATCGAATGGATGACAATCGACGGGGCAAGAGGCATTCAGTTGAACGGATGGCACGAGACAGCGCTCAAACAAACCTTGAAGAATTCCGTCGAAAGGCTCGGCACGCGATCTTTGACCCTGTTCGTGGACGCATTGGATGAGTGTGAGGACAGTCAGGCCAGAGGAATGATTTATTTCTTTGAAGAGCTTTGCGACCTGGCGCAGACACTTCAAGTTCAGCTCCAAATCTGCCTCTCCAGTCGGCATTACCCACATATCGAGATCAGCAAGGGTATAGAGGTTGTGTTGGAAGACGAAGTTGGGCACAGGCAGGACATCGAACAGTACATCAGATCGAAGCTCAGACTCCGGAAGAAGACGGCGCAAGCACTGGCTCTTCGGTCGGAGATTCTCAATAAATCCTTCAACATCTTCCTCTGGGTGGTCCTGGTGGTGGATATTCTCAACTCCGAATACCCTGATAAAAATATCCAGAAGATGCGTCAGCGGTTGAGGGATATCCCACAAAAACTTGCTGACTTGTTCGAGATGATTCTTGCACGAGACGACGAGAACCTTGAGGAGCTCCAGATTTGTCTGAAGTGGGTTTTGTTTGCCAACCGCCCTCTTAAACCACAAGAGCTCTACTTTGCCATTCAGTTTGCCCTCGACGGAGAAGATGAGTGTACTGGTTCCTGGGATAAAGAAAGTGTGGACTTGGACGATATGAAAGTTTTTGCGAGAAGTTCTTCCAAAGGACTGGCTGAAGTCACACGAAACAAAGCCTCTGAAGTCCAGTTCATTCATGAGTCCGTCCGGGAGTTTTTGCTGGGGAGATATGGCAGCCAGTGGTCTGGGTCCTCCGCCAACGTCCCTGGTCACAGTCACGAGCTTCTCAGGGATTGCTGCTCGTCACAAGTGGAAGTTGTCGTGTCCCGGATAAGCAAGACATCTGAAGCAAAGGAGTTGCGGAATTCTATCAGTCGAGAGTTTCCCTTTCTCACCTACGCCGTGGAGAATGTTCTCCGTCACGCCAACAGCGCCCAGAAGTATGATCTGAACCAGTTGGGTTTTCTTGACAGCTTTGCACTTCCACACTGGATAACAGTCAAGAATGCGCTTGAAAAGTTCCCTGTTCGGCAATACAGTGAATCCATCAATCTACTTTACATCTTCGCGGAGGATAACCTCGCTGAGTTAATCAAAATCTGTCCTCGAAAGGAATCCTGCTTTGAGCTCGGAAGTGGCCGCTACGGACCACCAATTCTCGCTTCAATAGCGACTGGCAGTGAGGATGCATTGCAAGCACTATCCGATGTTGAATTACGAGCTCAATTGTCTGAATCTGAAATTCAGGACCTCTTGAAGCAATATCCAGAGAAGAAAAACAAATCCGCGCGCATTGGCCGAGACTTCAACTTCCCCAAAACCAAAGGCGTTTTCCAATACATCTTTGAGAATTGCGATGAGGTGATGGCAGCTCTTCTCGTGAAATCCGGTCAGGTTCAGACCAACAGCCTGAGTGGATATGGTGAATCGAAATTGACGCCACTCTCATGTGCAGCCGCGGTAGGGTACGAAGCCCTGGCAAAACTACTTCTAGATCAAGGTGCCTCGGTTGATTTTACGGATATAAAATCCTGTCGGTCACCGTTGACATGGGCTGCTGAAAACGGACATGAGGCTGTGGCAAGGCTACTCCTTCAAGCAGGCGTCGAGACCGAGTGGGCTGCTCCGTCGGATACACCATTGATATATGCTGTTCGAAACGGGCACGAAGCTGTCGTGAGGGTACTTTTGGAACACGGCGCGAATGTAAATTTCAGGGATACGACCGGTAAGACACCTTTGGGGCTTGCCACGAAAAGAGGTCGTCAAGAGGTTGTCAAGCTTTTGCTTGATAAGGGAGCACGCGTCGATTTGAAGGACTGCGATGGTCAAACACCGCTGTCTTTCGCTATTGAGTGTGGGCACGAGCCTGTCGTGCGAGAGTTTGTTGCACGTGGTGCAATTGTCGACTTGAAGAGCAATGATGGCCAGATACCATTGATATTGGCTATCATAAGAGGTAATGAAGAAATTGTCAAGCTCATGCTTGAAAAGGGAGCACAAGTCAATCTGAACTCGGTCATGGCTGGGAAAACCCCGTTGTCGTGGGCTATTGAGAACGGACACGAATCAGTCGTCAGACTTCTACTTGATAAGGGAGCAGAAACCAATCTGAAGAATGACGATGGCCGAACATCGTGGACACTGGCTATCGAAGGGGGGAATCAAGAAATTGCCAAACTTCTACTTCACCCGGGGGCACAAATTGACATTCCGGACAACAATGGGCGAACCCCTTTATCATGGGCTGCTGGATGCGGATGCGAATCAATTGTCAGACTTCTGCTTGAGAGGGAAGCACAGATCAATCTGAAGGACAATAGTGGCCGGACGCCATTATCCTGGGCTGCCATGAAGAAAAAGGAAGCTACTGTGCGTCTGCTCCTGGCGAACGGCGCTGATGCCGAATTGGTCGGCAATACTGGCAGAACAGCACTGATGTTCGCCGCATTGTTTGGATCTACCAGCTTGATAAGCCACCTTTTACATGACGATAATATGGAGTCAGCGGACGACTCTGGACGCACGCCATTATCGTGGGCGTCTGGAAGCTGGGCCAATCAGTCTGTAGTCAGGCTCTTGTTAGAGAGGGGTGCTGTAGTCGACTCGAGGGATATCACTGACAGGACGCCTTTATCTTACGCCGCCGCGAACGGGAATTTTATTTCTGTGAGTTTGCTGCTAGAGAAAGGGGCTGCAGTAGATTCCTTCGACAACCATGGCCAGACGCCTTTATCTCATGCCGCCGAGGGAGGGGGGGTAGCTATCGTAGAGTTACTGCTGGAGAAAGGGGCTGCAGTAGATTCCTTCGACAACCATGGCCGGACGCCTTTATCTCATGTCGCCGAGGGAGAGGTAGCTATCGTGGAGTTACTGTTGGAGAAAGGGGCTGCAGTAGATTCCTTCGACAACCATGGCCGGACGCCTTTATCTCATGCCGCCGAGAGAGGGAGGAAAGGTGTCGTGCAGTTACTGCTGGAGAAAGGTGCTGCAACAGATTCTGTGGACGATGAGGGTCGGGCGCCTTACGACTGGGCCGTCTCAAAAGAGAGGCATTATACCGCACAGCTGCTTGCCAGACATTTATGTAACTAGTTTTGCAAGGCCGTTCCTAGGGGATGGGACATTGCTTCATGCAAAGATTTCGGCTAACAGGTCTCTCGCCCATGTGAAAAGGTGTTTGAGATCGCTTATTTACTTGTGTTAGGATTGTGAGGCTCAGATTACATTAAAGCAAGGCGTAATCGCATCATAATTATTAGAATATTGTAATATATGCTGTTGACATTGAAACAGAACATTTCTTTACCTCAGATATGCAATCAGGCCTTCCAAGAATGTGACGCAGTCTGTAGTATCAAAGCATATAGCTTGGCTTGATAGGAAGGAGGCATCATCCGTACTAGCGTTATATGCCCTTCCTCTCGGCTGAAGCCCCTCATAGCAAGCTGTTGTTCAGTTGCACCCCCCTTCAATCAGACGGCAACCGCTCGCCGCCACCACTTAACCTCCAGTCATATCACACAACACCACAAACAACCACAGCCCTCCCACCTCACTACTGATAGCTCAAACTCAACAAGTGCGGCTTCCTCTCCCTCAAATCCAGCATCATCTGCCCAAACAGCCCATTCGCCCAAGAGAACCTAGGTATCCATCACATTAGCCATCCTACTCTCCACAACACAACCAACTAGCCCATAGGAAATACATACCACTGCCTCGTCCAAATGGCCGCATCATGCGAGTTGATAGACTCATGGATCAACCCCAGTTTGTTTGTAGAGGATAATATCTGCTTCAGCGAGTGGATGATTTCGGCATCGTCATCCGATGTGAGGATTCGCACGATGAGGCTCATGGGCCATGCCATTCCTGGACCGACGTGGGGGCCGCCGGTGCTGGTTCAGTTAGTCTTACTTTCTTGGAAGTGGTGGGGAAGGCGAGAAATACCTGTTTATTACCGGCCCGAACATGTAATAGGGGTTGTCTTTGCTCAGGACGAAACGTCGTGTGTTCTGATAGATTGGGTCGTTGCGGTCGACGTACCCGGACATTGGTGCACTGAGTAGGCTGGGGATGTTTGCGTCGTCCTGGTCGCCGACATCATGTTAGCCTAACTGATTTTCACACTCATTCTCCCCTTTCCCCCCTTTAAGC
>Ga0247770_1002156_pt1 | contig 11878 bp, 10 predicted proteins | sample UWRJL136409B6_FD_179943 | JGI IMG/M metagenome (GOLD analysis project Ga0247770, IMG submission 179943) | Plant litter microbial communities from Arlington Agricultural Research Station in Wisconsin, United States - UWRJ-L136-409B-6 | ecosystem: Environmental > Terrestrial > Plant litter >... | reverse complement strand
TTTATTGCCTTCAAGGTAATTTACCTGTTGCATTTCGTATTGGTCGTTGAGGCTTTTGATCTGCACCATAGCCATGCGGCCGAAATTTACTTTCGAATTTTTAGAATCGATGACAAGCGTATTGATCGATGCGGCCTGCAACGTGCAGTTGTCGATCTCTATACCGGCATTGTTTATAATGCCGGTTTCCAAACGGGCATAACGGCTTTTGATCTTCGCCTGGTAAGCATCTTTCATTTTAAAACGACCGTTGTTCATATCTATCGTAATGTTGCCGGTATTATTTTGCAGCGACACATCGGCGTACCGGGAAATGATGTTGAGCGGCGCCTCCGCGGGAACGCTGATGTAAAAAATTCTTTTACTGGCAGCAATGCTTTCTTCCTGCCCCGCTGATGCCTGTTGCGGCAGATCCTTTACTGTATTGTACCGTTGCGTAACCTTTGCCGGTCGCACTACCCGGGGAACGGAACTGATGCGGATGCCGCTGTCGGTTTGCCTGAAAGTTACTTCCATCGCGTCGAACCATTGCCTGTCGTTCCACTCATTGCCGGCCGGTACCCTGCTGCTGATCTTTACCGTGTTGCCTTTGTTGGTGCTGATCACAACTGCCGGGTAAAGATTTGTAATGTAGATAGGGTCGCCGTTTTTGTAAGGCAGTTCCATCGTTACTTCCCTTTGGCGCAAACGCTGTTTTAAAGAGTCCTGTATATAATAAAGCTTTAGTTGCTTCATCTTCAGCGAATCGCTCATAATGCGGTATTTAAGCTGCCGCACTTTTAATGAATCCATTTTTTTATACACGGTCATTTTCCGGTACAAGCTATCGCGCTTCCGGTAGTTGAGCGAATCCAGCCGGCTGAACTTTTTGAATGCATAAACGCTGTCGTTCATGCGTTTTAATTGCCTGGATGTTGAACTGTTCAATGCGTAGGCTTTATACTTTAGTTGCCGCAGGGAGTCGGACAGCCGAAGGTTCCTGTTAAGCATCTTTTTCGATTGCCTGGCCAACAAGCTATCCCTTGAATGGTATCTTTTACTGTTCAGTTTCGATAAAGAATCGTATGCCTTGAATTGCCCGCTGTGCTTTATTTTATAAAAAACACTGTCGCCGCGCGTATATTTTTCCAGGATCATCATTGAGTCTGTTGTTACCACGGTGATACCCTTTCCAGGCCCCGAAGTATCCGGTAGGGTCTTGTACCCGTTCAGTGTCACTGATTTTATGCTGTCATGCTGCGCGTGCACTGCATTCATCATGAACAGCAGTAGCATAAGAGAGACAAGCTTTGAAATGATATGTTGCATGTTTTTTAATTAGATGTTTATAAAATAACTTTTCAGTGAATCGGCATTGGCCGGCTTCGGGCTTCCATTGACTTTGCCGATCTCCGATTTCAATGTTTTCAGGAGATCGAGTTTTTGCTGGTAAATGTTGATCACCTGTTCGAGCAAATGCTCATCCAGTCCATCCCGTTTGATGATCTTCCGCAATGCCGCTTCATCCGCATCCATTTGTTCCAGGGAAAATTTGAAGTCGCTGAAATACGAGGGTTCTTCTCCCCATACCGGCGTAGCGCGGATGCTTTTGAGTTGTAGTTTTACCAGTTGCGCATAATTATTACTGAAGGAACCCAACAGTTCATACGGATCGATGCGGGCCGGTTTTTTGTTGTTGGCCAATGATTTTTTTGCAGGATCGTACTGGGTTTCCGGGGCTATTGAAGGGAACGATGTATGCGGTTGCTTTTTATTGTTGGACAATACAGGCGTTACAAAGGCAAAAGCATCTGCATTTTTTAGCGGCTGCTTATTTTGCAACAGCAGGCGGATACCAATGGTTAAGCCCGTTACAACCAGTAATACCGCGGCATACCGGTACAGCAAGGCAACCGGGGACAATTTTTTTACAACGGGTGTTGCTGCCTGGATGTTTAACCAGGTTGTTTCGCCCGGCTCATCGATGTCGAGTTGCTCCCTGTGTGCCCGTAAATGTTGTTTCAGCTTATCCATGTATGGCCATTAAGGTATTGATGTGTTGTTTTAATAATTGCCTTGCACGCTGGTACTGGCTTTTGCTGGTGCTTTCGGATATGCCCATGCTTCGGGCGATGTCGCGGTGCGTATAATCTTCCAGTACGTACAGTACAAAAACCTGCCGGCAGCCCCCGGGTAATTGTTTAATGGCTTTGTGCACCGTTTCCAGGTCGAGGCTCGCCCACCAGTCGCCCGTTTCCCCCGCCGGGTCATGGTTTTCGTGCAACAATTCATGCTTCCATTGCACGGCCTGTTTGCAGTAGCGGATGCATTCATTGATGACGATGCGGCGCAGCCAGCCGCCGAAATTTTCTGCTGCTTTTAACTTGCCCAGTTCTTTAAAAGCGATGATAAAAGCTTCCTGCAATACATCTTCGGCGCAGCGTTGGTCGCCGGTCATGCGGGTGCAGATGTTGAACATGGCTTTGCTGTATTGGCCGTACAGCCAGGCCCGGGCTTCGTTATCGCCGGCAACAGCTTTTTTAATAACTGCAGTTAATATGGTCGGAACCGGTTCCAATAGATCTTATTGTTAAGAGGCGCGTTCGGTTGAAAAGTTGGAATTGGTAAGGAAATAATTTTCACCCCAAAAATACGATAAAATTCGTAGATTAAAAACCGCTTATCCCAGCCTGTCAAATTATCTTGCAGTTATGGAAGCAACGGAACCTGTAAACAATGCCTGCCGGCACCTCGGACTGGCCACGCAAACGGATACTTCGCTGGCGAAACAGTTGCTGGTGGACAGGGTAAACCAGCTTATCCTCAATGATTTTGAACAACTGGTAAGCCTGCTGTACCGGCTGGATGTAAGCGAGGCAAAGATCAAAGAACTGCTGCAATCCTACCCGCAGGAAGATGCCGCGCTGATCATCGCAGACCTGGTGATCGACCGCGAAGCGGAAAAAATAAAATCCCGCCGGGAATGGCGCGGGAAAAAATATGATGAAAGTTCGGGGGAAGAAAAGTGGTGAAGCCTCATCCCCCAACCTCCCGAAATATTTCGGGACAGGCTCTCTCCAAAGGAGAGGGAAGCTAGCAACATTACGTTTCATCGCCGTTGGTCAGAGACCAGACGGCGGCGGAAAAATCCGTGTAATCCGCCTAATCCGTGTAATAAAACAATTCGTGTAACCTGTCTGCCGACAGGCAGGTTCGTGCCTTAAAAATTCGTGTAATACCTATTTAAACATCAAATCCCGCACTTTCTCCTTGTCTTCCTTTTCCTTCTGCAGGTCGAACATGGTACCAAAAATATGGTCCCACAAAGTAGAACTTACGCCGAAACCTTTTTCCTGCACTTTATAATGATGCAAATGGTGGTTACGCCATAATGGCTTCATCCATTTAAACGGCGGGTTCCAGGCGTGGATGGCATAATGCATGGTCCCGTACAGCAAGTAACCCAATAAAAAACCCGGGAAAAAAGCATATACGATCTGCGTAGCGCCGAATAAATAACCGATGCCATACATCAGTGAAAATAATACGGAAGCTATGATTAGGCTTGGCACCGGTGGCATGAACAAACGTTCTTTATCCCTCGGGTATTCGTGGTGGTTGCCGTGAATGATGTAAACAATTCTCATCGCGCGGTCACTTTCTGCCACGAAATGAAAAACAAAACGGTGCATCAGGTATTCGAAAAGCGACCAAACGAAAACGCCGACAAAAAAGATAAGGGCCACATTCGCCAGCGGCAATTGTATCTTTTCAATGCTATAATATAAAGTAAAGGCAATGATCGGCACGTACATCCCCCAAATCACCAGTGGATGCGTCTTTGTAAGGTATTCGAGGTAACGGTTCTTAAATATTTGAGCCTGCCCTTTGTTATGTATCTTCTCAAATTTCATGGCGGAATAATAATTATTGCAAAAATAATTAATTGTCTTCAAATGCGAATTGCCCTAAGGCGCTTACTATTAAATAACTATTTTTGAAACTCAATTATAATATATGAAGTTAGTTACGTATTTAAAAAATGGTCACGAGCAATTAGCGCTGCTCGTAAACGGCAATTTATATGCCACGGATACCCTGCATCCTGATTTGCCGATCAGTATGGCCATGTTTTTAAACTACTGGGACGATGTAATGCCACTGGCTACGGCGGTGGATCAAAAAATAAAAAACGGCATGGTACGGGAAACACTGTCCATTCCTTTTGACGGAGCCGACATTTTGGCACCGGTGCCAAATCCCACGAGTTGCCGGGACGGTTATGCTTTTCGCCAGCACGTTGCCGCCGCCCGCCGCAACCGCAAGGTGGATATGATCCCGGAATTCGACCAGTACCCGATCTTTTATTTTACCAACCACAACAGCATCCAGGGGCCCGGCGATATCCTCTGCATGCCCGATCATTTCGAAAAGCTTGATTTTGAACTGGAAGCAGCCATCGTGATCTGTAAACCGGGGCGAAATATCCCCGCTTCAGAAGCAGATGCATACATCGGCGGACTGATGATCATGAACGACATGAGCGCGCGCAAACTGCAAATGGAAGAAATGCTGCTCAACCTCGGCCCGGCCAAAGGAAAAGATTTTGCTACCGTTATCGGCCCTATGCTGGTAACGCTGGATGAACTGCACGAACTTGAAGTGCCCTGTAAAGACAACCATACCGGCAAGGCCTGGAACCTCAACATGCAATGCAGGGTGAACGGCGTTACCGTTAGCCAGGGCAACCTGTCGGATATGGACTGGACCTTTGCAGAGATCGTGGAGCGTTGCAGCTATGGCGCGAATCTTTATCCCGGCGACGTGATCGGCAGCGGCACGGTGGGCACAGGCTGCTTTTTGGAATTGAATGGCACCGGCAAATTCAACGATCCAAACTATACAGAACAATGGCTGAAAGAAGGCGATGTGGTGGAAATGGAAATTGACCAGTTGGGCGTGTTAAGCAACACCATCGTAAAAGAGGACAGCGAATTCTCACTCTTTGCTTTAAAAAAATAAGACCCTTACATGCTAACGCTGGATCTTAAGAACATCAGTACCGTGGATGCCCAAAATTTTTTGCAGCATGCCATCGCGCCGCGGCCTGTTTGCTTTGCTTCCACCATCGACAGGGAAGGGAATGTGAACCTGAGCCCTTTTAGTTTTTTTAATTTATTTTCCTGTAACCCGCCGATCGTTATTTTTTCCCCGGCGCGCCGGGTGCGTGACAATACCACCAAGCACAGCCTTGAGAATATTTTGGAAGTACCCGAGGTAGTGGTGAACATCGTTACGTACGATATGGTACAACAAACCAGCCTCAGCAGCTGCGAATTTCCAAAAGGCACGGATGAGTTTTTAAAAGCCGGTTTCACGCGTGAACCTTCACAACGCATCAGGCCGCCAAGGGTAAAAGAAAGTCCCGTGCAACTGGAATGCAAAGTGATAGAAGTAAAGCCCCTGGGTACCGAAGGCGGCGCGGGTAACCTCGTGATCGCGGAAGTGCTGCTGATGCACATCAATGAAAGTATTTTAAATGAAACCGGCAGGATCGACCAGCGCAAACTCGACCTGGTAGCGCGTCTTGGCAGTAACTGGTACAGCCGTGCCAATACGGATACGCTTTTTGAAGTGGAGAAACCGAACCTGCAACTCGGCATCGGCGTGGATGCATTGCCGGAAAGCATCCGCAACAGCGGCATTCTCACCGGCAACAATTTAGGACAACTTGCCAATGTGCATGAACTGCCTTTTGTAGATCCTGCCTTCACCGACGACCGCCTGAAGAACATCATCCAGTATTATTCCATCAATCCCGATGATATGGAAAAGGAATTGCACAACTATGCAAAAACTTTATTGGAAGAAGGGAAGGTGAGGGAAGCTTGGCAGGTGTTGCTGGCGATGGTATAAGTCAAAAGTAAAAAGGCAAAACTAAAAGTGGGGTTTAGAGTTTGGTTTAGAAAGTTTAGAGGGTTTAGAAGTTTAGCAGGTTCCGTTAAGCTGAAAAAAATATTACCTATTACTTCTTCAATATTACATTCTTAAAACAGTCCGCCAAAAACTTTCTTCAGCAAGTCGGTCGTACGTGCCGCAAAATTGGTGCGGATATTCCTTTCTTCCTGTGCTACTAAATCAAATAAGGCATTGGTGGCCTTCATCGTTACAAAACCCGCCAGGTCGGGGTTCAGTTTTTTAAAAGTAATGGGCAGGTTATTGTAGCGCGTTACCAGGTCGCCATAATATTTGGTGGCATCCGTTTTTTCGAGTGACGACCTGATCACGGGTAAAAAAGCCGCCGTTAAGGATTCCGTTGTTTTCACCCGGAAGAAATGCGTAGCGCTGGTATCGCCGTTGCGCACCAGCCCGATGGCATCGCTCAGCGTCATGCTTTTGATGGCGTTCACAAAAATAGGTTTGGCATAACCGGCAGCGTCTTCTGCCCCGCGGTTGATCTGGAGAATGGCTTTGTCCACGAGGCTGTTCAGGCCGATATCGCGCAGGGTATTTTCAATCTTCTTTGCATCTGGTGGCAACAGGATCTTGTAAAAAGCATCTTTAAAAAATCCATCGGTACGGTTGAGTTGCAGAACGGCTTTCACCAAACCCTGCGCCAGTGCTTCTTTCACCCCTTGCGCTGCTTCGTATTCCGTTACGCGCGTTCCGGCGCCTGTGCCTGTACCGGTGCCGGTTGGTAATTGCTGCAGTACCTCGCAGCCGGAAAAGGTCACAAAAATGCAGGCGGCAAAGAAGATTTTTTTCATCTTGTATATTTTGAACAGGTTAAATATAGGCAAGATTCCTGCCAAAGGAGGTTTGGGGTTGAAAGTTCAAGGTTGATGGTTGAAAGTTGTTGAAAGGTTGAAATTTGTTGGAGGAGACATTTAGCTATTAGAGACCAACTGCCAACCGCCAATCGCTATCAAGCATCCAGTATCCAGCATCCGTTCCATATCTTTGCAAAAAAATTCAACCGCATACATGAACACTGCACATTTATCAGAACAGGAGATCATCAGGAGAGAAAAATTAACGGAACTCAACAGGCTGGGCATCGACGCTTTCCCCGCGCCGTTGTATCCCGTGAACAGCAATTCGGTCTACATAAAAGAAAATTTTAAGGAAGGAGAGAATAACGGGGAGTTTGCAGATGTGTGCATCGCCGGCCGCATCATGAGCGTGCGCGACATGGGCAAGGCTAATTTTGCCGTGATACAGGATGCCGTAGGCAAGATACAGGTGTATATAAAGCAGGATGAGATTTGCCCGGGCGAAGACAAAACGCTGTACCAGCAGGTATGGAAAAAATTACTGGACCTCGGCGACATCATCGGCATCAAAGGATACGTGTTCACCACCAAAACCGGTGAAACTTCTATACACGTTAAAGAATTTACTTTACTAACAAAATCGCTGCGGCCACTGCCGGTGGTGCGGGAAAAAGACGGTGAAACATTCGACGAAGTAACCGACCCGGAATTCCGTTACCGCCAGCGTTATGCCGACCTGATCGTGAACCCGGGCGTAAAGGAAACCTTCCTCAAACGCACGAAAATGATGAATGCGATCCGCGAGTTTTTAAATGAACGCGGCGCGCTGGAAGTAGATACGCCGGTACTACAGTCCATTCCCGGTGGCGCGGCGGCGCGGCCGTTCAGCACGCACCACAATGCGCTGGACGTACCGATGTACATGCGCATCGCGAATGAACTGTATTTGAAAAGACTGATCGTCGGCGGCTTTGATTTTGTATATGAGTTCAGCCGCAACTTCCGCAACGAAGGCATGGACCGCACGCACAACCCGGAATTTACCGTGCTGGAATTTTATGCCGCCTACAAGGATTACGAATGGATGATGGACACGACGGAGCTGCTGTTGGAAAAAACGGCCATCGCTACCAACGGCAGTTCCAAAACAACCGTAAGCGGTAAGGAAATAGATTTTAAAGCGCCGTACAAACGCATTACCATGTATGATGCGATCAGGGAACACACGGGCTTCGACATCAGTGAAATGGACGAAGACGGCATCCGCGGCGTTTGTGCCGAACTGAAGATCCATGCGGATGCAAAATGGGGTAAGGGCAAACTGATCGATGAAATATTCGGCGGTAAATGCGAAGCCAATTACATACAGCCAACTTTCATTACGGATTACCCCGTGGAAATGAGCCCGCTCACCAAAAAGCACCGCAGCAAACCCGGGCTGGTAGAGCGTTTTGAGCTGATCTGCAACGGTAAGGAAATTGCCAATGCTTACAGCGAACTGAACGATCCCATCGACCAGCGCGAACGTTTTGAAGAACAGGTAAAACTAATGGAGCGCGGCGATGATGAGGCCATGTTCATCGACTATGATTTTTTACGCGCGTTGGAATACGGCATGCCGCCCACAAGTGGCATCGGCTTTGGCATCGACAGGATCTGCATGCTGCTCACCGACCAGCATTCGATACAGGATGTGCTGTTCTTCCCGATGATGCGGCCGGAACGGATGGATTGATCAAAAGCGGTTGGGCATTTCAGGATGTTCTTTTAAAAACTCCCTGGCTTCTGTTTCCTTTTTGTTCAGCCATTGTTGCAGTGGCATTTTTGTATCATCGTAATCTAAAAAATAAAAATCTTTTCCATCGGCGCTTACGGCAAAGTCCATCCCTTCCCACAACAAAGGATAATAACCCCAACGCTTGCTGTAACTATACACTGCAATGCGGTAATAAGGAAAAGAGCGCCGCGGATTTTCTACAATTTCATAATGCAGTTGTTTTTCTTCCGGTGTCATATTGCCCGTATAGTTTACAAAATAAGATTGGGCAATCAATGTCAACCGGTAAAACGAGTCAACTATCTTCTGTTCCAACGGCGAATAGGCATATTGATAAGGTAAAAATCCTGTTGAATCCACGGGTTGGTCTTTTTTATTCCTGCTTTCTTTGGCAACAATAAGCGTATCGCCTCTTTTATTGATGTAACCTTTATATCCACCCGATACAAAGCCATGCTCACCCTTGTATTTCCAGGTACAACCGTTGCAATACCAGGAGGTTCCATAGTTAAAAGCATCGGCATAATCGTATTTTGCTGCTATCACTATTTCGCCGTCCCTGTTTGCAAAGCCTACTTTTTTATCTTTTACAAACCGGGTCAACCCTTCTGAAAAATAATCGGGGCCGTTATCAAAAGTAAAAGGCGCAAAGAGGAATTTACCCTCGCGGTTATACACCGATCCCCAACTATGCGGTTCTATTGCTTCACCCGGGTGTGCATCCATGTAAATAACCTTGTCGGTAATGGGCTTGACGATATCTTCATAAGTATACCTCAATGATTCCCTGGGCACAATGATTATTTTTCCTTTTTGATCTTTTACACCGACAAGACTGTCTTTCGTAAAAAAATAATAAAGCTTTGCGGGTTGCGCATGAATTACCGCGAAGCTAAAGACCAAGGCGATTGTCAAAAACAGGCGCAGGTTGATTTTCATAACTGAATATCCCGAATTATTCACTTGCCGCCGCTGGTGTATTTTCTTTTTAACTTTCTTTTTAAAAAACTATCTTGTCCGCTCAATAAAAAATACGTTAAGCATGATCAATTTTTTTAAGAAACCGGCATTGATGCTGGCTTTGGCTTCGCTTTCCTTAACGGCGACAGCTCAAAAAAAGGAACTGGGCGATGATCAATATTTCAAAGGCACTTTTAAAGGCATTATGAACCCTTTGCCCCGCGTTGGCGCCTGGATCGATGAAAGCCATGTGCTGATCACGAGGGAGGACAAAACCTTTTTACTGGATGCAAAAACCGGTACCGAAACGGCTTACACGCCCGATCCTTCTACCAAAACCAGCGTGCCGGTAAAACCAAAAGTGACCATTAAGAATGGCGACCTGTACCTGGCCGATGTACAACTCACCAACGACAAAGATGCGGAAGTGAACCCGGTGGTTAGTCCCGACGGCAAATATGTAGCCTACACGAAAAAAAATAACCTTTATACCGTTAACCTCGAAACAAAAAAAGAAACGCAACTCACCACTGATGGCAGCGATGTGATCCTGAACGGTTATGCAAGTTGGGTGTACATGGAAGAGATCCTTGGCCGTGCCACGCAGTACAAGGCATTCTGGTGGAGCCCGGATAGCAAAACGCTTGCTTATTTCCGTTCCGATGATTCCAAAGTACCTGAGTTCGTCCTGACTGATGGTGCAGGTTTACATGGTGTTGTTGAAAAACAACGCTATCCAAAAGTAGGCGATCCAAATCCCGAAGTAAAGGTAGGTATGGTGAACCGCGATGGCGGCAAAACGGTTTGGGCGGATTTCAATCCGAATGACGACCAGTATTTTGGGATGCCTTATTGGAAGCCCGATGGCAGTTTATTGGTACAATGGATGAACCGACTGCAGAATACGCTGATCATTTACGACGTGAATTTAACGACCGGCAGCAAAAAAGAATTTTACAAGGAAGAACAAAAAACATGGGTTGACCTGGACGACAGGGACCGCATCAACTTTTTGAACAACGGCAAGGGTTTGTTGCTGATGAGCGATGCAAGCGGCTGGCGGCACATTTATTACTACGACATGAACGGCAAACTGGTCAATGCCGTGACGAGCGGGAAATATACCGTTACCGATTTCAATTACTTCGATGAAAAGAACAACAGCATTTATTTTACCGCCCGCAGCCGCGAAAACTCCGCCACGCGCGACTATTACCGGGTGAACCTGGACGGTAAGAACCTGCAGCGCCTGACCTTTGGCAATTTCAGCCACGGCATCAACGCGTCGCCCAACCGCGAATATTTTATAACCAGTTACGGTAACGCCACCACGCCCAATAAAATGGCGCTGGTGAATAATAAAGGAAAAATAATAAAGGAACTGGCCGATGCCAAAGGCCCGGAGTATGATAATTACAACATTGCAAAGACCGAGATCATCCGCGTAAAAAGCGATGACGGACTGTATGACCTGCCGATGCGGGTTACCTGGCCGCTGAACATGCAGGCCGGTAAAAAATACCCGGTGCTGATCTCCGTTTATGGCGGCCCGGATGCAGGTACGGTGTCGGATGTGTTCCAGGTAGCGGGCAACCAGCAGTGGTATGCAAAGGAAGGATTGATACAGGTGGCGATGGATCACCGCGCCAGCGGCCAGTTTGGCAAAGAAGGCGTGAATTACATGTACCACAACCTGGGCTACTGGGAAATGAAGGATTACAGCACGATGGTAAAATACCTTGTTGCTAACGGCAACGCCGACCCGAAAAGGATCTGCATCACCGGCTTCAGCTATGGCGGGTACATGAGTTGCTACGCGCTCACCTACGGCAGCGACGTATTTACCTACGGCATGGCCGGCGGCAGCGTAACCGACTGGAACCTGTACGACAGCCACTATGCCGAACGCTTTATGGGTACGCCCGCCAACAATCCCGAAGGTTATAAAACCAGTTCGGTGATGAACCACGTGGATAAATACAAAGGCGGTTTACAGATCGTTCACGGCGTGGTGGATGACAATGTACACCTGCAAAACAGCCTGCAACTCATCAGCAAGCTGCAGGACAGTAAGAAAGATTTCGAGTTCATGATCTATCCCGGCGGCCGGCATGGCTGGAGCACCAGTGCCAACAAATGGATCCATTTTCAAAACTTAAAAACGCAGTTCATCTATAAATATTTACTGGAAAAACCGGTGAATAAAATGATGATCAAGTAGCGGAAGACTATAATTAAAAGAGCAGTCCATAACGGGCTGCTTTTTTTATGCGCAGGATCTTTGAGTATCAAGAATCAAGTATCAAGAATCAAATACACCCTGGTTCGTGCCCCCATGAATCGGGCGTACTAGTACTGGCTTGTGAAGACACAAGCCAGGGCAACAGGT
>Ga0247770_1002154_pt1 | contig 11884 bp, 6 predicted proteins | sample UWRJL136409B6_FD_179943 | JGI IMG/M metagenome (GOLD analysis project Ga0247770, IMG submission 179943) | Plant litter microbial communities from Arlington Agricultural Research Station in Wisconsin, United States - UWRJ-L136-409B-6 | ecosystem: Environmental > Terrestrial > Plant litter >... | reverse complement strand
TCCACCTCTCTTCGGCAGGAATCCTCCCATCAACCCCCCTCCCTTGCTCCTCGAGCAACACCCCGCCCAGCTTCCCGTACAGCTCAGCCTCAGCGTCCCACGCCCCCTCGCGCCAGGGCATGAGTCGCGCAATGGTGAGGGCGCGCATGCGGATTGAGTGGGTGCGGCATTTAGTTATGGCGGGGCCGAGGGTGGAGAGGATTCCCATGGAGAGGGTGAAGTTGGCGTGGTATTTGGGCTTGTCCTTACTCCTTAGTATTTGAGATTGGGGGCGTGAAGAGGGGGAAAGGAATGGGGAGGCAGAGTGCACAGAGGGGTCAGAGGCGAGAGGGGAAGAGGTGGAGAGATAGAGAGAGAGGGTTTCGTCAATGATGGTTTGGAATTCGGTGTCGTGGAGGTCCCAGGCCATATCGGTTGCGTCGAGGCAGCAGTTTATGCCGATTAAGAGGGTGAGGCGGTGTAGCTGCATGAGGCGGATGGAGTGTTGTGTTTGAGGGGTGGTTGCGTCTACGAAGGCGGTGTTGAGAATGGCGTCCCACTTGGAGAGATGGGTGAGGTAGGTTTGTTGCTGATCCACAAGGGCTGGTGGGACGGACGGAGGATGGGTCTGAGTTATTGTGGTGAATGCCTGCCCTGTGAAGGCTGAGGCGCGGGCGAAGAAGCGAGACCATTCTGTTTGGAGTTGTTTTGCGTCGCGGGGATTGAGAGTTGGGAAGTACTTGTCGGGAGAGGTATCCCAGAGGGCGAGGTTTTCTCGTTGTGTCTTCAAAAAGGGCGTGAATGCGCCCATGATGGAGAGAAAGGGGAGGATGTGCTCGATGTCGCGGACGTCGTCTTCGGTGCGATAAGGCGGGCACTTGCTCGGTGTTAGGGCGTCTTGGCGATATTGTGTGAGTGATCCTTTCAAGAGCTTGATAGAACTTGTCATCAGACTGTCGACGGTCCCCATATTCCCCTGGAGTAACTCAAACGTGATGAGCAGCAGCGACATGATCAACACCAATCGGGGAGACCGAATCTCGACCTCGACATCCACTTGTTTTCTGAACAGAGACAACGCCCGGACGTAGTGTTGCAGCGCAGCACGGTGCTTGTCATTGACAACAGTCCTTGCGGTCCACGGAAATAACGCCGACGGCTTCGTTCTTGTCTCTCTTCTGGATGTCAACGAATCGGAGATTCCGGCTGAAAGCGCGGCAATAGCTAACACAGCATTGCGGACGCAGTCGCTGGTCATTGCCTCGCACAGCACGACCCGGGACCAGAAGTCTGTGCAGCTGTAGCCCGCGAGATCAACTGTCAGAGCGTGCCGGAAGAAATCAATGTATGGAACTTCCTCTGAGTTGAAACGCCTTGATGACGGGGCGGAACTTGGTTTTGGATGGAGGACAAAGCGGAGCTGCCCGGGCCGTGTGGTCGAGGCCGTCAATGCACCGGCTTTTGTGAGGTTTGTCTTTGTGAGAGCGTCGAGAACATATCCGTCGCAAACAATGCCCCCCTTTTGGCATTGCTGGCAGATGGGCTTCCCCTCATCGCATTTGACCCGACGTATTTTGCAGGTCCTGCAGCCGGTTCGCACCTTGGGTTTGCTGGCCCGGGTCCTCTTCGGTGCCACGGAGCGTTGCGCTGCGACTAGTTTGGTCGATGGCCTGGGCGCTAGAACTAGCGCTTTATGCGCTCTATGTGTCGTACCCTGAGAGTGCGCGCTCATAATTGGTAAGGGAGCGTGGTGGGACTGATGTGTTGCGAGCGTTGCCGAGGTATCAGTTGATGTCGGGTCGATGACGATGGTCGGAGCGTTCCGAACTGTTCCCCACTCCGAGAACTCGGAACGGGATTTTCAACAGCGTAGGGCATAAAGCAAATTATTCAAATACAAATCAAATAAATCGAGAAAATGGCAAATCAAATCGACCAAAAATGGGCTCAAATCAAGGCAAATCCGATGCACGATTTGCTTTGCGAATTTGCCGACCCCTGTCAAATCCCCGGGCAGATTTGGCCAATCCTAAGCCTGATATGCCCGGTTCCAAGACATTCTTGTAGGCCCTGGAACGGCCGTTAGTGTGTGAAAAGTGAAAATTTTGCTCTTGGGCCGCACCATGGATTTGCCTGCATTGTGATGGTAGTTAGCAATTGTTCCTGCACGTCGCCGTCATGCCGTAATCCACTTAATCAGATTTTGGCGACACTACCTCTGTTTCCAGCGATGCGCACTCCCTGTTAACGACCACCTCCACGGCTGGAAATAGCCTGCTTTCCAGGCTTAAAAAGGCTCTGATTATTGGTGAGTAACTCCGAGATGTTGAGGGTATCTCTGTCTCAGACCTGCCGGTAGAGGTAGATGACTTCCCAAAGCTGTAAACTAGAGCCGGCACCTACGTATTAGAGGAATGGATCCACTGTGGAAGGTCTCGCACCTTATGGATCTGTAATTACGGTCGCTGGGTTGTAAAACTTAGCTTTAGTAATTACAAATAAGGCAGTTTCTGGGTTTACGGTGAGAAGAAGTGTGATATAGTTTACACCACCAAGGTAACAAGCAGCGCCACTATACACTTTAATAAGAAACATTAGTTATTCGAGAAGGAAGATAATAAGCAACCTTAGAAGAAGGTTAAGTTATTAGTAATTACGCTTTAATTAAAAGCAGCAGCAGCCGCTTAGACTGCCAGGGATGGAGAGTTTATTATATTTATAAACTTAGCCAGTACTGTTAAAAGCGCGCTGCTTAAGTGGATTGTGGATACGAATCTGCCGTTCTTAGCAGTAAAACATATTTAATTCTGCAAGCTGTTAACAATCTTTAACCCTAAGCTTACAGAGAGACTAGTACCAGAGGGAGGAAAAACCATTTAGTGGTAGATTAAGGAGTGGTACGCTTAAGAGAAGGCGCTTTTGATTGAAGAACTGGTAAAGGTTAACGGTTGTATTTATCTCTCCTTTAATAGCTGGACTTCACTAAACTTATACAGCCTTCTGGGGATAGTTACGTATTACCTTAACTTATCTGGAACGCCACGTATAACGTTATTAAGGCTGCCACAGATCTAAGGTGTTTATTCTAGTAAGTTAATAGGTGTAGCTGTTAGTAAAATCGTATAAGAGTTTAGGATTAAGAAGAGGATTAGTTACTTCCAGTTTAATAACGTGGATTTAAACGACTATTACGTTACTACTGTTCTGTAAGAACTTAAGCCTGGCGTTAACTATAAGGAGTAGAGGTAACGGTGGCAACTTTAGTGCTTTAGCTATATTATTAATCTTATTGTAAAAGCGCTACTTAAGGGCGAAAGGAAAGGTCTTTTACGGTCGCTTTTAGCTAGATCGTAAGCTTATACCTTTATTGAAGAAAAGAGAGATCTGTTGAAGGTGTGGTGAAAGAGAGGGTTAATTGGGAAATTATATAATGTGGTCCATTTCATTCGGCGCAGTACGTAAAGACGAGAGGCATTTTAAGAAATTGCAACCGGTAAAATCAATAGAGAAGAACTGGAGGAGTTTAGTTAGATGCTCCTTGATGACGATCACGCTTCTTTATAATTATGCGCAGATAACGATACTTGATGGAATTTGGTGTATTTCATGATCGAAAGAGCCCTTGATTTACGCGATCCTATTAAGATCTTTTACAGCCGATTAATGCGAGAGAAAGAGGTGTGAAAAAGACTGCTAACAGATGACCTTTTTTATCTAGAGGATTAGCAAACACTTGCCTTAATTAAGTAAATCCTTAAGCCGTTTAAAATCGCGATTAAAGTCTTCGAAGGCCATACGCCTTGGTTTACTAAAGTTATACTTTACATCTACTAACTGTGTGACTAATTACGAGCGTCCTGGCGTGAATACGATAATGCCCTTGAGTTTACACCCTTTACTGGCCCTGAGATACCACCGCTTAAAGTTATTACAGCTTAGCCAGCTATAGGAAGGCCTTAACGCGCTGTTAGGCTTCCTTAGTATCTTAATGGTTATGAAGTTGGCTAATTGCCTAGCTAGCGGAACCGCTATGCACCCTCTCTGGATCTGGCGTGCGATTAAGATGCTGAGCCAGAGTTAAAGCTAGAGTATTAGCGAGACCTTAACGCTGACGAGGAAGAGGATCGCTTTAATTTTATCTAGAGAAGTATAACCTTTATAATTAAGAAACTGGATAAGTATATTAAGCTGATGGAAGAATGCCTAATTTATTAGATCGCGATGGTGTTACACCCTAGGTATAGGTTACGATAGATATAACGCCACCTCCCTAAAGAGCGCTAGAGTAATATAATTACAGCTTTTAAGCAGTTATACGAGGAAGAAGTTAAGTATTATAAAATGTAGCAGATAGTGGAGGCCGTCGCCTAACCCCCTCCTGAATAGCGCCTCAGCTCCTTTATATACGACCACGATTATTACGACGATCTAGAGCCTGTTTAGGCAGTTAATGAGGTTGAGAGATACCTCTTAAAGAGAGTTATAATGGTGGAAGACCTTATATCTTGGTGGCTGAAGTATCGGATTAAGTTCCCACGGCTATTTATAATAGCCCTGGAAGCCCTGACTATCCCTGTGATGTCAGATGAGTGTGAACGGACCTTCAGCTCTACGAAGTTGGTTATGGGTATTCAGAGGGTTAAACTGGGCGATCACACGATTGAAATGCTGTAGTGCCTTAAGATTTGGGCGCGAAATAGAAGAATTTGAAGCATATGGCTGTATGGGGCGCCTGCTGAGGCCTGTTTGCGACCAGGCCGGACCCCAGAGGGTGTTTTTCCACTAATTACTAAGGTCTTGGCAAATTAAACAAATCAAATCAAATTGGCCAATCTGGCAAGCAAATCCGACCCAGGAGCCCTCAAATAAATCAAATCCGACTGTAGTATTTGCTTTATTTGCTTTATGCCCTACGCTGATTTTCAATGGCATGTTTCGGGAGTGGGAACCCGGGAAATATCGCGAGATGCTTGTCTGTGATTGGACGTGTCGTAAACCACAACTCGGACTCTGATTGGTCAACCGCACCAGTTTTGAGCTTGAACCAACGATCTCTTGACGACAGCGATCTCCTATTAAAGGGTAAACCCCATCTGCAATGATTTTCCGCCCATCTCAGTGTGGTACATCTCAATCGGTGGTTGTTTTCTAACCTCCCACCTCACCACGACAGCATGCTCAGCGTTTTCGGTTCACAAATCCGACATCACCTCGAGAGTCTCAGCGCTAGTCTCACCATGTTTCTTTTCACCAACATTGAGCCGGTCCAGCTTCTCCCTTTCGGGGCCGGTGCATTCGTCCTCTACTATGTTATCAGCGCATTCACGACCTGGTACCGCCTGCGACACATCCCGGGCCCCTTTCTCGCCTCCTTTTCCTACCTCTGGCTGATGCGCAACAACTTCCTCGGCATCGCCAGCGCCCAGCTCGTCGACATTAGAAAGTATGGTCCCGTCGTGCGCATCGGCCCGAACTCCGTCCTGACTGACGACACGGCTGCCCTGCGTCGCATCTCCGGCCCGCGCAGCGAATACGGCCGTGACAAATGGTGGCGGGGTCTCAATATGGACCCGCGCCAAGACAACATGCTCACCACCATGGACACGGCCACCCACGACCGACTCAAGGCGAAAACCGCAAACGGGTACAACGGCCGTGATCATGTCGACATCGAAGGCGGCATCGACTCCCAGATCGAAAAGCTCAAGGAGATGATCCGGAAGCACTACCTCTCGACCCCCGAGCAGACCAAGAAGGCCGACCTGGTCTGGATCATCCGCTTCTTCACCCTGGACTCGGTCACATACCTGGCCTACGGGGAGGCATTCGGATACCTCGAGGCGAACAAAGATCTCTGGGGGTTTAACCAGCAGATACAGGACATGAACAAGCCCATGTTCATGCTAGTCGACACGCCCGTGCTGCGGACCGTGGTCAACTCTCCGCTGGCACCGCTCCTCATGCCGAAAAACACGGACAAGGATGGCATGGGAAAGCTAATTGGGTGAGTTGCCACTCTCTGCCTACGACTCTTCCATCTCTTTACTGACACCATCCCGATGAAGAATCGGACAGGAATTCGTCGCCAAGAAATTCGCCACTGGCGCCGCCTCCTCCCACGACATGGTCGTACGTCCCCCCCGTTCACCCTCGCTCCCAAAATCTGACAAAACAACCTAGGGCTCCTTCATGCGCCACGGCCTCACCCAACCACAATGCGAAGCCGAGTGCGTCGTCCAAATCATCGCCGGCTCCGACACCACCGGCACCACCATCCGCACCACCCTCCTCTTCACCCTCTCCACACCCCGCATATACAACGCCTTTCGCGCCGAAGCCCGCGCCGCCATCGCCTCCGGCCTCGTCTCCCCATCCGCGCCCATCACCCACGACCAAGGGAAGAAACTCCCGTACCTAACCGCATTGATCTTTGAAGCGCTGCGCTTCCGGCCCCCGGCGCTGTACGGGCATTTCAAATCTGTGCCTGCCGGGGGGGATACCATTGCGGGGGTGTTCCTTCCGGAAGGGACGGCTGTGGGGCATAACTTGTTTGGGATTATGATGTCGACGGCGGTCTTCGGGCATGATGCTGAGACTTTCAGGCCGGAACGATTTTTAGAGTGTGATGCGGAGAGGAGGGCGGAGATGGAGAGGACGGTGGAGCTGGTGTTTGGGAGTGGACGGTGGTTGTGTGCCGGGAAGTTGGTGGCGTGGACGCAGCTGATCAAGACTGTTTTTGAGCTGTTGAGGACGTTTGAGATCCAGCTGGTGGATCCGGGACGGCCGTGGAAGGAGGAGAGTGCGGTGTTTTGGCATCAGGAGGGGATGATGGCTAGGATTACGGAGGGGGGGCTGTGAGTGTGGGTCGAGTATGAAGGGGGCTTGTATGATAGGGAGGACTTTCACTCATGAGTGATGATGGCTTGAAATTGATTGCTACGAAGGCCGTAGGAGAAGGAAATGGACTCTCTGTTGCGTGTAAAAAGACCGCAAAATGTGTCACGCGCTAGACGATAGTAAACTCAACTAAATCTTCCTCCCGAAACTTCTCCCCGTACATTATGCCCTCCACATACGCCATAGCCACCAGAGACCAGACCGCTCCTCTGTTATTCCCGGGGGCTTTCGGAGGATGACAGGGGCCCGTATCCCCTCCTATATTCCCACCCTGTCGCCCGACCGTTGTCCTAATCAGACCATCATCTGTCAGGAATATCGAGCCCCCTCCTCCTAAAGTGTAAACTAGAATAAAAAGGTCACTCCAGCAGTGTATGTTATCCGCCACCTCCATGCTAAGCGGTTGTAAGGAAATAATGCCATCTTTCCACCTATTCTTGTATCCATTCACGATTCGTTTCCGGTCTCGCGCAGACGTAAATGGCTCTACGATGTCGCAAACTTTTGACAGCCAAGCCTCCATTGTAGCAAGATTCATCGACCCGCCATCTGTATAAGTGAAGTATGAGAGAAATAGGTCATATAAAACACCCATCTGTAAGATATGGGCTGAGAGGCCCGTTTGTCGCTCTAGCCGTCGCTTGTAAGAGGTCGGGTCCGCCCGAGAGCTCGCGTGGCATATGAATGAGCCGATCAGCCTGTGGATGATATCTTCGCGTTTAGCGCGACAAAACTGTGGTAGGCTTACAAGTTGTCGGAATAGTTCCACGACAAAGGGAAAATTTGCTTCCGTCATTGTTTTGATGTTCGTCCACGGCCGTTTGTGTCTTGTGGAACACCAAATGATTCTGTCGACCAACGAGCCTCGGATTCGAAGGCTGCGGTCATCCATATCCACATTTGGTACGTGACTACCCATCGACAACCTCTTTTCGACTGGCCCCCCGCAATGGTAGGACGGTGTTTCTAGAGCTTCACTAACACTTTGTACTTTCAGATAACCCTCGTGGTGAGTCCAGTCTGGAACCAGGACGGGAGGGACGGAAGCTTTCCTGGCGAAGAGGAGATATAGAGTGGCGAATTGCCTCCTGCGAAGATCATGAGGGCATGCGTGAACTCTGTGAATATCACCTCCAAGGTCTTGGTGTAATCCACCTGAAACAATGGATGCGCATTGATCAATGACTCCTCACATCCTTCTCCTGGGCCAAACTTTGGACTGCCCAGAGTTGGGAATACACTTTATCTTTAGGCTCCGTTGCTTCAAGCATCGGCGATTGAATGATCGAATGCAACGATACAGATCGTTGTAACTGTGAGTCGAGGAACGTCGAGCCGACGACCCTCTGAGGTGTTATGCTGCTGAGGATAGTAAAGTGAGTGATGTGGGCGTTCAAGAGCGATAGAAGCTCAACTGATATCGAACTTAGATCAAAGTTATCCACGCCGATGCGCCTGTCAACACAAAAAGTGGTGAACAGCGCAAGATCCAGCCACCAACAGCTACCCTGTCCCGTGACGACTTGGAGGTTGCGGTAAGTTGCCATCGCGAGCTCCTGGACTGTCCACACTCGGAAGAAATAGGGGTTGGATAGCAATGACTTTGTCGTTTCTAAAGGGAGTGCAATGCATTTGATTAGTTATTCCGTCTCGTCAGAATTAGGTGAAGTGTACTTGCCCCATAGCATCTTCACTCGCACTTCAAACAGTGGGTCGCAGCAATACGCAGCAAGCTAGGGGTTGCTGCCATCCCCGTCCTTTCGGTTGCCGACCCAGATAAGACGCCTCCGAAAGAGGGATGCAAAACGTCGGATGCAGCGCAGAGCTGCCCTCACGTGACGCGGTTTGGGATGTCCCAAGTCGAGCCAGACAATCACATTGGAGGCTCGCTTGTAAATGGCGTGCATGACTCAAACCTGGCTGTTCTTCTCGGTATCTGACTGCTGGTCGATGCAAACGGCGTCTATCCATAATACTCGTATCTCCGCCGTGTCACGGAGGTGGCTCAGCGCCCGGGAACAGTTTGATGTGATGTTAATGGCTTGACGATGGTCTACGGAGACTTCAACCGAGATTGAGCTCGTGTTTGCGGGGTCAAAGGTACCCCCAAACATAAGACACGGCCGCATACTCTGACGGCGACGATAGCGGTGTTTCGGAGAAACGACCCCGCAGAGGCTCGGTGAGATTCGGAGCAGGTTCGAGATTGAGCACCCGGATTGAACCTTCCGCGAGTGGGACATAGGGGTACGGGTTTCCAGCCATCGCTGGTGAGTTCCGGGGCCGCAATGTTGAAGAGTAAAATGATGAGGTCGATGCGGACTCAGTCGCGAATGAGAATGTGGTGACCTAACCTGGAGGCAACGGTGTCTCCGCCCTTCCTCATTGGGACAGTATCAGGAGCTGCCAAGATTTGTGGCACATCAACGCATTCCCTAACGGGCCCGAGATGCTACTCGTCAAGGCTACCTGGTGCAGACAGACGGCTTCTGACTCTCTCGCAAGCTCCTTCGTCAGGGACGCTGAATTGACCATAGCACTTTGAATTGACTGGGCGCCCACACACCAATTGAAGCTTGAGAGTTAAATAGAAAACCCCCCGAGAGAATCGGAACGGTCTCCCCATTTTAATTACCAACCCTATTGAGCCTGCGACTGAGGATGTAGCCGTTGTTAGGCCTGACGTGTTACCCTGGCGCAAGGGTCACTTAACTCAGCCCCAGACAGTTTTTGCTTTTCCCTTTTGTTTCGTGTTCGTTTTTTCTCCTTTTTTCGAAGCGAAGCACCTTGATAATGATAGTGCTCCCGAACCGAAGAAGAGGAATGGAGGCAGGTAGACATTGATGCATCTAAATAGGGCCTCGTACGGCCCACCACGAATTGAATTGGAAATAGAGACAATCGTTTACGTCAGTTCCAACAGCCTTCAATGAGAGAATATGGAACCTTTTCCGGCATGTAAAAACAACCGTCGCTTGCCCTCACTCGAGCCGAAGCCCCTCCGCTCTTGCATACTCAGCATCGTTATGTCCCTGCGTCTTCTCCACATAGTCATCAAACTCCTTCGCCACAAGAATCGCCTGCTCCAGGTGTTGATAGCTCAACTCCTGGTGCCGATGCAATGCAAGCTGCCTAGCCGTCGTAATCGCATTGCGGATCTGCCTTCCATTGACTTTCTCTCTCGCCAGCACGTCCCGGTTTCTCTGGAGGTCTTTGATGTTGATCCTCTCGCCGTCAGCCAGCTTCGTACCTGCAGTCTCGTTATCCGCAGTCCCCTCTTGCTGCTGGTCAAGTTGGCTGATGAAGTTGTTCCAGACCTTCCACCGGTCCTTCTCCTCCAGGGGCGGGTAGTGGAGAGCGAGTTGAACGCGGGACTTGAAGGCCTCGTCGAAGATACCGACCCGATTAGACGTGAGGATGAGGATCCCCTCGTAGTATTCAAGTATTCGGAGGAACACCGAGACCAGGGCGTTTCGCTGCAAATCGGTCTTCTCGCGCTGCTCGAGGAAGACATCGCTCTCGTCCAACAAAACAACCGCCTTCCAAATGCTGCCGATATAAAGCACACTCTCGAGATACCGTTCCACGCCCTCAGGATCCGTCCCGATATCTCCACATGTAACACGGTAGAGAGGCCTCTCTGCCAGCTCCGCAACACTCTCCGCTGTCAGCGTCTTACCCGTCCCCGGACCACCGTGAAGAAGGATAATCAAGCCATTTCCCTTGCCCTCGATCACATCAGTCGACATGTTAGACGACACATGAATCTTGACCATAGCCTCCACCAGCTCCTTCTTCTTCGGGTCCAAAACCAGCTGCTCGAAGGCCCTCTTGTTCCACCGAACAGGATGCAGGTGCTTTACCAGCAGGCTTCTCCACTTCTTGTCGTGCAGCCCATACCCCAGAATCTTCGGCGGCAGCAACAGGACAAACGAACCCCCCGGCGGGTCCTCAGACTCCATCAGTTCCTCCCCAAGGTCATCCCGGCCCGGTGCCTCAACATTCTGCCCCTTCATATGCAGCTCCTTGTATGTGGTGATATCCACCATGTACCTCGGATTCGGGACCTGAATCTCAAACGACGCAGTGGGAGCCGTGTACCCCACAAAATTCCTCTTCCTGCACGACCAGAACATATTCCCGCGCTCCGCCAGCGCCTTCTCCAACTTCCCCGTCGCATCACACCTCAACGGATACGCACTCAACTTCGCGATCGGAATCGGCCCCCTGTCTTTCACCGGCCACTGCACCTCAATCGTCTTCGGCTCCTTCCGAAACGCCCCATCAAACGCCCACGTATAACACTTCAACTCGACACTCGTCCCGCCCATCGTCGGCTTCGGACACACCGTCGACACATACGCCACCGGCTCCCCTTCTTCGACCGTAACCACCACCTCATTCGGCCCAAACAACATATCCAAATACCTCCTCGTCACCAGCCCCCTTTCAAACATCCCATCCGCATCCCGATAATGCCTCCCAAACGCCCCCTCCACATACCCCAACAACAACCGCACATGCTCCCCCAACCACCCCTCCATCACCTCCCCGCCCCCAACCAACTCCCCCATCCGCTCCCGCGTATGATAAACTTGCAAATACGGCGGGACCAAGCTCTCCTCCCACCCGCCAAACAACAACGGCTCCGCCTCCACCAGCTTCCCCATCGCAGCCTTAAACGCCGCCGAGATATGGATATACTCCTCCCTCGCCCTCGCCGCCGGCGCATCCCCCCGCAGCACATCAAAATACGGCCGCAGCTCCGACGGCAACCCCGAGTCCGCGGCGGGCAAAGGCATGCGGATGAAGTCCTCGTCGATCTCGCGATGGTACGCCACGCAGTCGTAGGTGCGCACCACGACGAGGGATATGTCGGGGGACGTGTCGAGGTAGTCTTCGAGGGTGAGGTCGATGGGGCTCAGGCCGCGCAGGGAGGAGGCGCGGTTGTCGTTGGAGAAGAGTTGGGGCGGGTCGAGGAAGAGGGACTGTTGCGCGTGGCGGCGGT
>Ga0247770_1002152_pt1 | contig 11906 bp, 12 predicted proteins | sample UWRJL136409B6_FD_179943 | JGI IMG/M metagenome (GOLD analysis project Ga0247770, IMG submission 179943) | Plant litter microbial communities from Arlington Agricultural Research Station in Wisconsin, United States - UWRJ-L136-409B-6 | ecosystem: Environmental > Terrestrial > Plant litter >... | reverse complement strand
CTGCTGTTGCGCACCTTCCACCAGGCGGCGGCGCGCGCGGTGAGTGTGATGGGGATGGGAAGAAAGGCCATCACAGCGAGGTACGTCCCTGCGAAGAGCTGGACGTCGCGCTCGCGCCCGCGGACGACTGGGTCGAGCGTGTAGAAGAGGTGGATGGACACGGTGATGACCATGATGAGCGCGGCGGCAACGCTGATGAAGAGACCGCGAAAGGCCCAGCGGATGGTCTTGTTCCAGCCGAAGGAGGGGTGGTAGGCTCGCACGATGCGCTGGGCGAAGAGGAGGTTCACGAGGAACAGGAGGATTACGCCTGCGGCCGTGAAGACGCCGGCGGCGATGCCGACGCTGACATTGGTGGGGTGGTAGGCGAAGGCGAGGCGCATGGAGAGGGCGACGATGCGTGCCATCGAGAAGCCGAAGAGGAGGACGGAGAAGACGAAGAAATGCGAGCGCCGCAGGTTAACCTGAAAGATGGTCATGTGCAGCGCGGCCGAGCCCACGAACAAGGCGAGCAGGACGGCCGATATGGGGACGTCGGGAATCGGGGTCGGCACCCCGCCCAGCTGTGCAACCGGGGGGAGGTAGGGCGGACCCGAGGGCGGCTGAGGTTTGTTTGTTAGCTGAGCTCTGGGCATATTGCCGTGGGGGAGAGGGAGTACCGTACCGATTGCCCTGCCGCTGCCGGGTTGGACGACGACATTTTGGTGTGGTTGAGGAGGGATCAAAACGATCGGATGTCAGATGCTGAAAGTGAACGGCAACGCTGCTTTCACTGGTCGAGGACAACACCCCCTGCAGTAGGCGTGTGCACGCTGCGCAACACGGGGTGACGTATATGGCGCCAGAGGCTAATTAAACACAGATGATATTGCAATAAGAGAACCCGCGCGGGATCGGACATGTAGTCTGTTTTGCCATGGAAATCGTCCGAACTACTAACGACGACAAAGCTTGGATCAACCGCCTTCTTATGACACTGACTGCGGACACTACCAGCCGACCGGCGCGTCATGGCTGCCATTTCGGACGCCCTCGGTCGGCGCAACTCAGGTGACGATTCGCGGGTGGCCGCTGCGACCAGTCGTTGAACAACATGGAACAGTACGAAATCGGAAAAGGCACTGCTGGTCATCGGGACGAATCGCGCGGGCCGACCAGCTGGGACCAGTCAGGAGCGGGCGGGGCACCGGCGTTTCTGAAGCGCGAGCACCGATCGCACCGGCGCCAAGCCCAAAAAGCCCCGGTGCTCCGACATTGCCTTCTTGACCGGCCACCACGCCACAGGAAAATTTCGGAACATCCAACCGGGTCACCATCGCAGTAAATGGGCAGTGGCTGCAGGTCATTGATGTGCTGATGCGCCTTACCAAGCACATTTTTACACGCGAAAAAGCGAGAGCTCAAACGTTACATACGGCTTGCCACTGTGCAGAGCGGTGTAGTAGGCAGCACGAGAGTAAGACTGTGATCCTGCTGTGGCTGCCGAGGTTTTTCACCATTCGCATCGTCGGCAATCTGAGAACCCCGAAGCCCATTCTCGATGTGACCATTCTCCACCACCCATGCACCAACATATCGAGGAGTCCTCCGCGGACGAATGACATCTCATTGCTACCAAGACTGCCGAAAGCTCTCGCAAACGTAAATACCGGAAGGATTGCGCATGTTGGACATCGGCGCTATCGCACTGATCGCCGCTCAATCTCGGCTTCTGGGATGGGCCATGAAGCATCGAGGCTCGCTGCAGGTCGTGCTCAATCGAAAGACAGACTCATCCCGAGCGAGAATACCAGCCCGCAACCATGCGATTTCCCGGGAACCCCGCCTCCGTTCCATCTCCACGTGTCCGTCAATGTCTTGTCTTTGTCATTCCCTCCTGTTCATCTGTCTTGAGCTTCCCTAGTCCTTCTTCCACGGCCATCTTAGCCCCGAAAGCCCGGCCCCATGGACGTCGTGGATGCTCATCTCGGGCTCGTAGTAGCCCGGCGGCGATTCGGCGCGCGCGGGGGCCTCGCGCTTTCTCTTCCGGATGTAGAAGAAGGCCAGGACGCTCGCCGAGATCAGAATCAATGTGCCAAACGTGGCCCCGACGGCTATCGGGACGTTCCTTCCGTCGTTCTCGGCGTTTGGATCGGCCGTGGCCGTGGGATCTGTGGTAGCTCCGAGTGGGGCCGTAGATGGTGATTCGGGCGGATTTGTGGCGACCGGTTCAAGTGAACTTGTGGTAATTTGGTCGGATGGGCCTGATGTCTGCGTTCCTGGGACAGGGTCTGCGCTGCGGAGACTTTCGGGCGGGGTCGATCCTGTAGCGGTAGAGCTGGAGCCAGTCGAGGCTGAAGTAGAGGAAACACTCGACGACTTGTTCTTTGCCGTACTGGCAGTCTTTGGATCTCCCGCCGACTCGGTGCTTCTCCAGATAATAGTACCCCATCTTGAACCAACTGAGGTATGATTAGTTACCCTCAACACAAATTCGGATGGACAACAGCTCTTACCGGTAGCTAGATGGTAGACGCCGTCCTGGTCGCCTTTACCAGCATCGTCGAAGCATTCGTAACCCTCTTCCCGGTTGGGATGGTCCTTCATTTCACACCACCACCAAGTAATGTTGTCCCTGCATTGGTAAATTGGGGTTGGACGATCGGCGCCTTCGTTCTTTTCTTTGCAGATTTGGGAGCAGTCGGTTGACTCCCAACTCTGATTAGTACAACCGCCTCTGTAATATTTTATGTGAGATGGGCTAAAGCATAACCCGCTCCTGAGACACAGATCGTTCATCTCGCAGCACGCATCCGATGTGCGTGTGTCAATATGCATGTCATGGCATTGGAAAAGGTCGTGCCGTTCCGAGCCATCACGATTGTAACATTTGCTGTCGGATCTAGATAGAGAAAAGCTGGCGAGAAATGCCAACAGGAAGGAGCAAATGAGGAGCAGACGCCCAACACAGGGTGCGGGCCAGGCCCCGGTCGCCTTGTTCCTCATAGTGGCTTTGTTGATGGTGTTGAGTTTCGAAGCCGCTGGTGGGAGGATTAACCGTGAATCCGAGAAAGAGTTGGCAGTTTTGCTGAGCAAGAGAGGGGAGCGTTTCTCAAGAGATTTGCTCGGAGCACCAGGGCAACGTGTGACCGAGCCGTCAGGCGTGCCTTCCTCGGTTGCAACCAGGTGCGGGCAAGCCGAGAGAGATCAAAGATGGGATGAATATGCCACGAGCGCCAATTAGAGCCATTGGCATCGTACTGTCTGTCAACGGAACCCTACGCTGTTTTGTTTGTCCTGCGGGTGATGCACAACCGGGCGATGCGGCAGCAGATGCCATTATGACAGACGCTGAAGTTGCCGCCCGTCATACCTTGCCAACCTGGCCTTGACGATACTGCCACCCGCTAGTTCCCCTCTGCCCATCTACTGCGGTGCCATACTACAGATTCTGCAAAGACTTGCTGCCATCTCGATTGGCACTTCTGCGGTGCTTGCCCACCACATAGGCCCGCTGAGAGCAACGGATGCAAGAGAGGTACGCAAGTCTGCGGCCACACCTGTACTGAAGGTGCGCGTTAGCAATATCCGGGGGCACCCATGGCCAAAAACCACGGCAAAACCACCTATATAGCTCAAATACATCAAAAGATTCGATATTTGAGTTGGTGACAGTGGGTTGTCGTCGTGCAAACATGAAGTCCCCAGCCGGTTGATATGCGGCCCGCCCAATTCGGCTTAGCGCATTTCCCCGGGATCTGCCGACCGAGATTTTCCAACGCACCCGCTCAACGCCAGCCAAAGCTCCAGATATCCATCCACGTCGACAGGCCGATGCAATTCCCATCGGCGCCATGAGTCTCAACATGCCGTCGAGGCGGCTGCTTAGAAGCGGTAAGAGAACACCGCCATCAACAGCCATCAATTGACCCAGCAGCTTGCTAATTGAGCCATCTCCAGCCTCGGCGCTGACGTCCTCGTCAACCTCATCTCCCACACCCTCCGCCCTCCTCCCAGCGCTCCAATCGCTCTCCCTCGCCGGCGGCCCTCCCTCCTGCTCGTCCTCCCGATCCCTCCACACCACCACACCCCGCTCCTGGTTCTTCAACAAGAAGGCCAAGCCCGACAACGCAGCGACGCCTTTCGAGAAGGAAGCCACCGGCACGGCCGACGCCCGCAAGCAGCTCATCTCGCGCCTGCAAGGCCGCCTCACAGGCCCGGCCATCTTCAAAGATGAGGCCGAAGCCACCGCGGTCCCCGAAAAGGCATCAGGACCATCCGGCCGCCCAAGAAAGGACCCCAGGGCCTACACGCCATGGGGCGCCTCGCTCGTAAAAGAGCACCTGTCGCGCGGTGCCGACCCCGATCCGCGCAGTCGCGTCCGCTGGGAGCGTAAGATGGTGATCCGGCAGATTCAGAAAGGCACCGACGCGTTCAGCGTCGAGCCGCGGGCAGAGAAGATCGCCCGTACCGAGCGGACCCTGCTATCCAAGTCGCCCTGGCTGCCGACGAGCGTCAAGAAGCTGGTGCACCTCGCGCGACAAGTGCAGGGCAAGACGGTAGCGGATGCGCTGACGCAGATGCGCTACAGCAAGAAGAAGATGGCCAAGGAGGTGCGCGTGCAGCTGGAGCAGGCGTCTGACTTGGCCGTGGCCGAGCGTGGCATGGGGCTCGGCAAAGTCGATGAGGAGCACAAGCAGGAGATCAAGATTCAGACCAAAGACGGAAAGTTCGTCACCATCGACGACCCTACGCGCATGTACGTCGCCCAGGCGTGGGTGAACCGTGGCCCCTGGAGAGGCCATCGGATTCGCTACGTTGCGAGAGGCCGTATCAACATTTTGAAGAAGCCTTCGACCAGTGAGTTTTTATTCCTACTTGTCCTGCTACTGCTTTTGCCTCCTGTGGCTCTAGCATCAGTTGTGGCGTTGCTGTACCTCCACATTGCTGACATTGGCCCAGGCATTTCACTCGTCCTCAAGGAGGAGAAGACCAGAATTCGCGAGCACGGGGAACGTGTGGCGAAGAAGCTCCGCGCAGGACCTTGGGTACACCTGCCCGATCGTCCTGTCACGGCCCAGCGGCAGTATTACTCATGGTAGATGTCAAGGCCTGGGTCGATTGAACATCACGCCGAGCGTGTAGGATCACCTGCAGTTGAGAAGCCTCCTGTGAGTACATAGCAATTGTAGCTTGCGTCTTGTACGATAATTGGAATGATTAGATAGATGTACGACCACATATATTTGTCAGGTGTAGCTTCAGTCACTGCTACCTGCCTGGGAAAAAAAACATGCTTACATCACCAATTTACTTCAGAGCAATGCCATTGTCTCGATTTGACGATTAGCAGCGTAGTATAATACAACATATGATGGCTCCAAATAGACAAAGAACAAGGTTCTCGCCGCGGCTTTTCCCAGAATACATGGTAAGGACCGTTCTTTTTGCTCCAGTCGCCCAATGCGTCTCTCTAGTCTCGCACCCGATCAAAGTCCCGTCTCGAAGGAAGGTATCGTGATATCGTCAAAATGGCCGCCTCTTCCCACTCTCTTGAGTCTTAAGCCGGTCGTGCCAAAGGTTGTGTAATATGTACGGAATGGCTTGGGTTGCAGAAGATATGCAGCGCTGCGTTGTGCGGCAGACATGGCGTGTGTAGGATGTGGTACAAAATCAGCCCCAAAAACCCGTGGGGCGGTTATCCCCTCCCAAAATCATTTTGAAGGACAACTCTCCTGAACTCCCACCAGTGGTGCTGTTGTCCCCTTTTCATCTAACTCTGTCTCCGCTCCCTCAAACCATCTGTCTCGGCACTTGCCGTGGCAGCATATCCTCGTAGCGACGGCTCTTCATCTCCAGGTCGCTCAGGCCGGTCTCATACGAGTTGCTGTAGTCATGACCGTAGGCGGGTCCCGAAACTGGCATGGGCTCCGAGATCTTCCAGCTCTTGGTAGCGGCACCGATGTCGCGCTTGTTCTGTCGGCGGCGCAGCAGTGCGCAGATGGCGACTCCGATGAGAGCGGCGGCAGCCGCGACGCAGCCGACACCAATGCCAATCTTCGTGGCGGTGGAGAGCGAGCCCTCGGGCGGGCCCTGTGCGGGAGCAGTCCCGGCCGAGGTCGTCGTCGCGGCAGGCGCAGCGGCCACCGTGGACGAGCTGCTTGAGGATGCGGTCTTCGTGGCAGAGGAAGTTGAAGACTATATATGTTAGCAAAAGCATGGCCGGATTGGAGGTGGAGACAAACAGTTGTGGTGGAGGACGTCAGCTTCGCAGCAGACTCGGTAACGCTTGTCGAGGAGCTGGAGCTGGAGGTAGACGACGTAGTAGGCGCAGGCGCAGGTGTTGGTGTCGGGGCTGGCGTTGATGGCGCGGGAGGTGTGGTGGACGGTACTGGTGCCGGGGCTGCCAGTGCAGCTTCGCACATGAGATTCACCGCGGCGAGAACGGTGCCGCTATAGGCCGGATCCGTGCAAGCCTGCTTGGAGCAGTCCTCAACGCCATTTTTGAAGTCGCCAGCCTTGCACAAGCAGGCCACATCATCCGCCGAAGGGCAATTGTACTTAGCAAACTGCGCTTTCGTGTTGGCGACACATGTTTGCTATTGTCATACTTGTCAGCCTTGTTGATCCGGCAGAAGTGAATGCACGGGGCTTGCGCGGAGGGCCAACTCTGAGTGGTTGAGCGCAACCCTCCTCGGCAGCCTTCCCCGAGCCATTTCAATAGTCTCCAATAGCGCAGACGCTTGGGCACGGGAAAGAAAAAGATGAACACTCTTCGTGAGGGAAGAAACTGAACATAAGCGAATGGCACCTACTCCGCACGGCTCCAGGGTAGAGACATCCTGTCCGGTGACAACGGCCGCTGCAGCAAGCAGCGCCAAGACTCGGAAGGAAACCATCGTGGATTTTGGTGAATGTGTTGGGGTCTAGGATGACCAGTCAAGATACCCTCAGTTGCTGGTTAGAGACCAATATTAGGCCGTCGAGTTTTTGATCAAGAAGACCGAGGATGATGAGGCGTCGAGGAACGCCGCCGGATCACGTCGTTGTTTTGATGGATAAGACCAATTTCCTTTCTATTGTGGCACAACCGAGCCCATCGTATGTCTCTGGTCGTTGGGAATGGGCTTGTCTCGGATTGACGCGATTCGAAGGAACACCCGGTTTGTGTGACCTTTCGGAAGGGTTGAAAAGAACGTAGTGGAAAAAAAAGGCGGTCGCCGACGTGGGATGAAGGGTATTTACAGGTTGAAGAACCCAAGTGAGTGAATTGAAGCGAATGACTGGAAGTGGACTGCTTCTCGTGGTTAAAGACGCAGGACGAAGAAGAGATCGGAGGCCGTACTCCGGACCACACAAGGTGAAGCGAGTGAAGGCGACCTTGAGGGAGAGAGAGGGTGGGTGGGAAGGGGAAAGGGAAGCGAAGCCTGGGATGGGTCCTGCGGGAGGTTTAAGGATTCTAGGATGTCATCCCCGGTGGATGGCTTGGATGGCGCGCCTGCCCCGAAAGAGCATGAGCGACAGGGCCTGCAAGAACACGCTCGCTGATTTTACGCCATTCTTCCCGGGGCTCGGTGTTTGGGGGGCGGGCACCTGGAAAGCGTCATGTGGAATGCAGCCACGCTGACTTCGGATTACTCGAGCCCTCGAGAGCCCGATTCACACAGCCCCTTCCCACGCTGCTTCTTGCAAGTCAAGGTTGCTTTTTGGGAATATTGGTTGCGGGTGGGTGCTGCGGGGAGCGCACCGCACCTGCATCCTTGCGCTTGCGCTGTTGGTGCTCGCCCATTGCGTCGACCCCTGCCAAGACTCCAAAGCAGCCAGAAATCACAGGGGAGGCGTTGGGGCCACAACGGCGCCGCCGCGCCGAGACGACCACACGATGGCACGAGGTGGCATGAGAGATCTCCTCGTGCTCCTCTCATGCGGATCATTGTGGGCGATCACGAATCCTGGAGCAGATTTGGGGATCCACGCTGTAAGTTGGTTGGCCTTATAAAGATAGTTGACGCAGTAAGATCGCCGCAGCAACAGATGGATTCATTTACCAGATGCTCTGTTTGCCCGGTGTTGCTGCGTCTCAGCGGTCTTCACCCGCTCGCCAGCTTAAAAACGAAGTCGGCGCTGATAGGTCGCATTTTCGTGACCCAGCTCCTCACCAGGCTCGCGGCGCCCTCAGCCCAGCGTTCCTAATATAGACGCACGGGAAGAAGGACGTTGCACCGGGAAAGGAGACATACGTGTACAATGGCTTTATCGGCAAAATCGTCGGCTTCTGTCCCCGCAAAACTACAATCCGCCCATGACGGCATGACTGCCACTCTTCCCCTCTTCGATAGCGCAGCATTGACTGCGGGGGTTAAACGGGTGTTGTGCGTTCTCGTTAGATCCGTTCATGTGCTCTCACGTCCATCTGATGATGGGATGGTCGCGGAGGTGGCTGCCCACGCCGCCGTTTGCGCGAGTTTGGGTCTTCCAAGAAGCAGGTCCAGATCGGCACAGGGGTCAGCATCTAAGCCACAGTTTCCCCTGAGGCTTCACGAAATCCGCAAATCCGAGAGCTCCGTTGCGGTGTGTGCGGACAGGGGGTAGGCGGCAGCTAAAATGGAGGGGTAACCGTCCACAGGGGCACACCCGCTGGCTCGCCGTTGGCTGGAGGGATCAGCCGCCAATGAGTTGCATCAGTTGGGTGGAATCAACTCCCTCCTCTGGCGTTTGCGTCTGGGAGAAATTGAGCTCGTCGCAAGTCGGGGGCGAGTTTGAAGTTCTGGCAAGCGGCGCTTTATGCGATAGAGAACCTGGGGGTTGCAATCAGATGGCAGCTGCCAAGGTGATCCGTATCCGCAAATTGCCTCATCGCAGCACCTGCCAGATTTTACCAGACGGCTGGCCCCCGCAATCAGTTAGACCGGTTTCAGAATTTCGATATTTTCCCACGCTCGCAAGGTCAGCCCAGTACGACGGCTTGAGCCTAGGGACCGCTCGGCTCATGTCAGCTGCCAATGGAACCGAAAGCCAACAGCACAGAGTCGGTTGGAGCTACCAACGGCTTTCCCCAGCATGTGCAGCCAATCCTCCAGATACTAGGACGGTTTGCGCTTGCTTGGCGACCATTGAGACACGCGAGGGCCAGCATGCGGCACCAGCTGCGGCTTCGAGGAGGCTTCGATGACGAAACGCCGACGAATGAGAGATTGCAAGGATCAAGATCAGCGATGTGGACCTAGGCTGCCGAGTCCCGCGTGCCTGCGTCTCTACCAAAGGCGGCTTGAGCCACCATTGGCTGCCTCCTGTTAGAGCCGGAGACATCAGACGCAGGAGACGCACAGAGACTTCTCAGGACAGGGCGCAGCAATCAGACAAACGGTCAGTAATCCGTACGAGTACGCTTTTGCTCACTGTCCGTCGAAATCAGGGATCAAGCCACGGCCGGTTTTCAGGTTGGCAGCAGGAGACAGTGCTCGACTCGATTTGTTAAGTCGTTCACACTTGGCAGATGTCAGAAGACAAACCTGACCCCAGAAGGGAGCCAAAATCAGAAAGAAAGAAAACCTCTCAACTTGGGGCATTGGGTTTCAGGAGAGCTACTCGCTACCGACCCCGGCCCAGAATGCAAAGAAACCGCTTCTCTACCGCTCTTGACCGTCTTGCGCCGTCAAATTATGGTGATGGTGCCGTTTGGGACACCGGCAAAGAAGTCAGGCTGGCTTGCCACTGGCCCCTCGTGTCTTCCCGTACCAACCTCTCGCTGCTCCCCAACGCCTATTCTCCTATACTCGTTCTCGACCCCGGTTGGCTCAAGAAGCAAGGCGAGAAATAGACTCGGCAGTCTCTCTTCCAATGAGCTCTCCATTCTTGCAATGCGAAAGCAGTATACGGGGCTTCGTCCCGGGCGGTACTCTTCATCAAAGAACGCAAGTCCGAATATAGCGCCGTTTGCCGTCAGGTAGTCGACCGTGAGCTTCAGCGATTCGTTCATAACGGGAAACTGCTGATATCCAGGGGCACCCGGATCCATACGCTCGTCAGCGGCCTTCAACTGTCCGGTTATCTTCAAAAAGCCAGATGCCAGCTTGCCCCTCGGGTCCAATCCCAAGGGCGTGACCACAGCTTCCACAATGCCCACTGTAGAAAACACCCTCGTCGAATATCCCTCTAAATCAGCCTCGTTATAGAAGGACGACTTCCCATCCCACGCCGACCAGCTCCAGGTCGGAGCACGATATGTTGGCGCTGGCTTCAACCACGGTCCCGCCTTGCGCCAGAGCAAACCAAACGGCAGATGGTCTCTCCACAGCCCAGCCACATAGCTACCGCCAGTAGCGCTCTCCAGCGTCTGCGCCATCCCCGAAAGTGCAGGAAGCTTGTCCTCGCCCTTCGTCAGGCCATGCGTCGTATAACTCTCAACTAGGTCATACCAATCCCACCACCACGATCTCCGCGACGTCTGCTGCTCGTCCCCCTCAAGACGTAAGCGCCCGTCCCAGATGCGATGCTGCACCACAAACGCGCTTTCTGGTACACCGGACTCGCACGCCCGTGATTCATGACACTCCCACAGCATCTGATCGCCATCATAATGAATCGTCCGCGGAGAGAGGATACGCTCCTGCTTTACCCACGCGCGGGTATGTAATGGGGACTCGTGCAGTGTAAGGAAATCGCCCAGCCGCGGACAGAGAAAGACGTGTCCGAGCCCGGCGGGTGTGGTGCATCTGATCCTCGCCGACTGTACCTGTAGCTTGCCGTTGTGATGGAAGCAGCCGCCGGTGGAGTCAGGCGACGCAGCCGCCGCGACGGTCAGATATGAATTCGCGTAGATGAAGCCCATCTTGGCGCTTTCGCGGGCCCAGTCCTGCTCGTCGTCCTGAACGATGCACAGCGAGTCGATCCAGATGTATTTGATTCCTACAGCGCGCGTGACGTGCACTGCGTCTCGGAATGTGTTGGTCAGAGCGGACAGCGGGATTTGCTGTTGGTGCTGGGCGAGTGTTGCCTTGGTGGTGCGGATCACCAGATGCGGCGTCGGTCCCCAGCAGTGGCTCAGTGTCATGTACCGATCAGGCTGATCGGGGTGTGTCTCTTCCAGCTTCACAAAGTCTTCGCCGCCCTTTCCGACGTTGATCACCCGCGTCGGCAGAGAGCCCCTTGCAGCGCAGGTGGAGTGGTTGGCTTCACAATGCTGGATCCATCCGCGCAAGAGGTTAAAGTTCTGCTCAGGGGGCTGGACCTTCCTCCCGATGACAATGTCCTCCGGCACCGGGACGCTATCAGGATCTTCCTCATCGGGATACAAGCTGAGATACGCGAATGCGAGTGGCCCGGCGCGGTCGCAGCGGGCTTTGATCCAGAAGATGCCTCCACACTCGGAATCTTCATCGACGTATTGCACGCCGCGCAGGGTGATGGGCGAAGATTTCCAGATGGTAGGGTCGAGGGGTGGCTCCTCAGCGAGCTTTGGCGTGAGCGCGTCGAAAATCAGCCTGCATAGGGGGCAGTTGAGGGCAGCGGCTTTTTCTAGCTGCTCGAGGGAGCGGTGGTGCGGGACATCTTCGAGAGTTAACTCCCAGTCAACGAAGTCTTTGAGGTCGAGACGTTGACACACGCGGCAGAGCGACATGTTGAAAGCAACATGTGAATCGGTTTGATGCTGGAGAGACTTGGCCCGATCTAGTCGTGAGATTGAGGCGGGCTTGAAGATGAGGGGTTACCGAGATGCATGGCTGCCTAAAAGACGGTTGTTGGGGCCAAGAATGGAGACGCATTTGACATCTTGCAGTGGATCAAAATTTCAAGTTTGTGTTGCTGGGCACTGGGAAGTATTAGGTAAGGGACTAACAGTTCGGAAATACTTGTCTTGTCACAAGTCTGAGTCATACACGAGAGATACTGGCGCTTTCTTCGACTGACTTTGATAGAATTAGGTC
>Ga0247770_1002151_pt1 | contig 11918 bp, 9 predicted proteins | sample UWRJL136409B6_FD_179943 | JGI IMG/M metagenome (GOLD analysis project Ga0247770, IMG submission 179943) | Plant litter microbial communities from Arlington Agricultural Research Station in Wisconsin, United States - UWRJ-L136-409B-6 | ecosystem: Environmental > Terrestrial > Plant litter >... | reverse complement strand
CACGCGGGTGGGCGCGAGGCGGCGCGCACCTGGGCGGCGCGCGAGAACGGCGGCAACGTGGACGTGAAGGAGCTGGCGCGCGGGTCGCGGGCCTATCTCCCCGTCTACATCCCCGGCGCCAACCTCTCCATCGGCGACCTGCAGTTCTCGCAGGGGGACGGGAAGATCACCGGGCTGGGCGGGGTGAAGATGGCGGGGTGGATCGACCTGCACGTGGACATCGTCCGCGGGGGGATGGAGCGCTACGGGATCAGCAGCCCGGTGTTCGAGCCGGGTCCGGTGGAGCGCGGATACGGCGAGTACGTGACGTTCCAGGGGATCTCGGTGGACGAGAACGACACGCAGCACTACCTGGACGTGTGGGTCAGCTACCGGATGGCGTGCCGCAACGCCATCCGCCACCTGCAGATGCTGGGGTTCTCGGGGGAGCAGGCGTACGTGCTGCTGGCGGCGGCGCCGGTGCAGGGCCGCATCAGCTGCATGCTGGAGCACCCCAACGTCTGCACCACGCTGGCCCTTCCCAAGGCCATGTTCGACTGCGAGGTGGGCCCCGGCGCCGCCGAGCTCCGCTCCCGCCCCCGCGGCGAGCTGGCCCGGCCGTCGTAGCGTCCCCCCGGCTTCCCCTCGAGACGGCCCGGAGAGGGGAGGCCTGGAAGGATCCGCTCCGCTTCAGGACTCCGAGGCGCAGTTGTAGTAGGCGCACATGCAGTTGCCGCTGCGGCACCGCCCCTCGGCCCCGCAGGGCTGCATCAGGCAGTAGGCGCTGCACTCGGCGGCGTCGCAGATCCGCCCCGCGCTGGAGGCGGCGGGCGCCGCGAGCGCCTGCGTGGCGCCGAAGCCCAGCGCCACGGCGATGGCCAGGCCGAACGACGTGCTCAGGATCGTGCGTTTCATCGTATCCTCCGGGAGCGAGGTGGATCGTGATCCGACGGGTCCCCGGAACGTGCATGCGCGCTCCTTCGAATGCAAGAGCGCAATCGGGACGGCCGGGGCGGAGAGATGGTCATCTTTCGAGATGGCGATTGCGGTCGGCGGCGCGAGACGTTGCCCGGCCGCCGCAGCGTCCTCTCCATCGGATCCAACGCGAATCCGCCCTCCCCGCGACACGATGCGGGGAGGGCGGATGCGCGTTCCGATCAGGCCATCGGCTCTGGATGCTTCCACGGCGGCTTTCGGCCGCCGTGGCGTCTCCGTGTCAGCGCGTCGCGGGAGCCGAAACCTCTTCCCAGGGCCTAGTTCAGCTGATTGTAAGGCGTCAACGGAGCAGGCTCCAGACACTTGTACGGCCCGCACGTCGTAGTCGCCGGCTCGACGTAGACGTAGTACTCGCTGTACGTGGTCTCGGTCCCCGAGGTCACCGTCACGCCAACGTAGAGCGAGCCCCCACGCGGCGCGGCGCGGGAATATGAGCTGCCGCCCGTGCCGACGTTGGTCCACGTGGTGCCGAACTCCGTCCTGTACCGCCACTGGTAGGTGTACACGCCCGAGCCGCCGGAGACGCTCGCGGTCCACGTGCCGAAATTGCCGGCCATGAGGTAGTCGGGCCCGCTGATGTAGGCCGAGAGCGGGGCCGCCGTCGGGATTACGACGTTGACCGGGTGGTCGTCGGACGCGGTGGCGCCGCCGGAGGTGACGGTCACGCGCAGCTCGAACGCCGGGTTCCCCTCGGCGACGCTGCGGGTGTAGGTGCCGGCCGACGTTCCGACGGGGGTCCACGTGCCGCCCTGGACCCGGTACTCCCAGGCGTAGGCGTAGCTGCCGTTCCCGCCCGTCACGCTGGTGGACCAGGTGTAGGTGCCGGCGGTGGTGATGCTGCTCGGCCCGCTGATGGTGACGCTGGGCGGGGTGCCGCCGAGCGCCGGGTCCACGTACAGCAGGCGGTTGGGCGAGAGGTATCCCGCGTCGTACACCACGCCGGGGGTGGCGCCGTTGACGATGAAGGCGTGCGCCTCGGCCGGGGTGGCGTTCGGCCTGGTCTGGAGGTAGCGCGCCACGGCGCCGGCAACGTGCGGGGCGGCCATGGAGGTGCCGGTCAGCACGGTGACGTCGAAGTCGTCGTAGTACGCGGCGGAGGTGATGTCCACGCCGGGGGCGAAGACGTCGATGCAGTGCCCCCAGTTGGAGCCGGGCCACCGGGTGTCGCTCGCGTCCGTCGCGCCCGCGGTGATGACGCCGTCGATGTAGGCGGACGAGTAGAAGCAGACGTCGTTGCTGTTGTTGCCGGCCGGGCTCACCACGGTGATGCCGGCGGCGAGCAGCGTCTTCACGGCGTCGTCCTGCGCCAGGCTGTAGAGGCCGGTGAAGCCCAGGTTCACCACGGCGGGCTTCACGTGGTTGTTGCGGACCCATTCCAGCCCCGCCACCACCGCCGACATGAAGGCCTCGTTGTAGCAGTTGATCACGCGCACGGAGTGCAGCTTCACGCCCTTGGCGACGCCGTAGGTGGTGCCGCCCAGGATCCCGGCCACGTGGGTGCCGTGCCCGGTGCAGTCGTTCCCGCCCAGGGGCTCGGCCACGAAGTCGGCGGCCGGCACCGCGCGCCCGCCGAACTGGCTGTGGCTGAAGCGGATGCCGCTGTCCACCACGTAGGCGTTCACGCCCTGCCCCGTGGCGCCGGACGCGTAGGTGTAGCTCCCGCTCAGCGGCAGGTAGCGCTGGTCGATGCGGTCCAGCGACGACGGCGCGCCGGTCTGCGTGGCGGCCGCCTTCACCACCTGGTCGGGCTCCACGTAGCGGATGGTGGGGTTGTGGCGCAGTGCCTCGGCGGCCTGCGGCGTCAGGGTGGCCGCGAAGCCGCGGAGAGCGTTCTCGTAGGTGAAGTGCAGGGTCCCGCCGTGGGCGCGCACCATCTCCCGCGCCTGGTCGCCGGGGCGGGCCACGCGGTCCTCGAAGACCACGATGTACCGGTCGCGCGCGTCCGCCCGGGCGGCGGCCGGCCGCGCGGCCGCGTCCGGCGAGGACGCCGGCGTGGTGGTCGGTGCGTCGGCGCAGGCGCCCAGCCAGGCCAGTGCCGCCGCGGCGAGGATTCGGACCGATCTTCTCATGCGTTCTCCTTGCGCGTTGCCCCCGTGGGTGCCGCACCGTCCCTGGGGGTGAAGGACGGGCGGGATCCTTTGCCGGCTGATCCGTCTCGCTCTGTTACGAATTGTCCATATGAGTGCTGACTGCCGGCCGATCCGGAGGGTCGGTGCCGGCCTCCCACGTCGGGACGAGGGGCTGTGTGTTCGGAAAGCGTGGTCCCACGGCGGCCTTGCGCAGGCCCGTGGACCGGCCCGACGGAGATCTCACGTCAGGCGAGCGATGCCGTCATGACCTGTTCAGGCCTGCGGCACGAGGAGGCGGATGGATTTGCGTGGAGATCCCGCGATGGAGAAGGATAAGACGTTTGTGACGGGAAAAGATGTAGTCGGGGAGATGAGGTAAGTCAAGTGTCCGCAGATAATTAGACTGTTTTCCAATTCGGATTAGATCCGCCTCGGAGAGATTTTGCGGATGCTGTTTCGAACGGGTTTAACATCCGTTGATGCGCCGGATGCAGGGATTCAACATCTTCGTGGCCAATCGGGTAAAAGGCATTGGGTGGATGTGGTTTAGCATCACCATGGCCGTCCCCGGCGCGGGATCGGCGCGGCCGGCATCGCGTCGGCGGCGCGCTCGGCCGGTCATCCGCTGGATGACGCGAGGGCGTGAAAGGGTTTGACCAGGGAAGTGGATCGGTCTCGGGAGCGGCTGGAAGAGCCGGATCCGAGATTGGCCGATTTTCCGCTCTCGGGCAGGGCCGGAGACGGCGGCGCCGAACGGCGACGAGAACTGGCCGGACGTGACGGCGCGCTGCGGCCGCGCGCGGCGGAACGACGGCTGGACGGCCACCTCCGGATCCGGCGTGAGACGCGGCGTCGCAAACGAGAAACAGCGGAGACCGATCGATGCCGGTTTCCGCTGTCTCTTTTCATCTTCGGATCTTCGCGGGATGCCGATCCCGCCGCGTCACGGGACGGCGGCCGGATCGGCTTGCGAGGAGGCGGCGCGGGCGAGGGCCTGGCTGGCGGCGGACAGCTTGTGCTCCGTCTCCGCCAGCTCCCGCTCGGGGACGGACTCGGCCATGATCCCGGCGCCGGTGTGCAGGTAGGTGCGCTCGCCGTAGCGGAACACGCCGCGGATGGCCAGCGAGAAGCGGCAGTCCGCGTCCCCCGCCACCCACCCGATGATCCCCGAGTACAGCCAGCGCGGCCCCAGCTCCAGCGAGCGCAGCAGCCGCACGGCGCGCTCCTTGGGATACCCCGCGATGGTGACGCTGGGGAAGAGCGCCCACAGCGCCTCCAGCACGTGCCGCTCCGGGCTGACGCGGCCCAGGATGTACGAGCTCAGGTGCTGCACCTTGGCGTGGATGGACGTGTCCATCAGGTCGCGCACCACCAGGGTGTCGTGCTCGCACAGCGGCTCCAGCTGCCCCAGGAGCGTGGTGACGGAGAGCACGTGCTCCACGATCTCCTTGTGGTCGTACCGCAGCTCGTGCCGCAGGCGCTCGTCCTCGTCGAAGGTGGCGCCGCGCGGCCGCGTCCCCGCCAGCGGGTTGGAGGTGATCCTCCGCTCCTCGCCCGCCAGCAGCAGCTCGGGCGAGGCCACCATCGCCGTCACGCCGCCGAAGCTGACCAGGAACGCGTCCGCGAAGGTGCGCGGCTCGCAGATGGACAGGAAGACGTCGAGGGGATCGTACCGCAGGTCGAACGCCTGGTAGCGCGAGAGGACCACCTTCTGCACCACGCCCGCCTGGATGTTCTCCACGGCGCGCTGGACGCTCCCGGTGAACGCCTCCGCCGAGCACGCCGCCACCGGGCGGAGCACCTGCTCCCGCCCCGTGGACGGGCGCGGCGGGAGCATCACCGTCAGGTAGGGCGCCACGTCGAAGCCGCTGGTGGTGTGGTGCGTGACGTTCCCGTCGCCGGCGAAGGTGACGCGCTCGCCCGGGACGATGAACTCCGCCAGCGGCACCGCGTCCGGCGTCGATCCGTCGGGCGGCTCGACGGCGTCCACCGCCTCGAAGGAGACGTAGCCCATGGCCTTGCGGCCGCTGGCGGTGTCGGTCATCCCGGCGAGCCGCTCCCGCCAGTCGGGGAGGAAGTCGGCGGCGGTGTGCCTCAGGTGGTCCACCGGCGCCCAGCCGATCTCCGCCTGGCCGCGCGAGAGGTGGATGTACGAGTGCGAGCCGAGCACGCCCGCGTCGCGTAGCCGGCGGTAGGTGGCGCAGGCGTCGTAGCTCCCCCGGTACCGCATGGATCTCCCCGTCATCGACTCGGCTCCTGTGGTGCTTCCATGAGAACCCGCTCCAGCGCGCCCGGCGCCTCCTCCCCCTCCAGGATCCGCGCGGTGACGGCGCAGAGCGGGAGCGCCACCCCCGCGCGCTCCGCCAGCGTCCCGGAGGCGCGCACGGCGCCGATCCCCTCGGGAACCTCCGGCAGCTCCGGGAGGATCTCCTCCAGCCGCCGGCCGCGCCCCAGCTCCATCCCCAGGCGGCGGTTCAGCGACTGCGGGCTGGTGGCGGTGAGGAAGAGGTCGGCGATCCCGGCCGGCCCGTCGCAGGCGCCGGCGTCCGCGCCGAGCGCCGCGACCAGCGCGCGGATCTCCGCCAGCGCGCGCGACAGGAGCAGCCCCTGGCCGTTGTGGCCCATCCCCATCCCCGCCCCGATGGCCACGGCGATGGCGGCCACGTTCTTCAGCACGCTCACCAGCTCCACGCTCCACAGGTCGTCCGTGGAGAGGACGAGGAGATGCGGGGCGGAGAGCGCCCGCACCGCCAGCGCGCGCGCCTGATCGGAGGGCGAGGCGACCAGGAGGGCGCTCGCCTGTCCGTCCATGATCTCCCCGGTGATGTTGGGCCCCCCGAGGGTCCCCACGGCGCACTCCGGCGCGGCCTCGCGGAGGAGGTCGGACATCAGGCGCAGCGTGGGGAGCTCGATCCCCTTGGTGGCGGAGAGGAGGACCTGCTCCGGCGTCGCGAGGGCGCCCAGCGCGCGGGCCGTCCCGCGGAATTCCGTCGAGTGCACGGCGACCACCACCAGCGCGGCGCCGTCGACGGCTTCGGCGAGGGAGGTGGTGGCCCTCAGCCGCGGGTCGAGCGCGTGGCGCGGGCGGTCGGGGTGCCGGCCGTCGCGGGCGATGGCCGCGGCGGTCTCCGCCGAGCGGCACCACAGGGTGCACTCGTGCCCGCCGGCGGCGATGACGTGCGCCAGCGTGGTTCCCATGGAGCCGTCGCCGACCACGGCGCAGCGCCCGACGAGCGTCGGTTCGGCGGGCATCTACTGGCCTCCCGTGACCTCGATGGTCCGCCCCGAGACGAAGGCCGAGTCGTCGGACGCCAGGAAGGCGATGACGGCGGCCACGTCCTCGGGGGTCGCCAGCCGGCGCAGCGGGACGGCCTCCCGCATGGCGTCGCGGTCGCTTTCGGAGCGGGTGGACAGGAGGCGCTCCATGCGGCCGGTGAGGGTCACGCCCGGCGCGGCGTCGTTGCAGCGGACGCCGAAGGGGCCCAGCTCGGCGGCCAGCTTGCGGGTGAGCGCCTGGATCCCGGCCTTGGCCACCACGTAGGGCGCGTTGGTCCGCAGCGACGCCTGGTCTCCCCGGGCGACGATGGACGACAGGTTCACGATGGCGCCGCTCCGCCGCTCCTTCATGTGCGGCACCACCGCGTGGATGCACAGGAAGGTGCCCCGGAGGTTGAAGGCCAGGACGCGCTCCCACTCGTCGGGGGAGATCTCCTCGATGGCGGCGCCGGGGCGATCCAGGACGGTGCTTCCGCCCACGCCGTTGACCAGCACGTCCACGCGGCCGAACCGCTCGATCACTCCCGCCACCAGCCGGTCCACCTGCTCCGCGTCCAGGACGTCCGCCGGCCAGGGGACGCAGGCGCCCTCCGCGCTCCCGGTCTCCCGCTCCAGCTCCGCGAGCGCGTCCGCATCCACGTCCACGGCGACCACGGTGGCGCCCTCGCGGGCGAGGAGGACGGCCGTCGCCCGCCCGATCCCGTTGGCGGCCCCGGTCACGATCGAAACCCTGGAAGAAAAGCGCATGGCCTCCGGTCGATGAAAACGGCTGCGGTCCCACGGCGTCCAGCGATGGCGATCCGGCGGCCGGACGCGCGCGGGCGATCGTCCCCGCCGGGACCGGCGCGGCGCGGGATCAAACCTGGGAGATGGCGTGCCGACGATCCGGAGCGGCGCGAGGCCGGCCCGGCGCGCCTTCCGTCACCCCGCGCCGAGCGCCCGTTCGCGGGCGAGCGGCGGGGCCAGCCCCCGTCCCATCGCACGGGCGACGCTCCCCACCTGCTCCATCAGCCGGGCGAAGCCGTCCGGGTGATCGTCGCCGGCCGGCGGGGACTGGATCTCCACGATCAGCCCGTCCGCTCCGGCGGCGGTCGCGGCGCGGCTCATGGCGGCCACGGAGGCGTCTCCCAGGCACCCCGGGGCGGCCATCACCGGCAGGTGCGAGAGCGATTGGACGACGGGGACCGCCGTCAGGTCCAGCACCCGGTGTCCATCCGACGTCAGGCCCATCACCCCGGCCTCGCAGAGGATGGCGTCGCCGTTCCCCTCGGCCAGGACGTACTCGGCGGCCATCAGCAGCTCCGCGATGGTGGCCGCGTGGCCGCGCACCAGCACCATCGGCTTTCCCAGCCGCGCGGCGTGACGCAGGAGCGGGAAGTTCTGCATGTTCCCGGGCCCGATCCGGAGGACGTCCACGCACGCCGCCAGCAGGCGCGCCGACTCCAGGTCCAGCGCCTCGGCCATGACGGCCATCCCCGTCTCTTCCCGGACGCGGCGCAGCACCTCCAGCGCGCCCTCTCCGCGCCCCGCGCCGGAATACGGGCCTCCGTGCGGCCGGAAGACGCCCGCGTGAAGCACGGTCGCCCCGGCGGCGCGGAGGCCGTGGGCGATCGCGATGATCCGCTCGTCCCCCTTCGGCGAGCACGGCCCCGCCGCCACGACGACCTCGCGCCCCCCGATGCGCGTCCCGTTCGCGAGCTCGACGACCGTCGGCTCGGCGCGGGACTGCCACGAGACCTTCCTGAAGGGGAACGAGGCGTCCACCACGCGCTCGACCTCTCCCACCCGTTCCGGGGGCGAGGATCTCCGCACCTCCCGCATCCTGGCCACGCCCATCCCGGTCAACCGCATTCCGCCGCCGGTTTCGAGGGCCCGATGCCGCGAAGGATGGCGGCCGCGTCGTCTCCCTCTCCGAACATCGTGGTCCCAGCCATGACGATGTGCATTCGGTCTCTTCGTGTTCCGCCGGGTGGGCGAGCTGGGGCGCCATCCCGGCCGCCGAAAGGACGGCGGCCTCCGGCGCCCCGGAGCTGCTCCGGAGCGGTGGGCGACGGGCGTGATGCCAGTTGAAGCGTCACAGTATAATCTGTACCGGCATGACAGCAAAGGGGTGACAGGCGTGGATAGCGAAGCATGTTTACACGGGTGGAGATTCTTGAAACGCGCGGATTACGGTGTTGGATCTTGCTATCAGCGCGGTAATTCCCGGGATTCGTGGACATTTTGTAATGTGGCGGAATCGGGATGCTAATGTGATACCGGAGCGCTCTGTTGGGCTCAAGGCTTTACGGGTGGTTGAAACCACCCGCTACAGAAGCACGAAGTCCGCCCTCGCGGACCGTGGTTCAGGGCCGCGGCGCGTTTCGGCGGCCGCGGTGGCCCTCCTGACCGCTGGGGCGGTCTGTCTTCCCCGTCCGTGGGAGCGTGCGAAGCCTCTCGTGCGCGCCGAACTCGCCGCCGCGGCATCCGACGCGGCCCCTCGAACCGCACGATCCATCACCGGCCCCCGGGGTCGGGATCGTGATCGACATCCCGCCGGGGGCGACGGGCGTTTGCGTGGCGGCGCGCTTCCTCGCATCATCATCTCCCGCGTTTCCACATACCGTTCGTCCCCGGCGCGAGGCCGGCCGCGCCGCGATGCCAACCTTTCGCGGCAGGGCGGCATCTTGATGGGGCCGCGGATGTAGATTCCACCCGGCCGAGAGCGTCCCATCCCCCCACGCGAGGTGATCCCTGGCTACCGCGGAGAAGGAAATCGAGACCCTGCTGGGCGATGCCGCGCGGCTGCGGGCGCAGGTGCAGCGCCGCATCGTGGGCCAGGAGGCCGTGCTGGAAGAGGTGCTGATCTGCATGCTGGCGGGCGGCCACGCGCTGCTCGTGGGCGTTCCCGGGCTGGCCAAGACGCTGCTGGTGCGCACGCTCTCGGAGGCGCTGGAGCTGGACTTCAAGCGCGTGCAGTTCACCCCCGACCTGATGCCGGGCGACATCACCGGCACCGAGGTGATCGAGGAGGACCGCACCACGGGCCGCCGCGCCGCGCGCTTCATCCGCGGCCCCATCTTCACGCAGGTGCTGCTGGCGGACGAGATCAACCGCACGCCTCCCAAGACGCAGGCGGCGCTCCTGGAGGCCATGCAGGAGGGCCGCGTGACGGCCGGCGGCGAGGACCTTCTCCTCCCGCGCCCCTTCTTCGTGCTGGCCACGCAGAACCCCATCGAGCAGGAGGGGACGTACCCCCTTCCCGAGGCGCAGCTGGACCGCTTCATGTTCGACGTGCGGCTGGAGTACCCCAGCGCCGAGGAGGAGGTGGAGATCCTGCGCTCCACCACCGGCGTGGTCGACGCCCCCATCGAGCGCGTGCTGGACGCCGAGCGCGTGCTGACGCTGCAGCGCTGGGTGCGCGAGGTGCCGGTGGCCGACAACGTCTTCCGCTACGCCGCCTCCCTGGTGCGCGCCACCCGCCCCGCCGACGCCGGCGCCACGGAGGACGTGCGCCGCTGGATCCGCTGGGGCGCCGGCCCGCGCGCCGGCCAGTCGCTGATCCTGGGCGCCAAGGCGCGCGCCCTGTTGGCCGGCCGCTTCCACGTGACGCCCGACGACGTCCGCCGCGTGGCCCTCCCCGTCCTCCGCCACCGCGTCCTGGTCAACTTCCACGCGGAGGCCGAGGGCGTCACCACCGACGCCGTCGTCGCCCGCCTGCTGGAGTCCATCGCCCCGCCGAAGAGCGGGCTGTGAGCGCGAGCGCATGGCCCTGATGCTCCTGGACGGCGAGCGCGACCGCCTCGCCGCCGTCGTCGCCGACCTCGGCGGCGACGCGCCCAGGCTGGCCTACGCCGACTGGCTGGAGAGCCGGGATCCCGGCCGCGCCCGCTTCCTGCGCGACTTCGTCCGTGCCTCCGCGTCCATGGAGCCCGACGACTTTCCGCGCGCGGAGGGGCTGCCGGAGGAGTGGCTGGAGCTCATCGGCTTCCGGCTGCTGGAGCGGCTCGCGGACGCCGACGTCCCCGAGCTGAAGGACGCGGCCCTCCGCCTGGCGAGGCCCGCGCTGCGGATCCGCAGGAGCGCCGCGGCGAGCCCGCGTCGTGATGACGAACGGCTCCGGCCCCGTTGGATGAACCACGCCCTGGGCTTCCTGCGATCCGCGCCGCCGATCAAGCCGAGCGACGACGAGGGCGGGGAGATCGCCGTCGGGGCGAGCAGGATCGGCGGGCTTCCCGACCTGCCGCCGGGCTTCCGCTGGCCCCGCGCCGCCGATTGCCGGGCGATCTACATCGACGAAGTCGAGGGTGGCGACGGGCCGGCCGGGTTCCTGGGGCAGATCGACCTCGCGGAGATCGCCGGCACGCACGCCGCGCGCGACCTGCCGGCGGCCGGCGTGCTGTCGTTCTTCTGCTACCAGGGAGACGAGGACCACCCCGACCAGATCGGCGCGAAGGCCGTCTTCTTCCCCGACGCTTCCGTGCTGGTGCGGACGGAGCCCCCGGAGGAGCCGAGCGCGAGCAATGCCGTCATGCCGCCGCGCCGGCTGGGCTTCGAGGAGACGCTCGACCTCCCGGAGTACGCCAGCGGCCCCTGGAGCGGGGAGATCACCCCCGATCCGCGGGTGCGGCACGACGCGCTCGACGACCTCCTCCTGCGCAACCACGACAACCTCCTCGGCTACGGCCGCGCCACCACGGGCGACGATCCCACGTCGTCGAAGGAGTCGCGGCACCTGGTCATCCTCCAGAACGCCGCCGAGTGCTGGCTGCACATCCAGATCGGCCGGGACGCCCTCGCCGCCCGCGACTTCGACCGGATCACCCTGTGCTGGGTGGACTTCGATCCAGGCGACGTTCCGGAGCACCTGTGGTGAGCGCGTCCACCGACTTCCTCCCGCCGCGCCTCCTGGAGCGGCTGGGCGGGCTGGAGCTGATCGCCAGGACGGTGGTGCGCGGCTTCCAGGCCGGCGTGCACCGCTCGCCGCTGCGCGGGGCGGGGGAGGACTTCGCCAAGCACCGCGACTACCAGCAGGGCGACGACCTCCGCTACCTGGACTGGAAGCTCTACGGCCGCACCGACCGCCTCTACGTCCGCGAGTTCGAGGAGCGCTCCAACCTCCAGGCGTACGTGGTGATCGACGCCTCCGCCTCCATGGCGTTCGCCTCCGCGGACGGGGTCACCAAGGTGCGCTACGCGTCCTACGTGGCCGCCGCGCTGGCGCACCTGATGATCGGGGCGGGCGACGCGGTCGGCCTCGCGGCGTTCGGGGCGGAGCCTCGCCTGCTGGTGGCGCCGCGCTCGCGGAAGGGGCACCTGCACGACCTGCTGCTGAACCTGGAGCGGCTGGAGACGGGCGGCTCCGGGAGCGCGGCGGAGGTGCTGGACCGCGTGGGGGCGGCGTCGCGGCGCGGCGGGCGCATCGTCCTGATCTCCGACCTGCTGGAGGAGGATGGCGACGGCGAGCCGATCGTGGCCGCCGCCGGCCGCCTCCGCGCGCGCGGCGACGAGGTGATCGCCCTGCGCGTGCTGACGCCGGAGGAGTCGGGGGACGCGGCGCCGGACGCGGGGCTCTTCTTCGACCCCGAGCGCCCGGCGCGCGAGATCGCCGCGGCGCCG
>Ga0247770_1002149_pt1 | contig 11940 bp, 1 predicted proteins | sample UWRJL136409B6_FD_179943 | JGI IMG/M metagenome (GOLD analysis project Ga0247770, IMG submission 179943) | Plant litter microbial communities from Arlington Agricultural Research Station in Wisconsin, United States - UWRJ-L136-409B-6 | ecosystem: Environmental > Terrestrial > Plant litter >... | reverse complement strand
TTACTTAACCCTAACCCTGAAAACAATGTTAAAATCGGATTCTACATCATGTAATGCATATTGAAACGTATCATTTGATTATGTAAGCTTATAATTAATAATTATTAAGTTATTACTTTAATTCACCCAGTTAAGTTAAAAAAAACCTTTAGTTTTTCACAGATAGAAATAGAAATAGCATAGTGGTAAATAGCGTAATATAAATTAAAGAGGTTCCCAGTTCGAATTGCATTTGTGAAAGTGAAAAAAAAAACTGTAAATTGTAAATTGTATAATAAAAACTGTAAACCTTATAGAATAAAGCTTGTAAACCCTGTAGAATAAAGCCTGTAAACTTTATAAAATAAAGTCTTTAAATCTTAAAAAATAAAGCTTTAAAAAGTAAGATTTATTTTTAATTATTTGTTATCTCTTTAAGTAGATATATTGGCCTCTGGATAGGTTTCTGTCGCTTTGTTCACTGCACTTATTTAAATAAGCTTAATACCCCACGCTAAAATTGCTAGGATTGCTTCGGTCGTCATTACACGACGGCCCTTCGTTTCGCTACAAGGCGCTCCATTCCCCACTTTCGCTACTGGCAATTTTATAATATAGTTATATTAAAAGTGTAATATACTGGATTTATATTAAATTAATAGCGATATAACTAAGTGATTTTATTACTTTATACTTATAACTATTAGGCCTTTACTAAAGAGCCTTTATTTATTACTATACATTATAATAGCTATTATAAGTCAGTTTCCACAATTATATAAATATATATTTTTAACAGGTTTTAATCTTTCATTTCTGCGCTGGAATATTATTTAAGCTATTATTAGTAAAAACTATATATAATACTCTGTAATACCTCAGCTTTAAGTATATTTTACCCCATATATAAGTACTTGATCATACATTTATAATATAGTCAGCCTGCTAGCTAGTTATCTGGCCTTAATAGGCTAATACATATACATTTGCAATATTATTAAGTTAACTAGCTTATTATAATAATAATTAAAAAAGTAGCTTAAATAATACTTTAAATAACAATATGTTATAAAAATGATATTACCTGTTAGTTAAGAGCTGTTATAATTAGTCTGTATAAGGGTTATATGTTAAAGCTATATAGATTTAACTAGTAATAGCTTTCTAGAGTCTTAGAATTATTTAGCTAGAAGCCTTTTCTTTCTAAATAAACTATTATTAAATAAGAAATGTAAGGCGTTAAAGCTAATTCTTGTTTAAATCCAGCAGGTAGTGAGTATTAGTGGTGAGAAGGAAATAATTGTAGTAATTAAATCTAGTTTAGATTTACTTCTATAAGAGGAGCGTTAAATTAAGCAGGTAATATATACATAAAATATATTAACTGGTTTAATTTCTTTACTAATTAACCTTAGGTAAATAGCTCGCTAGATTAGGTAAAGTGGCGAGTGTAGTTCTTAATATAATTAAAAGGTAATAAAATGTCGGATTAAAAAGGCAATAGCTGTAAGGTGAGAAGTATACAAGTAGTAAGAGTATTAAGTAATAAATATAAAAGTGGTAAATATAAAAGTCGTAAATATAAAAGTTGTAAATATAAAAGTAGTAAATATAAAAGTGGTAAATGTCACACGTGGAACGCCCTAACACCCTATTCAGCAACCTTTCAAACCTTAATTATGCTAATGGCTAAGCCTTACTGTTAGAAGCCTTATACTTTAGATTCTTTCAAATTAATGTGATTGTATTTCTTATTTAATTCTCTAGCTCAGCTAGAGAACCTTCCTTATGGCTGTAAATAGTAGTAAGCTGTATAGCAAAGTGTGACGACCCTGCAGGCCGTCACTTAGGCCGGGGCGGCCTGACAAATCCCCCGCAGAAGGAACGGTGCGGAAAGACGGTACACACCGTCCAGGCGCACTAGGCCAGGGGTGCAAAGACCCAAAGCCCCTACGACTAGTAGAAAAGCGCTTAGTGGCCCACAAGGACTGATAACACTAAGCACCGCTCAGTTAACTGCTTGGCCGTAATTACGTGGTGCACCACCAAGCATAACGGGCTAAGTAAGGTATAAAGTACCTCCTAGTTAGTTAGTATAGATAGTTATAGTTGTGCCTATAACTACTATAAGGGACTCTGGTTCCTTACGTTAGTATTTAATTATTTATTTATATCTTATTATTCAGACTCACCTTTATATATTATAGTAATAGCGACCTACAGTAATATTAAACCCCGTTTAAAAGTGTTAGCTTAATAAGCTGTTTTTAAAACGCCCATTACTTATTAGCGTCTTACTACACGTTTTATCTTAACCTACACCAGTCCTTTTAAGGCTTATATTAGGTGTAGGTTGTAATACGATATTAACGTCCTAGTTTTAAATGCTGTTTATTAAATTCCTAGATACCACCTCTCTCTTATTAATATATTAACCTTTAGAAAAGGTAAGGAGATTAAAGAGGTGTAAGCTTAGCCTTAGCTCCCTATTATTAATAAGTTAGCCACACGCCTTAAAAACTTAAACCTTAACTAGTAGGGACTAGTTAAAGAACTTAATAAAGCCTTCCCTAAAGATATTAAAAGTTACATTAGTCTTATTAAGAAACTCTAGGCCTGATTTAACACTATTAAGTTAGAAAATAATAACCTTAAGGGCTTGTAGAAAAAACGAGTGAAACTCCCCCTACTGTCACGCTTTAAGGGAGACTTAGCACAGTTAAAGTTGTGGATAGCCTAGCTCCAGAGCTATATCACCTATTATAATAAGTAGTTCTTAGAAAAAGAAGGAAAAGTCAGGTTTACTAAAGCCTTATTAGATAAAGTGGCCGCTTATTAATACAAACCTTACATAAAGATAATTAATAACCTCTTTATGAATAAAGCACGTAAAGAGGCCCTTAAGACTTAGGCCCTTTTTAACAACTTTAACGTTTTTATTAACTAACTCCAGATTAAGTTTAAAGAACTAGACACCCCCAGGCAGGTTAAATAACACCTTATAACCCTAAGACAGATGTCCTTAGTCTTTAAGTTCTTTATACGCTTTAAATTAAAAATAATAAAGATTAAACTTAGTTAAGAAACCTTAATAATACTGTTTTGGAGTAGTTTAAAGGAGCACGTTATTAGAGACCTTTATTAAGAAGACTGACCAGACCGTCTTTAGGAGTTAATTAAGATGGCTATTAAGGTTAATAATTAGTATTATAACTATTATTATTGGAAGAATTATTAGAAGGAACGGACCCCTTACTAGCTAAGTAAATTAAAAAAGGGGAACTAGTTAACTATAATAGGTTATTACCCCAGGCTAATAAACATTAGTATAATAAACCGTCAGAACTAACCTAATTATAATAAACTATAATGACAGTAATAGTAAAAGCAGTCTAAAGATTTATCCTAGGTCCAGTATTTTAATTATAATAAAAAAGGACATATAGTATAGTAATACCCGTTACTAAAATAAGTCAGTTAAAAACCCGTTCTAGAAGGGGGAAAACACGTTAGGTTTAACTTTAGAGACGTCCATGTTAAGATAGTAAGTAATAAAGAAGATTACACTTAAATAGATAAGTGTAACCTAAGAGATAAGGAAGAAGATGAAGAACCCTAGGACGTAATATATCTAGTCTTTAAGGGTGTCTTAGAAAAGTCAGTTATAAAGGTGCAGGTTGTAAAAGACTAACTTTAAAGTGGAAACTTAAAACCATTAAAGGTATAGGTTATAAAAGACTAACTTTAAGAAGAGATGTTTTAGTTAGCTGTTACAGGCCTTAAAAACCTTACCTTATAAACTTAGGAATTAAAGAAGTCCAGGAAGGACCTTAACTTAGAAATCACTAGGATGGTAAAAGGAGTTGAAGAACTAGCCCTCTAGGCCACCTAAATGGTAAAGTAAGCTTTAAAAGGTAAAAAAGAGTAAGTTAAGAGAATTAAATTAAAGAAATAGAAGTTCTTTTTAATAGTGCCCCTTAAGACTTTTAAATATTTTAAACATATTAAGTGGATTAGCACTCTTACCTCCCTGGAAGAAAGACAGCTTAAATAACTACCTTATATTAAAGCTAGTATACCTTAGATTGGTACCTTAAAGGTCCCCCAGGAAGGTATAAAATAAACACATTAATAGAGGATTTAGAAGTTAAAGGAGAAACATTAAGAGTTAATAAATGAAATAAAGGACCTGTAGGTTAAAGGTCTTACTATGATATTAAAGGATAGAGTGGTGGAAATCAGGTTATAACTTTATAATAAAGTTTACTTTATTAATTAGCTTAAATATCACCTTATTAAGGAAGACTGTTTTATAGAAGAATAAGTTAGGTTATTATTACTTAAGTTTTAAGAAAAGGTGTGGGAAAAATAATATACTTAGAGGTAAGTAAAAGAAGAGAAGAAAGAAGGTGCCACTTTGTCTGTTCTATACTTTATAACTGTAACACCTACAGTTAACATTAACTACCCTAGCTATAGGGATATATTATAGATTAACTGTATGTATAATAACTGTACTTTTAACCGGTATTATAGACTTAAGGCCCTTTATAACCACTTTCCTAACATATAAAGACAGGATTACACTGTTATAAAAGTGGAGTTAAAACCAGCCTATTACCAGGTCTCCTACTCCCTAATAAAAGAATCTAATAATAAGTGGAAGGTTATTATAGTTAACTAAGCCCTTATTACATATTAGCAAGGAGGAATGCTTAATAACTACCTAATTATAACGTATTTACTACACCTTAACGGAAAAGCTTAAAAGTGGTAGAAGTGAGAAGATTACCAGCGGATTTAAAAGTAAAAGGATATTACTATAATCCAGTCTTATAAAACGTATTATTAACTTATTAAAGACTTTAAGAATATTATATTATTTAAAGTTAACTAAATATTAAAGTGTGAAAACTTAAGAAAAGTTAATCACTAAATCTATTAAAGTGACCTGTTCTTCTAAAAGGAATTAGGAAAAGGTTACAGGCCTTTTAAAAGGGCTGAAAACTAGTAGTTTACTAATTAGTAAAAACCTTAAAAAGAAGGAGAGGTATTTAGAGGTTAAGTTAGATAAGACCTTAAAGATAGATAATTATTATAACTTAGATATTAAAAAAGTATAAGCACTATTCTGTTAATATTAACATAACAGATAGAGAAGGGAGGTTATTTAAGGTAAAAGTAGTGATTAATAGCAGGAGTGCTTCTAATTTAATACACCCTTTATTAATTAACTAAAGGAAACTCCTTAATAAAGAGTATAAAAAGGCTATTCCCATTTGAAATAGAGAAGGAGGCCTATATTAGTATAATAACAGTAAAGTCACCTACCATTTACCACTCTTAATTAAAGTAAATAGGGATAAATAATAAATAGATTTTAATATTACATTAGTTACAGGGTATAATATAATCCTAAGTCTACTTTAACTGGAAAAGTATAACCCTGTAATTAACTAAAAGAGTGGCCACCTTACTTTTAGTAAGTCCTCTAGCTATAATTGTTATTTAAAGAAAGCTAAGAAGGCGTTAAACTGCTTTAGAAGTGCATAAAGCACTTAAAAGTATATTAAACCCTTAAAACTAAATATAATTTAAGTTAGGTTTATTAAGATAGTTAAAGGATTAAAAGGTTTACTATATTACCTAAATGATAATTTAAAAGGTGGAAAGAAGTTAGAAGTTAATCTATAGGTAAGTAAAAAAGTTGACTTATTTAAGGTACCTATAGAGTATAGGAAGTTTACCCTGTTTTAAAAAAAGATACTGTAATTACTAGATTACAGATTATAAGATTATAAAATTAAGTTAAAACCAGGAGTAAAGCTTTACAGTTTTTAGTTATACTACTTAAACCCTTAGCAGGTTAAGGCCCTACGGGAGTATATTAATAAAAATTTAAAGAACAGGTTTATTATAGAGTCCTAGTCCCTAGTAAGGTACCTAGTGTTATTTATCTTAAGGAAGGGAGATAGTAAGTTATATATAGTTATTAATTATTAAACATTAAATGAAGATATAATTAAGAACTATTACCTATTACCACTTATTATGGAAATATAAAAACGGATTGTTAAAGTAAATTAGTTCTCCAGTCTTAATTTCCTTATAAGGTTTAACCATATTAGAGTGAAAGAGGAGGATAAGTATAAGACGGTTTTTTAGACTTATAATGGGTATTACTAATACTATATTATGCCGATAGGATTAATAAACGCCCCTGTAACCTTTTAAGGCTTTATTAACAGTGTTCTCCACCCCTTCCTTAATAAGTTTATCTTTATATATTTAAATAACGTTCTAATCTATTTTAAAACTTTAAAGAAATATTAAAAATATATATAACAGGTTTTAATAGCTTTTAAAAAAGTAAAGCTAATAGTAAACTTAAAAAAGAGCCACTTCCACATTTAAGAGTTAAATTACTTAAAGTTTAAAGTAACCCTTAAAAGGCTTAAAATGTAATTAAAGAAGATAAAGGTAATTAGGGATTAACCTATTTTAAAAAATTAGAAAGAATTATAAGCCTTTATTAGCTTTATAAACTTTTATTACTATTTTATTAAATACTTTATAAAGATTATAAAACTGTTTTATAAACTTATAAGTAAGGGAAAACTATTTAAGTAAACTAGTAAATAGTAAAAGGCGTTTAAAAAACTTAAACACACTTTTATTATAACATTAGTCTTAGCCCTCCTTAATTTCTTAAAACCCTTTTAAATCGAAATAGACTCTTTAAAGTTTATAATCGGTAGAGAACTTAGTTAAATCTAAAACGATAAGAAACGCCACTTAGTTACCTTTTTATTAAAAGGAATCCATAGGCTAGCCCTGTAATATCTAATTTATAATAAGGAACTAATAATAATTATTTAGTATTTTATAAAATAGGTACTGTATTTAAGTGGTATGGAAGAACTGGTCTAGGTCTTTTCAGATTATAATAACCTCTAGTACTTCCTAATAAAGGAACTTAATTTATAATAAGTATAGTAGGTTAAGTTAATAACTCCATTCTATTTCCAGATCCACTATATTAAAGGAAAAGATAATAAGTAAGCTGATACTCTCAGTTAGAGACAGGATTATAAAGATGCCAATCTAGTCTTAATCCCTGTTATTATATTTAATAAAGTTAAGAATAACATATTAGAATATATATTATAAGTGTTAGATAATTAAATACTGGAATAAACTATTAATATTTATATAAACTTATAAATAAAGTATAATATCTATTAATAATAATAGGACTTTTAGGTAAAAAGGTTAGTAAAAGGCACCTGTAAGTATAAATACCCCTTAGGAGACTTCTTAAGGTACGTGTAAGATTACAGTAAGGAGTACCTGGTATATTTAAATTATAATAAAACTGGTTATTAGCTGGAATAGTTATTAAAAGGCGTAAATAGCATACTTAAACTAGGAGTAAAGCTCTGGTATTAAGAGAAACTATATATTTATAACCTGGTTAAGAGAAAGGAGTATATCTAATAGGTTTATAAATCTTAACTTAAAGGATATATAGGTTAAGTTAAGACTTTAACACAGGCTTAGTAAACGTACACTTTCCCAGGAATAAAGAAGCTAATTAAGGAAGTGGTTAATAATTATGATATCTGTTATAAGAAGTAGAATTAATGTTATAAACTATATAAACTTCTTAAACCACTCCCTGTACCATAGGTGTTATAAAACTCTATCTTACTTAACTTTATCACTAGGATTTTAAAGTTTAAAGACCCTGTTATAAGAGTCACTTATAACCAGATCCTTATAATAGTTAACAGATTAATAAAGTGGGCCTACTTCCTGTTAACCTTAAAGGATATAACAGTGGAGTAACTCGCTTATATTTTTAAAAAAGAGGTAATTTTATAACATCTTTAATTAGATAATATCGTCACGGATTAAGATAAGTTAATTGTGTTAAAGTTCTGGTAAGGGTTAATATAAAGAATGGGTGTAAAAAGTAAGCTTTTAACAGCATTTTACTTATAAATAGATAATTAAATAGAGTGAGTTAATTAAATACTTATAATATATCTTTAAACCTACGTTAACTTTAAATAAAATAATTAACTTAAACTGTTACTGACAGTATAAATAACCTATAATATAACGCTAGTTAAATTAACAGGTATGTTACCGTTCTTCACTAACTACAGCAAAAAGCCTAAACTCCGTTAAGGCCCGCCTACGGGCACCCTTTAAGCCACAGTCCACACAGACCGGATGTAGAAATTATATAACCACTTATAAACTAAATTTAAGTTCACACGTAAACGAATAAAAAAGTTTACTAATAAACATTAAACTAAATAACTAACATTTAAAAAAGGACTTTATTATAATAGTGAATAAGTTAAGGGACCGACTCTTTAAGAGGGGGACTACGTCTACCTTTTTTTATAAAACCTATATTTAAAGCAGCTTAGTAAGAAGCTTGACTTTAAAAGGTATGGACTGTTCCAGATTAAAAAGAAAGTCACCACCTCTAATTACAAATTAGACCTACCCGCTAATATAAAGGTATAAATTAAGGTTTTTCACATCTCACTTTTAAAACCCGCCCTAAAAGGAGTTCCTTTAGAAAAGAAGATTAAGATTAACGTTAATAAGGATAAGTACGATGTTAAGGAAGTTGTGGATTTATAAAGGAGAAAGAACACGTTTAAATATCTTGTTAAGTGGCTAGATTACAGCCCTGAAAGTAACTTATAAGAACCAGTTAAAAACCTTAAATGCCCAGACCTAATTACAGAGTTCCACTAAAAGAATCCAGACTAACTAAAACTAATAATAAGAATTAGAAAAATAAAATAAGATCTGATATTTAAATTACTATACTAAAGAGTAAGACCATTATAAGACTTAGAGCCTAAGAAGTGGTAGGAAACTCTTTAATAGGTACGGAAGGACATTTATTAGAACCTTTAACTAGGGTTATAAGGACCTTAAACCTAGTAAAGAGGCTGGGCCTCCAGAGCCCTTAGAAAGCTCCACATAAAGAATAAATGCTATTAAGGAAAAAAAGTCAGTAAAAGAAAATAAGTAAGTGCGCCATTACTGTGTAAAAAAGGCCGTTTTTATCTGTTAAGAAAAGAAAGTTATAAACTAAGTTAAGAAGACGCCGCAGGCTGTAACGACCCTTTAGGAGGAAAACCTATAAAAAAAGAGTCTTAATTTTAAGAAACCAGCTCCACCTAGACCAGGTCCGTTACCTTTACCCGCTTTTAAAAAGATAAAACCTCAACCTTATAAGAAAACACCTTTATTACTTTTACTTTAATAACACGCTGTTAAGTTTTAACACGCTGTAACTTCACAAAGGAGTTACAGTGTTTAGTAACCACTTAGTTATATAAGGTATCTAACTCCTTTTTCTTATTTATTAAATCTTTAATAAACTTATTAAAGTAACTAAATACATTATATAAAAAAGGTATATTAGTAGATTAACACTTACTGTAATTATCAGATTACACCACGACTTAACACAGTAAAGATTTAATTTAATAACGGGTGTAAGGAGACATCTGTAAATTAAAAGTGTTAAAAGACTTTATAAGGTGGATATGACAGTTATAAGGAGCCTTTTCCTGTTTTCTTTATCTTTTACGCTTTTTAACACAGTTAGAAGACATGATAAAGGTGGGGAAGGAAGGAAACTAACCTAACAATTCTTTATTAAAAAAGAATGTTAAAAAGGGGGAATCGTGTAATAACCCTACAGGCCGTCACTTAGGCCAGGGCGGCCTGATAAATCCCCTGTAAAAGGAACGGTGCGGAAAGACAGTGCATACCATCCAGGCACATTAAGCCAGGGGTGCAAAGACCCAAAGCCCCTATAACCAGTAGAAAAGCGCTTAATGGCCTATAAGGACTGATAACACTAAGCACCGCTTAGTTAACTGCTTAGCTGTAATTACATAATACACTACTAAGCATAACGGGCTAAGTAAGGTATAAAGTACCTCCTAATTAGTTAGTATAGATAGCCATAGTTATACCCATAACCACCGTAAGGGACTCTAGTTCCTTACGCTAGTATTTAATTATTTATTTATATCCTACTATTCAGACTTACCTTTGTGCATTATAGTGACAGCGACTTACAGTGACATTAAACCCCGTCTAGGAGTGCTAGCTTAATAAGCCGTCTTTAAAACGCCCATTACCTGTTAGCGTCCTGCCACACGTTCTGTCTTAACCTGCGCCAGTCCTCTTAAGGCCTGTATCAGGTGCAGGTTGTAATATAAAGCTAAGAAGCTATAATTACACGTCTGTAACAATAGTTACAAATCTATTATTCTAATAGTTTCTAAACTCTTCGTTCTAACAGTTCTAGCCTCTAGCCAGAACCCCCTTCTTTCTAACACTTACAAACCTTAATTATACCGATAGCTAGGAAGCTTTCATATCGGCAGCCTTACAAACCTTAATTACACTAATAGCTAAGAAGGTTTTGCATTAAACTGGAGGGATAGCATAATAGGGAAGAAACTATAATAAGAGCTATACCTACAGAACGTTACAGTCAGCTTAGAAGGCCGACTCAGATTAATAGTCCTCTGATTAGGGGGATATAAATGTAACTGACGTAGAAAAACAGATACGTACCTAATATAAAATAAAACTTAATATATAATAGTACCTAGCTTGGAACGGAGCCTAGTATAGAATAATAAAAGAAACGCAACTGTGAATTAAGTTATCTTCCTTTAATTAAATGGCTAGAATGTCACTAGGCTTTTAATAAGAAGTCTTTATAATGAAAATTATCAGATTAATAATTCTTAAAAGAAGCACGGTTGAAGGAACTACGCGGCGCGGCCCCTTTTTAACTGTAGCACGCGCTAGAGAACGTATCGCTATGTATAAAAGCTGTTACAGTAATATTACATTCAGAGCTTAAAAAGAACGACAGGGTCGGCCTGAACAAACGCCCTGAGTTTACATTAAGCCATAATGGCTTAAAACGAGCTATTATTTAACAGTTATAAAATGATTTAGTCCCCAGAGGACCTTAGTACTAAATAAAATGTATCTTAAAGGGCAAAGACCTTTAAGGCTATAGTTAATTATTATATAGTTTTAAATACATTTGTTTAATGCTTATAAGGCTACATTTTATTCCAAGCTATAACCCTAGGGGCTGTGGTTGTCCAATAGTATAACACTGACCTTAAAGAAATGGTAAGGTGTTATTTAATATCACTTCTAAGATTAAGACTCTCTATCCTTATATGTAACGAGATAAAGCTTCACCTCTTTAAGTAAAATTGCTGGCGTCGCTTCGTTCGTCATTCCGCGACGGCCCTTCGCTACGCTACGGGGCGCTCCATTCCTCACTTTCGCTCCTAGCAATTTTAGCATGGGGTATTAAGTTTATCTAAATAAGTGCAGCGAACAAAGCGACAGAAACCTGCCCGGAGGCCAATATATCTATTTAAAGAGATAAAGAAATAATTAAAAATAAATCCTACTTTTTAAAGCTTTATTTTTCAAGATTTAAAGACTTTATTTTATATAGTTTACAGGCTTTCTTTTATAAAGTTTACAGGTATTCTTTTACAGAGTTTACAGGCTTTATTCTACAGAGTTTACAGGCTTTATTCTACAGAGTTTACAGGCTTTATTCTACAAGGTTTACAGGATTTATTTTACAATTTACAATTTACAGTTTTTTTTCCACTTTCACAAATGCAATTCGAACTGGGAACCTCTTTAATTAATATTACGCTATTTACCACTATACCATTTCTATTTCTATCTGTGAAAAACTAAAGGTTTTTTTAACTTAACTAGGTGAAGTAGAGTAATAATTTAATAATTTTTAATTATTAGCTTACATAATCAAATGATACGTTTTAATATGCATCACGTGATGTAGAGTCCGATTTTCACTTTATTTTCAGGGTTAGGGTTCAGTAAAAGGAGATATTCAGGTTTAAA
>Ga0247770_1002148_pt1 | contig 11948 bp, 15 predicted proteins | sample UWRJL136409B6_FD_179943 | JGI IMG/M metagenome (GOLD analysis project Ga0247770, IMG submission 179943) | Plant litter microbial communities from Arlington Agricultural Research Station in Wisconsin, United States - UWRJ-L136-409B-6 | ecosystem: Environmental > Terrestrial > Plant litter >... | reverse complement strand
GCGCTTTGGCCGAAGACGCCGCCAGGGTCGTTCGCGAGTACACTCCCCAAGCTCTCGCCTCGATCACCGGCTACGACTATCTCCGGAAGGCCTACTTTGCACAAGTAACTTAGGAAAATGGTATCAGATGCTCCGCCCACGACGCTCGTCTCCCCGGAGAACCTTCATGGAGCGCACACGGTTCATCGATCATCGCGGCACCCGCATCCTCATCCTCGACTACTCCGGCGTCAAGAGCGCCGAGGACGCGCTCCGCGAGATCGAGAGCTCCAAGCGCACGGTGGCCGCGCAGCCGCCGAAGTCGCTGCTGGTGCTCACCAGTGTCCGGGAGGCGCGATACAACACGGCGGTGCTCCAGGCGCTCAAGGAGCTGGCGTCGCACAACGAGCCGTACGTGAAGGCCAGCGCCGTCGTGGGGATGAGCGGCCTGCACCGCATCGCCTACCAGGCCGTCATCCTCTTCTCGCGCCGCAAGATCCAGGTGTTCGACGAGGAAGCGGCGGCGCTGGACTGGCTGGCCCAGCAGGCGTAGCCCGATCCTCCTCCCCCGAATGACACAGGGCCCCCGCCGCGACGGCCGGGGCCCTTCTCGTTTCCTCCGAGATCGACGCCGCCTACTTCGCCGCGCGGCCCTCCAGGCGGAATCCCACCACCTGCGGCACGTCCATCTCCCCCATGACCACCGCGTGGAGCCGATCGCCGCGCACCACGACGTTCACCGTCCGCTCCGGATCGAGAGGAAGCGCGACGCGGCCGACGTAGCGACCCTCCGGATCGAAGACGTCGAAGGCGAGGCCGCGCTCGCCGGCGGAGAGCGTGGGCTGCACCCAGGCGTATCCGCGGTCGTCGATCCGCAGCGAGGTGAAGGCCGGCTTGGTCTTCGGCACGCGCGCCATGTCGACGCGCCCGCCCTGCTGGGTGAACCCCTGCAGCTGCTCCGGCACCGCCTTCAGCTCGGCGTCCGACACGGCGACCGGCGCGAACGGCTTCTCCACCGTCCGCAGCGTGCGGCCGCCCGCGTCGCGCACCTCCAGGCGGTAGCGGTCGGAGACGCCGGACCAGACGCGGCCGTCAGGCGCGAGGGCCCAGTGCATCCGCGGCGCGAACGGCACCGGGACGCGGTTGCTCACCTGGCCCTGCTTGACCTCGAACTCCGGCGTGGCCTGGTGTGGGAGCGGGAAGCTCTCGGGCTTCTCCACCGCGCGGTCGAAGCGGAGGAGGGTGCTGCGGTTCTCGCCGCCCTCGGCGCGATCGGTGGTGACGTCGTACAGCCGGCCGTCTGCGTCCACCATCCCCGGCCAGGGCATGCTGAAGGAGCTGTTGTGGCGGAAGTGCTGCCGGAGGAAGGTGCCCGCGGTGTCGAAGACGGAGTAGCGGGCGTTCTGGAAGTCCATCACCCACAGCTCGCCCCCCGGACCGAACGTCATCCCCACCGGCTGGCGAAGCTCGCCCGGCCCCGCGCCCTGGCGCGCGAACGAGCGGACGTGCCGCCCCGCCTGGTCGAAGACGCGGACTTCCATCGCCCCCGCGTCCAGCACGTAGAGACGGCCGAGGGCGTCCGCCTCCACGTCCACCGGCGCGGCGAGCACGTCCGGCCCGTCGCCGTCCACGCTGCCGATCCGGAGCGTCTCCACGGCCTTCCACGGAGCGCCGCCCTCCCAGGTGCCCCGGTCGGGATTGACGACGCGCACCACGCCGGCGGCCAGCGTGTCGATCGCGATGCCGTCCGACGGGCGACCGGAGGCTTCGCCGCAGGCGGCGAGAAGGGCGAGGGCGGCGGCGCACCAGCGCGGCCGCGCGGAAAGATGGATGCGCATGGGGCTATCCAGGAGTGCTGGGCTTGAATGCCTTGCAGGTGCAGACGGAGGTGTTCGCCCCCCAGAAGCTGCACGAGCAGGAACAGGTCTCGCCAGGTCCGGGATTGGCGGCGCAGCTGCTCCCGTCCGGGCAGCTGGCGCTGCATCCCCCGAGCGCGGCGTAGGCGTCCTCGGGCGGGCGCTGGATCACCAGAAGCGCGCCGGCCACCGCCGCCAGGGCGAAGGCGAGACGGAGCAGGCGGTTTCGAAGGCTCATGGGCGGATCGGGTGGTTGGCTCGCCTCACCCCGGCGTGCTGGGGCGAAGCTGGGCGCAGGTGCACTTGGCGGAGCCGCCGCCGTACAGGTCGCAGGTGCAGGTGCACTGCTGGCCGACGTTGGGGCTGGCGCCGCAGGTGGTTCCGTTCGCGCAGTTCACGGTGCATCCCCCCACCGCCGCCTCCAGCTCCGGCGCCGGAAGCGCGGCGAGGAGAAGGGCGGAGGCGGCCAGAAAGCAGAGCGCGCCGCGCAGCAGAAGGTCTCGCATGGTCGTCATCGCTCGGGAGAAGGTGGCGGACCGGGAGATCGGCGTTCGGCGACGCCGCTCCCGGCCCGCGCGGTCTCGCGTGTCCCGCTTATCCCGGCGTGTTGGGCGCGATCTGCTGCGTGCAGGTGCACTTGGCGGTGCCGTACCACGTGCATCCGCAGCTGCAGGTCTCGCCCGGCTCCGGATCGGTGGCGCAGGTGCCGGTTCCGCAGGTGGCGCTGCACCCGGCGTAGGTGGCGTACGCCTGCCCCGCGAACCGGGGCGACAGCAGGAACGCCGCGGCCAGGATCAGCGTCAGCACCGCGCACCTCAGGAGGAGATCTCGTGTTCTCATGTTTCCCTTCCGGTAAAGGATTGTGAGGGGGAGATTTTCCATCCCGCGACTACCGTTTCCCGGCCGGCACCGTCAGCCCTCCGGGGAGCCTCCCGCCACGAACCGGAGCACCGCCCGCCGCGCGGCGGGGGTGAGGGGGCCCAGGTACGTGCGCTGGACCCTCCCCTCCTCCACCAGCACGGTGGCCGGCGTGGTGCTCACGCGAAGGAGCCTGGTGAGCACCGCCGGTTCGGCGCGCGTCACCGCGACGCGGCTGGCCATCCCGGCCCAGTAGTCGCGCGCGCCAGAGTCGGTCGACGGCGCCACCGCCAGGAAGCGCACGTCCGGATCACGCGCGGCGCGCACCGCGTCGATCCAGTTCCACATGTTGTCGCGCGAGGGGCCGCACCCCGTCGCGTAGACGAAGATCACCGCGCGTCCCGGCCCCGCCGCGCCCGCCAGCGGCCCGCCTTCCGCCGCCAGCCGGAACCCGCGCGGACCCTGCGCCGTCACGCGCTCGGTGAGCGCGGGAGCGTCCGCGTAGCGCCGGGCGGCCTGCACCGTCCGGACGGCGAAGAGCGCGATCCCCACGGCGAAGAGGCCCGCCGCGGCGCCCCACACCCCGCGCCTCACGGCCGCCCTCCGCGCGCGGCGCTCGCCCGCCGAGCCGGCGCCAGGACCGAGGCGAGCGCGCGGATCTCCTGCGGCTCGGGCGCGCCGCGGCGGCTGTACAGCGCGCGCGATTCCGCATCCACCAGCACCCATCGCGCGTCCTTCATCTGCGCGCGCGCCGTGTCCGCCAGCGGTCCGCGGGCACGCGCCGCGCGAGATGCGCAGGCCGCATCTCCCGGCCCGAGCGCCACCCACTGGACGGGGATCCCCATCGCCCTCTCCGCGCCGGCCAATCGGCAAAGCGCATCGTCGGCCGAGTCGGCGCGGACGATCAGGCGGAGGGACGCTCCGGGCTGGGCTCCGGCGGCTCGCGCGACGGCGCCCACGTCGCCGCGGTAGGGGATGGGCGAGACGGCGCTCCACTTCGCCTGGCCGACGAAGTAGCGGCTTCGCGCGTCGGCGTGCTGGCCCACCGCCGTGGAGATCATCCAGGCGGAGGCGAGGAGCAGCGCGCAGAAGACCGCGAGAAACTGCTCTCGCGGCCACGTGGATGCATCGAATCGGAAGGGTCGTGGCAGGCGCATTTTCCGATGATTTGGCGTGACTGGATCTCCGCTCCACCTCCGCGGTGACGCCGCGGGTGCGAAGCGGTGGGAACCACCCAGGAGCCAGGACGATCGAAACGCCCCAAACAGGGGCGATGCACGCTGGTTTGATCGTTATCCCGAACTGCAATCAACCTCGATCGAGTCAGCCGCCGGCCCGCGAAACATACGACGGGCCCCGCTTCCTCTGACGCCAGATTAATGACGTCTCTCAAAACGCGCAATAGGTGTCTTCATACGTATCGGCGTATAACTCGTACGCTTTTGCGGCGCAATGATTTGCACGTGGTGGACAGCGCGGCCCGCGTCCGATCCCGTTCCGCGGATCCCCCGCCCGACCGCCTTCCGATGCTCCGGACCGTTGCCCCGGCGGGGAACGAGAGCTCGATTGCGGGGTGCAATGCGGCCGCGTCCGCCGTTCGGCCGGATGGTCCCCGAAGCTGGAGAGCAGCGATGAAGATAGTCTCCGCCCTGGCGCTCGCGCTGGCGGCCGTGCTGTGCGCGGCCCCGCGCGCGGCGGCGCAGGATCCCGCCTCCGCGCAGGCGGCGGCAGCGCGCCCGGAGCCGACGCCGGAGCACCGCGCGGCGGCGCTGGAGCTCCTGGAGGCGATCGACGTGGCGGGCACGCTGGAGGCGTCCATCAACTCCATGATGGAGATCCAGATGCAGAGCAACCCGGCGGTGCGCTCGGTGGAGAGCGTGATGCGCGAGTTCTTCCGGCGCCACATCAGCTGGGACGCGCTGAAGGGCGGCTACGTGGACATCTACGCCCGCACCTTCACCGAGAGCGAGCTGCGGGAGATGACCGCCTTCTACCGCACGCCCACCGGCCGGAAGCTCTCCCGCGCCATGCCGCACCTGATGCGCGAGGGCTCCGCGCTGGGGAACCAGGCCGTGGAGGAGCACTCGGACGAGCTGCGGCAGATGATCCTGGATCACCTGAACACGCGGACGCCCCCGCCGGGCCAGCAGGGCCGCCCGGGGGAGCCCAACCAGCCCAATCGCCCGGGCCAGCCGAATCCGCCGGTCCAGCCGAACCGCCCGGGTCAGCCGAATCCCCCGATCCAGCCGTGACGGCGGTGCGAAGGTGCGAAAGTGCGAAAGTGCGAAAGTGCGAAAGTGCGAAAGTGCGAAAGGATGATCGCGTGACGGCGACTCGGATCAAGGATATCCGCTGCAAATGACGACGGGGCGTCCAATCGGGCGCCCCGTCGTTCATCATCGATCCGAAAGCTGGCGATGGGATGCAGGCTGTACCCTGTCCCCTGTACCCTGTCCCCTATCCCTACTTCACCGTCTCCGTGTCCTTGTTGTCGTTCCCCTCCTGCGTGTGGCGCAGGTCGAGGCGCGGCTCGGGCGGCTTGCGCAGCTCCTTGGGCACCTCGTCGCCGATAGGGCCCTTGCCCACGGTGATGCCGCCGTCGACGAAGTAGAGGGCGCCGGTGACGAAGCTGGCCTCGTCGGAGGCGAGGAAGGCGTAGACGTTGGCCACCTCCTCGGCGGTGCCGCGGCGGCCCAGCGGGGTGGCCTGCACCATGGACTGCTCCATCTTCTTGTCCATGGGCCCCGTCTCCTTGTGCGTCCACGCCGTGTCGATGGGGCCGGGGCAGACGCAGTTGGCGCGGACGCCGTACTTGGCCTGCTCCACCGCCACCCCCTTGGTGAACGCGTGGATCCACGCCTTGGTGCCGCCGTACGGCGTGTTGTTCGCCAGCCCGATCCACCCCGCCTCGGAGCCGGCGGAGACGATGCATCCGCGCGTCTTCTGGAGCTCCGGGAGCGCGTGGCGGGTCATCAGGAAGGCGGAGCGGACGTTGTTGCGCACCGTCTGGTCGAAGGCGTCGATTGGGTAGTCCTGCGTCTCGCCGGTCACCAGCAGGACGCCCGCGTTGTTGACCAGCACGTCCAGCTGGCCGAACTCGTCCACCGCCGTGCGCACGCACGCTTCGGCGACGGCGTCCTCGGCCACGTCGCCGCCGTAGGCGACGGCGCGGCCGCCCCACCCGCGGATCTGCGCCGCCACCTCCTCGATGGGGTCGGTGGCGAGGCCGCCGACCACCACCGCCGCCCCCTCCCTGGCGAACTTGTGGCAGATCGCCTCGCCGATCCCCGTCCCGCCGCCGGTGACGATCGCCACCTTCCCCTCCAGCCGTCCCGCCATCGCTCCACCCCCTGCATCCAGTTTCCGAACAAAACGCCCCCGCGGCGTGGACAGCCGCGGGGGCAAGCTCCGTTCCGAGATTCCGCTATCGACAGCAATCCTGCCGGCTGGATTGATCGAGCCGCCTCCGTCAGGTGGCCCCGTGCTTCGCCTTCCACTCCTGGAAGGACATGTACGTGTCGATCGTGCCCGGCTTCCCCAGCGCCAGCTCGGCGGGGCTGGGGCGTCTCACGCGGGCGATGAAGGGCGCGGGTGTCCGGGAGAGATAGTCCTCGATCTTCCGGTAGGTGTTGATGAAGTTGCGGGCCTGCTGCGAGGCGTCGGCGTTGGCCCCGGTGAGCTGGATCAGGCGCGCTCCGGAGAGGAAGACGGCGTTGCGCTCCAGCTCGTTCTTCCGGATGGCCTTGTCGAACGAGAGCGCGATCCACCCCCGTTCCGCGACTTCGGGAAGCCACACGTCGTCTTCCACGTCGTCGCGGAAGTGGTCCCGGTGACGGTGGACGACGATGCCGGCTTCCCGCAGCGCCCCGGGAAAGACGTGGCACCCGCAGTTCCGGTCGGCGAAGAACTCGAAGCTCAAGCCGCCGTTTGATGGAAGATCAGCGCCTCGCGGATCTCGTCCTCGCTCAGCTCGTAGTCCTTCGCCAGATCTTCCACGCTCTCGCCGGCGTTGATGCGGTCGACCACGACCTGCGTGCGGATCCCCGCGCCGGCGAGGACGGGGTGCCCGAAGGAGCGCCGCGGATCGATGACCACCGACCGGCCCGTGTTGATTCCCGAGGCCAGGAACGGGTACAGCCGGATGGGGATGTGGGCGTCGTCGAGATCCACGCGCTTCAGGTGCTCCAGCAGCAGCGAGCGCATGGCGATCTGCCCCGACCGCGAGAGGTTGACCAGCTCGCCGAAACGGTCGAGGAACAGCTCGCCCCCGTTGGTCATCAGCTGCTGGTGGTTCAGCAGCAGCCGCTGGATTCCCAGCTCCGCCTCGGCGTACGCGAGCGCGGGGCGGACTTCCTTCAGGTGGATGCTGTGATCGGTGCGGAGGGCGCGGAGCACGTGCGCCTCCACCAGGTTCTCGAAGGAGAGCCGCCTGCGCTCCGGGTCGGCGGGACGAATCACCGGCTCGAACGAGCCGACGCCGTCCTGGCGGGGATACGTGCGTCCCGCCACCCACGACCGCAGCGTCGCGGCGGGGATGCGGAGATACCGCGCCGCTTCCCCCACGCTGTACGCGGGAAGCTGCCTGGGGTCGCGCCCGCCGTACAGTTCGAACCTCGCCATCTCAGCAGTCCAGTTTCAGGCGAAGGGAGCAATCAAAACCGCCGAAATATAAGCAGCGGCCTGTGTCCGCAACAGTCGGGCGCTCGTCCGCTCCCCGGCATGCGACGATCCGCCTGGCCCGCCCACGGAGAGCAGGGGATTCGCATCACGCCTCATCGCGGCGGGTCCGGGACCTTCGCGGAGGGGTTGTAGTGGCGGAAGACGGCGTGGCCGATGCGGGCCATCAGCAGGTTGGCGGGGTTGTCGGGCATGTACGAGGCGTCGCGGTTCTCGCGCGTCATCACGCAGACGGCCACGGGGGCGTCGGGGCCGTACAGGACGCCGCAGTCGCTGCGGGCGGCGTCCACCTCGCCGGTCTTGTGCGCGAAGGCGACGTCCTCGGGGAGCCAGCGCTGGAGCTTGGACTGGTCCTGGTTGGCGCGCAGCATCGACATCGCCAGCGAGTCCAGCGCGGGGGAGACGGCGCGGCCGGCGTGCAGAAGCTCGAAGAGGCGCACCGTCTCGTCCGGCGTGGTGACGCCCAGCCCGTACTTCACCGAGGAGTCCATCGCCACCGACGTCGCGCGCAGGAAGGTCTTCGAATGGATCTTGGTGCGCGGCAGCCCCAGCGCCTCCATCCGCTCCCACACCGTGCGGACGTTGATCTTGTCCAGGATCAGGTTGGTGGCCGTGTTGTCGGAGATGGTGATCATCAGCCACGCCAGGTCGGCCGCCGTGGGCTCCAGCCCGGAGCCCATGTACTGCAGCACCCCCGATCCGCCCACGCGGTCGCGCGCGATCATCGACACCCGCTCGTCCAGCCGCATCGTCCCCTTCCGCACCTCCTCCAGCATCGCCACCAGCACGGCCACCTTGATCAGCGACGCGGACGGGTACGGCTCGCTCCCTCGGATGGAGACGGCCTCGCCCGTCGCCAGGTTCTTCACGCTGACGCCGGCGATGCCCGGATAGCCGCGCACGATCTCCTCCAGCGCGCGACGCAGCGGGACGGTGTCGGCGGACGCGGTGGCCGTCGGCGCGGCGGGGGATGCGGTGCGCGCGGGGGTGGCGGCGCAGGCCAGGGTCAGCAGCGCGGCCACGATCGGCGCGGCGGCGGCGCGGGCGAGGGGGCGACGAGGCATGGGGATCGGCGGATCGGGATCGGGGCGGGAGATGCGGATCGGGGGCAAGATGGGGCGGATCCGGGCGGCTGTCCACACGCGGACGTGTCGCCGGAGGAGGACGATCGGCGGCGGACCACCCTCTCCCGATCATCATCATCCCCTTGTTGATCACTCCGCTCGATTCCGATCACCCGAAGATACGATGAAAAGACGGTGAGACGCGGATCTCGACAGCGTTGCAGGACAGCAAGTTAGCAATCGACTGATACCGGCCGCCGGACCGAAGGGTTTGCGCATGCCGTTCGCGGGACGTAAGATGGCCCCGTTCAATCAGCAGCAACTTCGCTGTTCGTCATCGGCGCCACCCGGCCGTCCCCTCGCGGGGGGATGCCACCCGGTTGCACTTGCAGTCACCGGCGCCGATCGGTCGCAACCCGTAATCCAGACAGACCGTTGTCTCATCCACGCAGAGCCGCACTGCGCGCGCTCGTCATTGCGGGTATCGTGTCGATCCCGCTGACGGCTTCCGCGCAGGAGGGAGCAAAGCGGGCCGAGAGCCCCGGGCCGTCCTCCGCCGTCGTCCGTCCCCCCTCCGCAACCGAGCGCGCCGCGCTGCGCGACCAGGCCCGCCGGGACTCCGTGGTCCGCATGGCGCGCTCGCAGCTGGGGCGCCGCTACATCTTCGGCGGGACCACCACCAACGGCTTCGACTGCAGCGGCTTCACGGGCTACCTGATGCGCGCGCTGGGGTACGACGTTCCGCGCACGGCCGCCCAGCAGGCGCGCGTGGGGCGCGAGGTTCCCAAGGACCTGAGGCTGCTGAGGCCGGGCGACCTGCTCACCTTCGGCTTCGGGCGCGGCGACCGGGTGACGCACATCGGGGTGTACGTGGGAGACGGGAAGTACATCCACGCCAGCAGCGCCCGGGGTCGCGTGGTGGAGGCCCAGCTGGGGGGATCACGGCTGGTGCGCGCCTGGCGCGGCGTCCGCCGCCTCCTCTCCGACTCCGACAGCGCCACCGCCGTCGCCACTGCGTCGGCCGCCATCGGCATCAAGCCGAACTGATCGACTGCGGACGGTCGGACCGCAGGATCGGATGGATATCGAATCGGATGGATATCGATGGACGAAGAAGGGCCCGCGCCGGGTGAGGCGCGGGCCTTTCTTCGTCGCGTCTCCGGCCGGAACCGATTCGTTCACGGATCGACAGAGCGGAGACAGGTAGTTCTTGACCGTCTCAGGATTCGTGGGGCCAGGATGTCAGATCGGCGTGCACACCGGCCAGACACAGGTGCGGCAGGAAGCTCCCTGGGTAGGGCAGCTCTGCGTGTTGCAGTAGCAGCTTCCATTGAAGGTCCGATCGTTGGTCGTCGTGAGCCCGATCATCTGCTCGAACTCCTCCTCGAAGCTGTGTCCGCGAACGGTCCCCTTCCGACTGCCCCGGGCATCGGAGGTCTCGAACGATTCCACGCGCAGATTCTCCAGGTCGAGCGTCAGCTTCTTCATCATTTCTCCTGGGGATGGAAGTGTTCGTCCGTTGTCCCACACGCCAGTGTGGTGTCGGCCGAAAAGGCAACTGGCGCACCAGGGCCGTCCCCAATCCGCACATAAATCGCACACCGTTCAGGGAGTGGCTCTTAGGCTCAGGAGATCTTGTTCTTTCGCGGGAACCGCCGACTGCCTCACCGGGACATCTCCGACCATCCTGGTGCGAAGAAGCCCCAGCGTCGCCTCCCGTCCGGATACAGCGCGGGCCGCCTTCCGCGGACGGAAGGCGGCCCTCGACAGGGTGGCGGGTGGGCTCGCGCTTACGGCACGCGCCGCCGCGGCTCCTGACGCCGCTGCTCGTGTCGACGAGGCACGATCGCCGGGCGGCCGGCGGGGTCGCCGCCACCGGGGCGGATGATGGCGCCGGTCTCGCTCGCCACGGCGGCGCCGACGGCGAAGTCCAGGCGGCTCAGCTCCGTCACCTGCCGCGCGGCCGCGTGCGTGCTGTCGATGCCCACGATCCCCGGGGCGCGCTGGACGGTGGAGCGCAGCTCGGCGGCCGCCACGCCGCCCGCCGGGTCCAGCTCCGCGCAGGCGATGGCGCCGCGGTTCAGCGGCTCGCCGAAGGTGAAGGGCCCGTAGGTGACCAGGTTGCCCAGCGAGTAGAAGACCAGCGCGTCGCCGATCCACTGGGCGCCGCGCATGACGTGCGGCCCGTGCCCGAACACCACGTCCGCGCCCCCCTCCACCGCCGCGCGCGCGAACGCGGGCGAGTTGCCGCGGTCCTCGCCGAACGCCACCTCCACCCGGTCCGGCGTCCGCACCGCGCGCGACCCCTCGGCGCCGGCGTGGAAGGTGACGACCACGTAGCGGTACTGGTCCGCGGCGCGGCGTACGTGGCGGCGCACGGCGGCCAGGTCGCTCACCCTGGGCCCCGCCCACGCGCTGAATCCCAGGAACGCCACCGTGTCGCCGGACGCGAGCGCCACCAGCGCCGGGAGCGTGTCCATCCCCGTCACCTGCACGCCCGCGCCGCGCAGGTGGCCGGCGGTGGCGCGCCAGCCGGAGTCGCCGGCGTCGCGGGCGTGGTTGTTGGCCACGTTCCCCACCACCTCCGCCTCGCCGCCCACGCGCCGCAGCGCCCCCGCCGCCGCCACGGGCGAGCGGAAGGCGAAGCAGCTGGTGGACCCCGGCGCGCACTTCCGCCGCGCCGGCACCCCCTCGCCGATGGCGCCCTCCACGTTCAGCAGCACCACGTCCGCGTCCGTCAGCAGCGGCCGCAGCGGCGACAGGAGCGAGTCCGGGCTCGGCAGCGCCTCCACGCGGCGTCCCAGCCGGCCGGCGGCGGTGCGCGCCCAGGTGGTGTCCAGGTTGGTCCCCAGCGTCACGTCACCCCCCGCGCAGATCCGCGGCCGCGCCGGCTCCGCGGACCGGTCGACGGCTGTCGGCAGCGTGTCGCGGGCGGTGGGGACGCGGATCGTGTCGCGCGGGGGGGTGTCCTGCGCGCGCAGGGGCGCCGCGAGCGTGAAGGCCGCGAGCAGCGCCGCGGCCGGAGCGGAGATGCGGATCAAGCGGATACCGTCTTTTCGGAAGGGGGATCGCGAGCCGGATGGCGGGCGGGTCATCGAGCAAGCCGGCTCGCACCGGAAGATAACGAGCGGGGATCGGGGGATGAAGGATGATCGATCGACCGCCCTCCATCCCCCGACCACGCCATGGATCTCCGGCGGCTTCAGCCGGACGGCTTGCGGCTGACGAGGAGGATCAGCGGCCAGCGGACGGTGCGCTCGCCGGGGCCCCAGGCGGCGGCGAGGTCGTCGGCCACCAGCGCGACGGGGTCGTGGCCGTGCGCGTCGATGTAGCCGCGCGTGGCGGACCAGGTGCCCAGGTACCCGGCCGCGTCGTCGGCGGTCCACCGCTTCTCCATCCGGAACGGCGGCGCCTCCACCCGCTCGAACGGCAGCTCGATCCCCGCGTAGCCGGTCTCGATGACCTTGCGGTCCGGCGGCCAGTACGGGCCCACGATGTCGCGGTAGAGGCGCGT
>Ga0247770_1002145_pt1 | contig 12041 bp, 10 predicted proteins | sample UWRJL136409B6_FD_179943 | JGI IMG/M metagenome (GOLD analysis project Ga0247770, IMG submission 179943) | Plant litter microbial communities from Arlington Agricultural Research Station in Wisconsin, United States - UWRJ-L136-409B-6 | ecosystem: Environmental > Terrestrial > Plant litter >... | reverse complement strand
CTGCGTCTCCAACCTCTACGGCTCCACCCTCGGCGGCGGAGTGAACCTCGATACTCCTTCAGTGGCGACTCGGTCGGTCATCAGCGCCCAAGAGGTGACCGCGAACAACCGCCTGGTCAACCTGATCACCAGCAACGCCGCTCTGCAGGTCATCAACCCCTCGCTGTTCAACACTACCCCGGGCTCGATTGTCAACGCCGACAGCCCCTCCACGCTCACCCGGTCGGTTCTCACGGGGCAAGAGACGGTGTCCAACCTTGCTCTGACCAACCTGATCACCGCGAACGCCGCCTTGGTCGTCACAAAACGCTACACCGCCAACCTGGGAACCCAGTTGGCCCCTGCTACGCCTGCTGATACCGTCCAGGCGCTGGTCTCCGGCCGAGAGCAGTCAAACTCGACATACACGACCATCAACCTCGCAAACGGTGCCCTGGTCACGACCTCAGTCACTTCGTCCACCATCGCAGCGCAAGAACAGTCAAACGGATACGTGATAAACCTGTCGACGAGCAACGGGGCTTTGATCGTGACGACGCGAAGCACCGCGAACTTGGCCCAGCAGCTCGTTCCGGGAACGCCTTGCACGGTGACCAAGTCGCTGGTGGCAGTGCAGGAGACGATCGCCAACTCGGCGTACAGCGTGCTTTCCAGCGCCAACGGCTTTCTGCAGGTCACGTCGCCGACCGGGTTCAACACCACGTATGGCAACACGGTCAACCTGACGACCCCGGCCACGGCTGTGCGCGCGGTGTTGACGGCACAGGAGACGCTGTCAAATTCGGCCCTCAATAACCTATCTTCGGCCAACGGCGCGCTCCTGGTGTCGGCCCGTTATGCGGCCAATCTGGCTTCGCCGCTCGTGCCCAGCACCCCGGCGGACGCAGTGCAGGCCCTCATCGCGGCACAAGAAACGGTGTCGAACTCGGCCTTCACCACGCTCAACCTCGCCAATGGAGCGCTGGTGGTGACGCAGCGCACGACCGCCAACCTGGCCCAACAACTTGTGCCTGGCACGCCGTCGCTGGTCACGAAGTCCTTGATGACCGCGCAGGAGGTCTCGAATGGCCAGTTCACCAACCTGACGACGGCCAACGGCTACCTCCAGGTCACGCTCAACCAGTTCAGTAACGTCGGGCAGCGGCTGGTGGACCCGACGCCCGTCCTCGTGACCAAGTCCGTCCTGACCGCCCAGGAAGTGAGCAACGGGACGTACGTGCAGCTGCAGACCGGAAACAGCTATCTCTTGGTGGCACCTCGCTTTTCGTCCAACCTGGGCCAGACGCTGGTTTCGGCGACTCCCGCCCAGATCACGAAAAGCCTGATCGCGGCACAGGATGCATCCAACGGCGTCTTGAACACGCTGACCTCCGCCAACGGGTTCCTACAGGTCAACCCACAGTACTTCTCCAACCTCGGCCAAGCGTTGCTCCCCGGCACCCCGGCAGATATCGTCCAAGCTCTGGTCTCCGGGCGCGAACAGTCCAACTCGTCATACACACCCATCACCCTATCCAACGGCGCCGTAGTCACCGTCGCGCAGCAGCCAGGGAACGTCTCACAACTGGTCGTACCCGCAACCCCCTCGTCCGTCGTGAAGAGCGTGCTGGTCGCTCAGGAAACGGTCGCAAATTCTGCGTTTGTCAACCTGACGACGGCGAACGGAAGCCTCCTCGTCTTCAACCCGTCCATCTTCAACTCGACGCTCGGCGGCACCATCAACAACAACACGCCGGCTCTCGCCGTACGGTCCGTGCTCGCGGCCACCGAAACAGTCTCCAACTCGTCCCTCACGAACCTCATCACTGCGAACGCCGCCCTGGTCGTCACGAAACGCTACACCGCCAACTTGGGGACCCAAATGGTCCCCGCCACTCCGGCCGATACCGTCCAGGCCCTGGTGTCTGGCCGTGAGCTGTCGAACAACACGTACACGGCGATCAACCTGGCGAACGGCGCCATCGTCACGACCTCAGTCACTTCGTCTACCATCGCTGCACAGGAACAGTCGAACGGAGTCGTCATCAACCTTTCGACGAGCAACGGCGCCCTCCTCGTGACTCAACGGCTTACCGCGAACCTGTCTCAGCAACTCGTCCCAGCGACGCCCTGCACGGTGGTCAAGTCTCTTTTGGCCGTTCAGGAGACTTCCAATGGCGCATACAACGTGCTTTCCAGCGCCAACGGGTTCCTGCAAGTCACGGCACCGACGTTGTTCAACACGACGTACGGTAACGCTGTCAACCTCTCCACGCCAGCGACTGCTGTTCGGGCCGTCCTGACGGCACAGGAGACCGTGTCGAACTCGAGCCTCAACAACCTGAGCTCGGCCAACGGGAGCCTCCTGGTCTCGTCCCGGTATGCGGCCAACCTGGGAACGCCCCTCGTCTCCGCAACACCAGCCGATGCCATCCAAGCGCTCGTCGCCGCCCAAGAACAGAGTAACGCGCAATACATCACCTTGGCGACATCGAACGGCGCACTCGTCGTCACTCAGCGCTCGACCGCGAATCTTGCCCAGCAACTGGTACCCGGAACGCCATCCCTCGTGACCAAATCTCTCTTGGCCGTCCAGGAGACATCCAACGGCGCATACAACGTGCTTTCGAGCGCCAACGGGTTCCTGCAAGTCACGGCGCCGACGCTGTTCAACACGACGTACGGTAACGCTGTCAACCTCTCCACGCCGGCCACGGCGGTACGCGCAATCCTGACGGCACAGGAGACGCTCTCGAACGCGGCCCTCAACAACCTGAGCTCGGCCAACGGGAGCCTCCTAGTGTCGTCCCGGTACGCAAGCAACTTGGGAACGCCCCTCGTCTCCGCCACGCCAGCCGACGCCGTACAGGCCCTGGTGTCCGGTCGCGAGCAGTCCAACTCGGCGTACACTACCATCAACCTGGCCAACGGCGCCGTTCTCACTGCGGCCCTGCAGCCGGCCAACATCTCACAGTTGATCGTCCCGGCGACACCCTCTTCCGTGGTGAAAAGCGTACTGGTCGCGCAGGAGGTCTCGTCGAACAACGCGTTCACGAACCTGACGACCGGGAACGGCTCGCTCAACGTGAACTCTACCAACCTGTTCAATTCGACCCTGGGCGGGTCCGTCAACCCTAACACACCCGCTCTGGCCGTCCGTTCGGTCCTGGCGGCACAGGAGACCGTGTCCAACTCGTCGCTCAACAACCTGAGCTCGGCGAACGGTGCCTTGGTCGTGACAAAACGCTATACCACCAACCTGGCGACCCAGATGGTCCCTGGCACCCCCGCCGACACCGTGCAGGCCCTTATGGCGGCGCGCGAACAGTCCAACTCGACTTACGTCACCCTCCAGACGTTGAACGGCGCGCTCATGACCACGTCGAACACGCAGGCGTTCGTGGCCGTGCAGGAACAGTCGAACGGCGCCTTCCTGAACCTGATGTCGGCCAACGGCGCCCTGATCGTGACGCAGCGCACGACCGCCAACTTGGGACAACTGCTCGTCCCGGCCACCCCTTCCCTTGTGACCAAATCCCTGCTGGCTGTGCAGGAGACATCGAACGCCGCGTACAACGGCCTGTCGAGCGCCAACGGCTCGCTGCTGGTGTTCAACCCTTCGATGTTCAACTCGACCCTGAGCGGGGCCGTCAACCCCAACACGCCCGCTCTGGCCGTTCGCGCGGCCCTGACCGCACAGGAGACCGTGTCCAATTCGTCGCTCAATAACCTCGTCGCGGCCAACTCCGCCCTGGTCGTGACCAAGCGGTACACAGCCAACCTGGCGACCCAGATGATTCCCGCCACGCCCGCCGACACGGTCCAGGCTTTGGTCGCGGGACAGGAGACGGTGTCCAACTCCGCCTACGTCAACCTCAACCTGGCCAACGGTGCGCTTCTGGTGACCCAGCGGATCACGTCCAACCTGGCCCAGACGATGGTCGGCGGCACGCCCGCCCTGATGACCAAGGCCTTCCTGAACGCGCAGGAGACGGTCTCCAACAACCAGATCGTCAGCCTGACGACCCAGGCCGGTGCGCTGCTGACGGTGTCCACCACGGCGGGCAACCTGGGCGCGCAGCTGTTTGCCAACTCGAGCGCGGGGACGAGCAAGTCGGTCCTGTGGGGCCTGGACAACTCCACCAACGTGGTCGCCAACACGTACCAGGCCGTTGCGACCCAGAACAACGCCCTGACCACCGAGTTCTCTACTTCTTTCGTGAATAAACATTTCGAACCCTTCGGGGCCCTGCGCACCTGCTCGCGCACGGCCGTGATCGAGCTCAAGTCGGGCTTCGGGCTGAGCCTCTTGCGAGACTACGTGACCCAGACGGGTACCGGTACTGTGACCAACGTGGTCGGGTCTCCCGAGACGACCCTGACTGTCTCGGCCGCAGGAGATGTCGCGGGGCTGCAGTCGGGCGAGCGCGGACGCTACGTGGCGGGCTTCGCAGCGGAGTGCGGTATCGGGATCCGCCTGCCCGCCGTGCCAGCCGGGACGCAGAGGGTCAGGTGGGGCTACTTCGACGCCTCGAACGGCTTCTTCTGGCAGTACGCCGGGTCCACACTGGGCGTCGGGGTCACACGGAGCGGCGTCGACTCGGTCATACCTCAGTCGCAGTTCAACGTGGACAAGCTGGACGGGACGGGCGCCAGCGGCTACACCCTGGACCCCACTCGGGGCAACATCTTCCGGATCATGTTCAGCTGGTACGGCTATGGCACCGTGAGCTTCTATGCCATGGTCAGCAATGCGGCCGGGCAGCAGATGGAGATCCTGGCGCACCAGTGGGCCCCGGCCGGACAGACGTCTACAGTGACGCCCAACCTCCCCATCAACGTCCAGGTGACCGGCAACGGCTCCGCGGGGAGCAGCACGGCCTTCGTGGGCGGGCGTCAGTTCAGCATCCTGGGAGACTACAGCCCTATCTACCGGCTGTCGGCGACCTACAACGGCGTGAATGGCATCGGGCCCACCTTCAAGCCCATCCTGAGCGTGCAGCGCAAGACCGCCTACTACGGCTGCGGCACCAAACTCAGCAGCATGGACGTGGCGACCACCTACGACGTCTGGTTGCAGCTCCGGGTCGGAGCCACCCTGACCGGGGCCAGCTTCGGGGCCATGCCGGACACGGTCCAGAGCGAGACGGCCATGCAGACCGACACGTCCGCGACCGCGCTCTCCGGTGGCATCGTGATCTGGACGGGCTACCTGGCGGGGCAGCAGGGCACCTTCGCCACCGGATCCAACGGCCAGACGATCCACCCCGACCTGCCGTATACCTTCAAGGACTCGGACATCGTGACCCTGTGCGCGAAGACCGTCGTCTCAACAGGTGCGGCCAGCCTGACCAGCCTGAATGTTTGTCTCAGGACAAGTGAAGAATTTTGAGGAAGTGAGCTGAGTTACATTTCGTCGTCCTCTGCTGCCAAATCAACGCAAGCAAATCCGTCGAACTCCCCATCTGCACGGACGTACTCTAGCCGCGCGCTTTTCCGTCGATTGTCCGTCCTCCACAGCAATTGCAAGTTGCTAAAGTGATAGCAAGCTTGCAGTTCCTGGTCATTGGTGAGATCGTAGAATTTGCAAGGAATGATATGATCTATCTCTAACACATCTGACGAATCACCGCTCTTGCGAAGCTGGTCCCAGTGCATCCCGACCTGCATAGTGCTCTCCAGGTGGTGCACCAACTGCGAAGAGGTGCAACCCACTAAGTCAAAATAGGTGTCCTCGCCCGCACGTCTGATGATGTAGTGCAGCTGGACTTGAGCTCGATTCCGAGCGGCGAACTGTGGGTCGTTGTCCCGCCTCCACTGCTGATACGCGTTCCTGGCTTGACGGAACGCCTCCATCCGTGCGGGGTCTGCCTTGATTGCGGCGTAGCGCCTGGCCGATCTCTCCAAAACCTTGTCGCGCATCCCGTCTTGGTTCGCCGCATATCTTCCCCTGGCAGCCTCGTTGAGCCTGATTCGGACGTCCGGCCGCTTGCTGTACTCGGAACTTTGCGCGTTTTTGGCGGCCTTCTTGGTCGGGCTCAGGTTGGCCCGGTACTCCTTCTCCCACGCGCGTTTCTTCACCAGCCGCGCTTCTCGTTCCTCGTCCGTTTCTTGCGCGCGTTTTCTTCGCACTTTCTCATTCGTGAGGTCTGCCTTGGCGCGCAGCGCCGCCGCCTGGTCGGGCGGGAGCTCGCCTTGCGCTGCAAGTTGGTTCAAGCGCGTCTGTTCGCGCTGTTTGGCTGCTTTCTTGTCCTTCGCCGCCTGCTGCTGTGCCTCGTAGGTGGCAGCTTGTTCAGCCGTCAGCTGTCCGGTTTCATACCGTTCGCGCGTACGTTTCCTGGACAAGACCACCTGTTGCGATGCGGTCAGCTTCACTGCGGTTTGCATCGTTCAGTTATTTGTGTTGCTACAAGGAGTCTCTAAGCCCTTCTTCGAACATCACCAGTCTGTCGTTCATGGTGATGGCTTAGAGGTTACTGGCGTGTAGGTTGTCAAGAACATGAACGACCACATTCTCATACGCGATCTGCATCATATTCTCATATGTGGACTCGCCGATGGAGACGTCGACCGGGCGCTCGCGCAGGTTGAGGAAGCTGCGAACGCGGCAGCCCGCAGGTGGAGCAGACTCAAAGACAACGAAGTACTCATCGAACGAGAACGGACCGAGCAGGAAGCGCACAAAGCGCGACGGTCAGAGTTGAAGCTCGAGCTCGAGCGCCTGAGAGTTTCGCGACCCTCGTGATAAATCTAGCCGTCTGTTCGTTCGACGCAGCCGGTACATTGCGTCGTGTGCTACGTACAACAGTCAGCGCGAGGCAGCCGCGATCTTGGAGTCGTGTGAGACGAGTTTCAACCGAGCCGTCAGGGGTTCGTGTGGACTCTGGTGTGAGAGTTGGGATTTACACGAGAAGTCGCGCCGGCCTGCGTGCAAGACTGTCAGAAGGCGGTGTCGTCAGCGGACGGGCCCACGGCGTTTCAGGTTTTGTTGTGTCTTTTTACAGTAAGCAATGCCTTTCGGTTCTTTCAATATTCTGCCGGTGTAAGCAGGGTCAGCACGTTCAGTCCGTTTTCCTTTCCGTACGCCAGGCTCAGATCTAGATCTCCGACGGTAAAGCTCGAGTACTGGTCATCGTCCATGACGCGTAAGCCTTCCGCGATGATGGCCGCCAGGGGCTGCGTTGTCCCACCGACGCTCAGATGGAGGGCGTCGATGTCGCTTGGGGCGAGGCGGTTGAGGATCATCCGGTCGCCTTCTTTGACGAGCGCGAACACGCTTGGCGTGACCATGACCACGACCTGACCGCTCTGGATGGCATCGTGCAGGCGGTCAGCCTGTTGGAGCTCCTTGTAAGACGGCATTGTGTGGCGCCAAAACGAAAATATTGGCAAGGAAACTATATGGTAGCCTGGGGTCCCAACCAGGTCAGGGAGTTCCGCAAAGCCAACTACGAGTCGACAGCCGCGGACGCCGTCGCCTACCGCACGGTGCTTTACTTGCTGTCCAAGCCGGTGGAGGACCTCGTGGCAGACAAAGTGAAAACGAACGGGCGCGACGTGTTCTCGGGATCCAGATTCAAGACGAAGGACGACCGCGCGATGGCCACCAGCTTCTTGAACGACTGGTTCGGCAAGACCCTGGCAGAGGTGATCAAGCTTCAGAACGTTCCCAGGCGGGGCACCGTGTCCGGTGACGACGTGGTCGAGTTTCTGCTCAAGGCCGGGTACACGTCTTTCAAGTACACGTGCGCTCTGCACGCCGAGTCTGACCGCGCCAAATACGGGATCTTCTATGCCGAGCTCATGAAGCTGCTTGGTGACACCACGGTCATCCTGAAGCTCGACCGGCTGCTGCGAAGGACGTACGGTGGGCGGTGCGGCATCCTTCCGAGTTAGAGAAACCGAAACATGGCGGAAAAGAGGACGTGTGTATTCATGTCGCGTCAGGAAGCTATTCCAAACTTTCGGCCGACGGAAGCAGAAGATTCCAAAGTCACATCGGTGGGAGATAACACACCCTCAACTTACAGCTACGTATCCCACCAGCTTGTCAACAACGGACTGGACACCAACCAAGCTCCTTATACGGCTGAGGAAAGACGGAAGGTCATACAAGAATGGGACAAAAGGGTTCGAAACCAACCGGCTGCTACGAAGGGTGTACGGTGGGTGGTGCGGCACTTTTGAGCTTGACCCATCGTCGCTCTGAGTCTCGTGCTGCCTGTGATAAGCAATTGCTTCCTTCAGCTGCCGGTTGGGACCATCTGCTCAGCTTCCAAGTGCCGACGCATGAAGGGGTCAAAGGGGCGTCGTCAGGGTCAGGGTGTCCAACTGCTTGTCTTCTTCGTGTCTGGTGCTTGTGTGTATCAGCCACAGCTCGAGGCTGCCCACTTGTACCACTGCGTGGCCTGTGGCCTGCACTGCGTCCAGCCCTTGCTCAAAGACGCCGCGGAGGTTGTACCAGACCATGTCAACGTGTAGGTGAAGCTGTTGCAGGTCCATGGCAGTCAATGCGTAAAGGTCCGGAGAGACCAGATCCCATCTCCCCGTCAGGCGGAGTACCCGGGGCGCGACCAGTAGTTGGACTCTCTTGTTCTCGATTGCCTCCTCGAGCTGACCAGGCTGCTGCAGCTCACGGATGTCCAACATCTCGAGCGATCTGCCGTGCAGATAGGATTCTCTGTGTATGTACAAGCGCTCCTTCTGGCAGCTGCCACGAAGCTGTATACTCGGATATCATAACCTGACAGCTGGCACCTAGAGGGTTTTGCGCGCTGTGGAGGTTCTTTGTCTGGCGACTGAGGAACGTGAGACTGAGACCTAGCCTAAGTTAACGTCGACATACACGCCGCGACCGGGCACCCAGTACTTGCTGGTGAAATAACCGCACCCATGATAGACGGACGCGACTTGGACGTACAGCTCGCCCTCGATAGCCCGGGCGCCCACGAACCGCCAACCCCACGAGAAACCGTCGTCGTCCACCCATTGCTCGTTCTCGTTCATACGGTCCAAAAGGTCAGCGGGAAGGTGCTGTTCCGGATAATCCTCCCCGCACAGATCTTCAGCAGACCCACGCACGTATCTTATAGTGGAAATGGTTCCCCGTCTATCTTCATCAGACGCCCACGGTTTGACACCGTGCATGCTTTCCTGCGTGTAAAAAAATACTAGCCGACGGACGCGCCCCCGCGTCTCAGCAGGATACTCAAATTCCCTGTCCATGTCATGACATCAGAGCTTCAGCGGCTGAAACAAAAAGTTGAGACGGCCAGGCGTGCGTACGAGGCCGCCTCATGCGTCTCACCGCTGTTGGCACTTCCAGACGACGTTTTCCGCAAGATCATGGAGTGCACACCGATGACCACACTTGCCAACGCCCGGACGGTGTGCAAAAGGTTCCACTGCGCCTTCTGGGACAACTTGAAGCTGCGCTACAGACGTGCGAAAGAAGCGCTTGTTGGAAGAGAATTGCAGCTAAGGCCCTGTTTCCACCTCAAAGTGATCAAAATTGTCAAACAGAAAAACGGCGTTTACCTGCACTACTCGAGCTCAAACTTACGGCGGGGGAAGTTCATGATCAAGCTAGACAAGCGATACAGACTGCACCGAGCTTGCCACAAGGCCGTGACTGTTGCTACTTTGGAAACTTGTAATTAACGCCACAACTTTAGCCGCTGTCCTCGCCGCCCTCGCTGTCCTCGGTGTCCTCGCCGTCCTCGGTGTCCTCGTTGTCTTCGGTGTCCTCGCCGTCCTCGGTGTCTTCGCCCCCCGAATCCGAGGTGATCCAGCCGTCCTCGTCCAGCCCCGTCTCAGCAGCGATGGCCTCGTCCACCGCATCCTCCTCCTCGTCGTCGCCACGGATCGCAGCGGTTGGCTCAGCCGCGTTGGGGATCGCCGCTAGCCCGGCGTCGTCGATGCTCTTCCTGCACTCCGGGCCGACCCCGTCCTGGACGCTGTCGATGGCCTTCAGTGGCCGCTTGCACAGCACGCACCGGCTGAACGCGCCGATGAAGGCGGCCCTGTGGAGCCCGTCCTCCCAGATCCGGCGGAAGGTTGCCTTGGCCTGGGCCAGGCGCGGCCCGGCGGCGTCCAGCTGTTCCGGCGTCGGCGTCCACGTCTCTGCCGTCTTCTTGTACACCTTGAGGAGGTTATACACCTTGAAGGAGGGAAAACGTTTTACAGACTGTAACGGGCTGGTCCTTACCTTTTGCAGCAGCCGCTGCGACGCCGGCGGAAGCTTGCTGTATCGGGAGCGGACCGGTAGATCTGCCTCGAGCAGGCGGGCGTCCAGCTGGTGCACCGTGTCCGGCAAGCCTGCTCCCCTGTGCGGCGCAATCTCCGAGAGGCGTGTATTGAGACGGTGCAACAGATCCACGGCTTGCGGCCACTTGGTCTTCAACAGGCGGTTGCTGGACGGCGACCACAGCTGGTTCAGCTCTTCGTTGAACGACCGGCAATGCTCGGGCTGCAGGAGGAACTGAGCCACCACCCCCAGACAGTCCCTGGGCAGCCCGACGCCCCACTGCTCCAGGGCGTCTACATATATCTGCTGTCGATCCAGTTGTTGGCCCAGCTCCCGCAGCTTCAACCCTGCATCGATGGGCAGCACCTTCCAGGCCGGGAAGAACAGTCGGCTTGTCCGCTGACCGTAGCGCAGGCTGACGTCCACCAGGATGTCGAAGCTGTCGGGCTTGCCGGCCGGGTCGAGGTGAGGCCGAGATCTGGCGTAGCACCTCACCCCAGCCGGACTTCCGTCATCGACCTCGAACGTGAACGGCCGGGCGGCCGACTGCACCAGAAAGGCCAGCTTGACCGTGTTGTCCTGCATCGAGTCTTTGTACAGAAGCGCGTGTTCCCGAGGTGTGAGGGGCCACCTGGCAGCTGCCGCGAACCTGGGGCCACCTGGCAGCTTCCTGTACACACAGGGTCCTTTATTGATATCTTACAGCAGGACATGCAGCAGGACCATGGAAAGGCGGCCGCGCTTTCGAGTGTGCACGACCCGTGAACAGATCTTGGACCAGTTGTGCTTGTGCTAGTACTACAACAACCTGAAGGATCATACGAAGCACAAATAGAACAGCTTTGTGATAGATACGTGTTCCAGGACGGTGTGCTGATTGTGTACGATGAGTAGTCAAACGAAAGTTATGTCAGTCCCGCCGGCCGGTTGCTGCATGGCGAGTTTGGGTCCGGGTACGTTAGCCCGTGTAATAAATCTGTGGCGGGCCCGGGTCCTGAAAGAAACACCAGCGGCGCAGAAAGGTGTCCACACCGTACTTCAGACGCGCAGTCGACAAGCCTCCCCCGGGAAAGCCCGCATACATCATCTCAAACTCGTGTTGCGCGTGATAGTACCCCCACAGGACCCCGCCGGTACGTCTACTCAGCACCCATTCCCGGTTCTCCGTGAAAACGAATTCGTTCATGTGCACAGTATACGGCCCTACTGTCAAGAAACAACGGGAGAGAAAAGGTGTCTGGCATTCGTCAGGAGAGACGATTGTCAGCTTGGGCGGTCTCCACTGTCTCTCAAGTGCTGCAATTCTGTCCCGGAAAACCAACGCTTTGCTCTCGAGCACAATAGCATCCTGTAGATGATCAGGCAGTCTGTCCCACAGTGACCCCTTGCCTGACATGCTTCGCAAAGTATCAGCAGGAGTCGCCGTGTCCATCCCCGGCAAAACGATCCTTGGAGTAGTCACACGATCTTTCGTAATGCGCCATGACGTCAAAGTGAGTTCTCTAAACGTACTCACCCCCGGCCAACACCGTCCACTCCAGGGTACCGTAGTGGTACGACAGATAGACGGTATAAGGCCCCTTGTCAAGTCTCCAAGTCACCGGTCATCGACAAGGCTAGCCGGTTTTCGAGGGTGACCACGCGTTCTCTGAAGACCAGCTCCTTGATGCGCCGTTGAAGGTCTTCCGGGAGAGTGTCCCAGCGCGACATTGATTGCTCCTCGAAGAACTCCGCCATGACTATGTCTATGTTATGTTTATGACAGGAGGTCTTGTTGGACCCACCCTAAACCCTAAACCCTACACTCGGCGCCTAG
>Ga0247770_1002144_pt1 | contig 12042 bp, 8 predicted proteins | sample UWRJL136409B6_FD_179943 | JGI IMG/M metagenome (GOLD analysis project Ga0247770, IMG submission 179943) | Plant litter microbial communities from Arlington Agricultural Research Station in Wisconsin, United States - UWRJ-L136-409B-6 | ecosystem: Environmental > Terrestrial > Plant litter >... | reverse complement strand
GGAAGAAGGAAGAAGGAAGAAGGAAGAAGGAAGAAGGAAGAAGGAAGAAGGAAGAAGGAAGAAGGAAGAAGGAAGAAGGAAGAAGGAAGAAGGAAGAAGGAAGAAGGAAGAAGGAAGAAGGAAGAAGGAAGAAGGAAGAAGGAAGAAGGAAGTACGAACCGCGAAGACGCGAAGGACACGAAGGAAGAAGGAAGAAGGAAGAAGTCCGAGGGAAGTCGGAATAAAATCAACGGTTTTAGCAATTAAGAACTTCCTAACCATCGGGCGCGGTTGTTATCAACTTTTAAACTTTTTTCAGGCGGGCGAAGGGTAGGGGAGAGTATGCCCGCCCCAGTCTTGGGGTCGCCTTACTGATTACAGTGCTCCTGCTGCTGTTTGGTCAAAAACGCCGCCGCTCAAATGAGTTGTGACATTCATCGCTTGTAATACCGGCAAACCATCGGGGCCGTGGGGATAATCTATCACGCTAACGGCTCCGTTTCCTTGTTTGAATTTCCAGAAATGTTCTGGTTCTAAACCGAATAGGTGGCAGAGTATAGCTTTGTTAATGGCATCGTGAGCAACTACAATCCCTGTACCAGAAACTGATTCTACAATTTCTCGCCAAGATGCGATCGCCCGAGTCCAAACGTGCTGCAAATTCTCTCCTTCGGGCATTTGCACTGTTTCAGGTGATGTTTTCCATTTTTCGAGCAAACCCGGATAGGATTCTTCTATTTCTAATTCAAACTTTCCTTCCCAAAGTCCGTGGCTGATTTCTCTCAACTCGTCGCGGAGTTCTAGTTGCAAACCGCTATGATATTTGAGAATAATTTCTGCAGTTTCTTTCGGGCGCAGCATCGAACTGCTGATCGCAAAATCTAATTTTACATCCTTGAGAAATTCTGCCGCCCGCCGGGATTGTTCGCGGCCGTTATCGTTGAGAGGTACGTCAATTTGCCCCTGAAATTTACCTGCTTTATTCCAGTCTGTTTCGCCGTGACGCACCAGCAACAAGCGCGGGCCCCGGTGTCCGTCCCTCGGTTTGGGAAAAATTTCCCCGGTATGGGCTGTTAAATTTAGCGATTCTAATTGAACTGCAAATTTCTTTTTCGGATCTGCTTGCTCATCGGTAATAACAGAGGAAGTTCCAAAATTTATGACGCTAATTCCGCAGTTTGACTGTTGAATCGATTGATAGTAATCCGGGGAAATTTCCGATGCTGTAGCGATGAGCGCGCGGTTAATTCCGTTGTGACCTACTACTAGAATTGTTCCGTCCCGGTGGCGCGATAAAATTTCTTTCCAAAACTGTCGGGCGCTAGCAAAAATGGCTAATACTGGGAAGTGTTCGATTTCTCCGTCAGCAGATGGCAGTTTCATGGAAAATTTGTCTGGCTGTTTTTGCCACTGCTGATATGCTTCGGGGAATTTGTCGATCGCATCTTGGCGCAGCATTCCTTCCCACAGAGGCAAATCGATTTCCATCAATTTATCAGTTGGCTGGAGTTGTGGCGGATTTGTCAAGCGCGACAGGATAATTTCTGCTGTTTCTTTGGCTCGTTGCAGGGGACTGGTATAGGCTGCATCAAAGGCGATACTGCTGAGTGTGTCGCCTACTTGCAGGGCGCCACTGCGGCCTGCTTCTGTCAAAATCGATTTATCCAGGCGGCCTTGGATGCGACGTTCTTGATTGTATGTGCTTTTGCCGTGACGGACTAAGATAATGCGAGTCATTCGATTTTAGATTTTAGATTTTAGATTTTAGATTTAGCCTGCTACCCTGCGGAGGTTGCGCCCGGAGGATATTACCTCATACATCGGCTTATGCCACACTACTCATGTAGGGGGTGCCATAAGCACTGGTGCGCTCTCGGTGTGAACCTTACGCATACATGGCGGAGCGAGGATTTATGGCGTAAGTCTTGTTGAGGCGAGTCAAAAAGATGAGCCAGTGAAATTTTACCAGTTGTCGGGATACTCTCGTCTGCAACGACCTATGATTAAAGACGGAAAAGATTTAGCCACGGATTCGCGCGGGACGGAAAAGTAGGAATGACACTGAAGCGGGTGATTTTAGGTATTTTAACGGCGATCGCGATCGCCTTGGTGGGTTTATCTTTAGTTGCTAGTTGGAATCAGCCGCAAATTCAAAGCCGGCTGGAACTCTACCAGACAAATTTGCTGCTTCACGCCTCTGAGTGGCAAGGAGAAAATAATCAGAGTGCTAATTTAAGTTCGGCGCGCAACAATATTATCGGTGCAGATCCTTTAAATACGGCTTTGACGCAGTATCAAGAAGCGCGAAAATCAACTCGCAAAACTCTCGAAACCACTCAAGCAAAATTCAAAGAAATTCAGCCTATTATCGCCTCTAAGCCTGATGATAATACTCTGAATTGGGCTCAAGATAAGGTTTTGTCAGAGTCGATAGAGCAACAGTCAGCGCTGCTAAACGAACTTGACTTGCGCTTAGGAATTTTGCAGGCAAGCAGTGGCAAAACTCAGGCAGCGCTCCAAACTTGGAAAAATTTAGTTGAGCGGTACAACACTCCAATTGATTACGACCCTTCGGCGGTAACTGCTAAAGTTTTAACGGGAATTTGGAGCAATCCGGCTCAACTGCTGCCGGATGCCGAGCAGAACATTCAAAAGTCTTTGGATGGCTGGTTTCGCTATCGCGCTCTAGCTCAACTTTACAAGCTGCAAGAACGTTCTAAAGAGCTGGTGGCGCTGCAAGCAGCAGAGCAAGCAACGGCCCAGCAAGCTGTAGAAAAGTTGGCAATTATAGTTGGCGTTCCGGCGATCGCACTTTGTATTGGTACAGTTTTGCTGGTTGGTTTGACCGTGCAGTGGCTGTTGCAGCGGCAGCAGTTAGATACAGCAGGTTCCGGCCCGGTGTTGGCGCGAAATGCGAGCTTGACTTGGGATGTGCCTTGGGATGGTGAGATTGTTTGGCAGGTACTTGTGGTCGGCTTTTTCTTTGTCGGGCAAATCTTGATTCCCTATTTGTTGCTGCCTGTTTCTCTGGCTGTTCTAAAACTCAATCCTGCTACTTTTGACCCGCGCGACAAGGCTTTTTATATCTTTGCTACTTATTTGTTGCTGTCGGCGGGGGGGCTTTCGGTACTGTATTTTTCGGTCAAGTCTTTTTTGCCTTTGCCTGAAGGTTGGTTTCGGATTAATTGGCGGGGAAGTTGGTTTTTGTGGGGTTTTGGCGGCTATTTTGTTGCTTTGCCTTTGGTAGTTTTGGTGTCGCTGATCAATCAGCAATTTTGGCATGGACAAGGTGGCAGTAATCCGATTTTGCCGATCGTTCTCGAAGGTAGGGATAACGTGGCTTTGGCGGTGTTTTTCGGCACTGCTGCGATCGCCGCTCCGGTTTTTGAGGAAATTGTGTTTCGGGGCTTTCTGCTGCCTTCTCTGACTCGCTATTTGCCTGTTTGGGGGGCGATCGCAGCTTCTGCTTTCTTGTTTGCGGTGGCTCACTTGAGTGTCTCTGAGATTCTGCCTTTGGCGACTTTGGGTTCGGTTTTGGGGTTTGTGTACACGCGATCGCGCAATCTCCTCGCTCCTATGCTTCTCCACAGTCTTTGGAACAGCGGTACTCTCCTGAGTCTGTTTCTTTTGGGCGGCGGCGCGAGTTAATTCCGACGGTTGTTAATAATTGTGAATTAACCGGGTTTTTAAAGGCAGCTATGGTCAGGGCGATCGACTCTTGCCAAAAACAGCAGTAGGGTGCTCGGTGCGCCCCTGATATGTAGCCCGGTAAAATAACCGGAATTTCATTAGGGGCGGGTTCACCCTAATCTGTAATATCAGCAACAAAGCCAGATCGACGGGTCCGGGTCGCTTATTTTAGCGGAAAAACTTGGTTTAACATAGAAGTAATATCTTGTCCGCTGATGATTGAGAGACTGACCCGGGCGATCGAACCAAAGGGAAGTTGACAATCCGGCTAATTTATAGGTAAATTTTAATTAAGGATGAGGCTTAAACCCAATGAGCAATTTGAACAGCCACAAGTTAGAGGGAACGCCGAGTTGGATGCGTTTCGCACCCTACGCAGCCTTGGGCATTTTAATATTTTCTCTCAATTCAGGCAGCGAACTAAATTATTTCTTGAGAGGCTACTTGGTCATTCTACAAGCTCAAGTCGGTATAGTTCTGCTGTATTTTGCGATGTCTAAGTTTCGCAAAAACCCAAATAAATGAGTAAAAATTAGTAAGATTACTTAGCTTGATAGTTAAAGGTCGAGGGTTAAAGGTTGATCGCGGAAGTTAAAATAAAAAAAATGGGGAAAGTAAAAATGGTAAAAGATAAAACCGTAGCAGTTGTGTTAGCTTTATTGGTAGGCCCTTTCGGAATTCACAAATTTTATTTGGGCAATAACTTAGCAGGGGTATTATACTTGCTATTTTCTTTGACATTAATTCCGTCACTCCTCGCATTTTTCGATTTTCTCGGGCTGCTACTGATGTCGGAACAAGCTTTTCAGGTACAGTACAATGGCGCAACGTTGCCGTCTGGGTATGTCCTCAGATCGGCAAAAGATGTAACAGGGGCGATCGGCGAATTAAAAAAACTTTACGATCTGGGCGCAATTACGGCCGAAGAATATGAAGAAAAACGCCAAAAACTGCTGCGAGAATTGTAATTAAGAAGGAAGAAGGAAGAAGGAAGAAGGAAGAAGGAAGAAGGAAGAAGGAAGAAGGAAGAAGGAAGAAGGAAGAAGGAAGAAGGAAGAAGGAAGAAGGAAGAAGGAAGAAGAAAGCCCACTATTAAAAAAGTGGGATTGAAATAAGTGTGAGATCACAGCTATTTAAGGATAAAATTAAAGTGTCTCAAGATTTATACTGGCTGCGTCAAACTCCAAATTGGGTGTGGTATGCTTTTATTCCCTACTTCGGCGGATTGGCGATCGCCTATGCAGGCCAAAAGTCAAATATTCGCAGTTGGATGGGATGGGGTGTTGCCATTACTATAGCAGCACTAGCGGTATCTTCTTCAGCTAATTTTGGTACGATCGTTTGGATTGCTCAAATTGTCACTGCTTTTAGTTTGAAAAAGCGCTATCTCATCAAAACCGCACCCAGAGGTTTACTGGTTCCTGCAACTGCAACAAATGCCGAAGAACTGGCAAACGTGCGCGGCAAAATAGATATTAATGAGTGTACCAAAGACGATATGGTCAGAATCTTGGGTTTGCCCATCGTCTACGCCAACGATATTGAATCTTTGCAAAACGAAGGCTACATTTTTACCCACGCCGAAGAGTTATCAGAAATAGCCGGAGTTCCCGAAAGCCACGTCCGACGCATCGCCCCGATGATTTGCTTCAGCTACAATTATCAAAAAGAATTACAGTTTACTTGGAAACGGTTAAATATTCTTTCGCCGGAAGAGTTAATCGCCAGCGGGTTAGATAGGGTTGTTGCCGAAAAAATAGTTAGAGAAAGACAGAGAAAAGGCGCTTACAAATCAGTTGTCGAAGTCAAGCGGCGGACGGGACTGCCTTTTGATTCGTACCGCCATATTTGTTAGTACGGTCTGCGTGCGTCAAAATCTTCGATAGGGTTTGATTCGGGCGCTTACTATGAAGCATTATTTGTCAATTTGTGCAATTTTTAAAGATGAAGCGCCTTATCTCCAAGAGTGGATCGAGTTCCACCGATTGTTGGGCGTTGAAAAATTTTATTTATACAATAACAACAGTCGGGATAATTTTGCTGAAATTTTACAGCATTATTACGATAGCCAGCTAGTGCGATTGCATGATTGCCCCGTGTCTACCGGACAGATGAGAGCATATTTCCATTGTCTACAAAACTACCGGCAGGAGTCAAGATGGATTGCTTTTATTGACCTGGATGAATTTTTGTTTCCAACAGAAACGGACTGCTTGCCTGCTATTATCCACGAGTATGAAAAATTGGCTGGAGTGTTAGTAAACTGGCTGATGTTTGGTTCGTCGGGTCACGTAACTAAGCCAGAGGGTTTAGTGATCGCAAACTACACAAAACGAGCTAATCCCGATTTTCCAGCCAATAGGCTGTTCAAAACAATTGTGAATCCTGTTGAAGCCATTCGTGCACTTAATCCTCATTTATTTTATTTTAGAAATGATCTTAAAGCAGTCACAGAAAATAAACTTCCATTTCACGGGGAATTTACTCCGGATTTATCGGTGTCAAAGCTGAGAATTAATCATTACTTTTTAAAGTCGCGTGAAGAATTTAAAAGGAAAGTTGAGAGAGGACGGGCAGATATGAAAGAAAGAAGAAAAATAGATGAATTCGATTCTAATGACCGAAATGAGATTGAAGATTTGACTATTTCTCGCTTTATTCCGGCTTTAAAAAGTAAGATAATAGCAGAGAAATGAATAGGAAACGCCGGCAGTACCTTCTCGGTGATGAGTCGATCCCCCTACTAACCACAGGTTTTTAACTGGTGTTCTGTTGGCAAATCCAAATCGCCCGAAAGTTGGTATGCGCCGATCGATGCCGCAGACAATTCCGCGATAGCGCCCTGTATAACGCGAAAAAGTTAGCGGTGTTGCCGCTGCTTGATGTAAAATCAGATTCGCTGTTAAGTTGAAATATTGTCGCAGACAGGCGATCGCTTCTTCAGCATACTTTTGTTTGAAGGCACCTCGGCACCCTGAAGTGTCACACAACGAAATTTGGGATGAGTGAGAATTTTGGGCTGGCGTCAGCCAAACAGATTTCCCCGTCCGCTGTATAAAAAGTGATTTACTTTGTTGGCAAAATTCCGAAAAAACCGATGGTGACAGTAGAAGGTGCCGAAAGTAAGCTCAAGCAGTGTACGCTGCCCGTTGCGGGTGCCGAATGTGGGTGGGAATATCAGTGGTAAGCTATCTGAATTATTATTGAAATGCAAAACGACACAATAGTAGCAGTACCGCTAACATCAAATTATGTCTGACTCTCCTCCATCCCAACTCTCCCCAGAACCCGCACCGTCGAGTGCTGCTACCGAAAACCGCAGTGCCAAAACTAGGCAACTGTTGGGCATGAAAGGGGCCGCTAGCGGGGAAACTTCCATCTGGAAGATTCGCTTGCAACTGATGAAACCGATTACCTGGATTCCCCTAATTTGGGGCGTGGTGTGCGGGGCGGCGTCTTCTGGAAACTATGTTTGGAACCTAGAGAATTTCTTGATCGCAGCAGCTTGTATGTTGATGTCAGGACCGTTGCTGGCCGGGTACACTCAAACTTTGAACGATTTTTACGATCGCGACATCGACGCCATTAACGAGCCCTACCGTCCGATTCCCTCCGGTATCATCTCGATTCCCCAAGTAGTAACGCAAATTTTGGTATTATTAGCGGCTGGCATTGCGGTGGCTTATGCTCTAGACTTGTGGGCGGGTCATGAATTCCCGACAATGACTGTTTTGACTCTCGGCGGTGCGTTTCTAGCTTATATCTACTCTGCGCCCCCGCTGAAACTCAAGCAGAATGGCTGGTTGGGAAATTATGCCCTGGGTGCTAGCTACATTGCCCTGCCTTGGTGGGCGGGTCAAGCTTTGTTTGGTACACTAGATCCTACCATTATGATCTTGACCCTGTTTTACAGTTTGGCAGGGCTCGGGATTGCGATCGTCAACGATTTCAAAAGTGTGGAAGGCGATCGGCAATTAGGGTTAAAATCTTTGCCAGTGATGTTTGGCATTAGCACCGCAGCTTGGATTTGCGTGTTGATGATCGACATATTTCAAGCTGGGATTGCAGGCTACCTGATCAGCATCCACCAAAACCTTTACGCTGTCATTCTGCTGCTTCTGATAATTCCCCAAATTACTTTTCAGGATATGTACTTTTTGCGCAATCCCCTGGAAAATGATGTTAAATATCAGGCAAGTGCTCAGCCTTTCCTGGTTTTGGGTATGCTGGTAGCAGCCTTGGCACTGGGTCATGCGAGTTAAGCAGAGTTTTGAGGTTTGAGTTAAAAATTTTTTAATTCAAAAAATCTAATTCACTTCTCATAAAAATACCAACCTCTGCAGCGTTAAGAAAAGTTTTGAATTTTGAGTTGTGAATTAAAAACTTTTTAATTCAACAAAAAATCTAATTCAAGGCAGCGTGTTATTCAAGAAAAAATGTCGAATTAAAAATTAAGAATTGAAGAAAGCTAGCTTTTTTAATTTTTAATTTTTAATCGGACTTGATGAGGTTTGAAGGTCTGAACGTGGCAGAATTTTTCTCAAATATCAAAGATAAATTGAGCAAAGTCACTAACGCAATAAGCGGTAATTCCGATGGAGAACCGCCGAAGGCTGCGAAGGGTAATAAGCTCAACTCGCCGGAATCGGAGGCGGAATTTTTTACACGGACAACGGCCCAAAGCTCGGAGTATGTGGTAGAAGAAGATCCCGCACCCCTAGAAGAGTCAGAATATTTAGAGGCAGAATATTTAGAGCCAGAATACGATCGATATCCAATAGTCAAGCGCGATTGGGAAGGATTGAAGCGCTTAATCGCTTGGTTGGAAATTGAACCTCAAGTTACCAGCTTGCAAACCAAGGGAAAAGAATTGTTGCGGCCGGGATTAAGTTTGCTGGGAACTAAATTACCCCAAAAATCGGATAGTAGCGAATTGCTGGCTCATAGCGAATCGCCGAACACCGAACTGCAGAGAAATACGGAACTACAGGAAAATAGCGCACCGCAGGAAAATACTAAAAAACCCATCTCGCGCCCCCCTAGATTTTGGATACGTTTAGGTGTTGCCAGTATAGGCGGGGGCGCATTAATCTACTGTTTATGGATTTTGTACACCTTAGACAAAGGTTTGCCGGATGTTAACGATTTGTCAGCCTTTAACCGCGACGGAACGCTGACAATTAAGGCGGCAGATAATACGATTTTGTTGCAGTCGGGGCCTGCAACTAGAGATAAACTGCAACTTAAAGAAATTCCCGAACTATTGGTTAAGGCTTTTATTTCCATAGAAGACCGCCGTTTTTACCAACATCGCGGGGTGGATTATCAAGGTATTGTGCGATCGATTGTTTCAAATTTGATAGCGAGAGATTTAGTGCAGGGCGGCAGTACAATTACGCAACAATTGGCTCGCGTTGTTTTTCTCAATCAGGAAAGAAGTATTAGGCGGAAGGTTCGGGAAGCTCTTTTAGCTCAGAAAATAGAGCGGGAGTTGAGTAAAGACCAAGTTTTAGAACGCTATTTAAATCTGGTTTATTTGGGTTCGGATGCTTACGGGGTGGCGGATGCCGCAGTGGTATTCTTTAGCAAAACAGTCGATAAATTAACTTTGGCAGAGATGGCAACTTTGGCGGGTTTGCCGCCGGCACCGAGCGAATATTCGCCTTTGGTTAATCCGGATATCGCTAAGCAACGCCGCAATCTGGTGCTGCAACAAATGCAGGAAGCGAAGGTAATTACAGAGGCTCAGGCGAAGGAGGCGATGGCGGAACCTATGGCGGTTAAACCAAGTCCGCCGAAGCGATTTAATGTGGCGGCGCCTTATTTTGCTAGTTACATTCGGAAAGAATTGCCGCGCTATATTTCTCAGGATGCTTTGGAAGCTGGCGGTTTGACTGTCGAGACGACGGTGGATTTGAAGTGGCAGAAAATAGCGGAACAGGTGGTTAAAGATGCGATCGAAGTTGATGGCCGCCGTCAGGGTTTTGAACAGGCGGCTTTAGTTTCTATGGACACTAAGACTGGGGAAGTTAAGGCGCTGGTGGGCGGCGGAAATTTTAAGGAAAGCCAGTTTAATCGCGCTACCCAGGCTTTGCGGCAGCCAGGCTCGACGTTTAAAGGGTTGGTTTATGCCGCGGCGATGGCGGCTGGTTTTTCTCCCTATGACGGTTACGAAGACGAACCAATTATTATCGACGGCTATCAACCGAATAATTATGGCAAAAAATTTAGCGGTTGGCGATCGATGTCTGATGCTTTGACGCGTTCGGTGAATGTCGTAGCTGTGAAGGTGTTGATGGATGTGGGGTTTGAACCGACGATAAAATTAGCCCACGATATGGGAATTAAGTCTAAATTGAGTCCGATTTATTCCCTGGCTTTGGGTTCTTCGGAGGTGAATTTGCTGGAGTTAACCAATGCTTACGGTACTTTAGCATCGCAAGGGAATTTTATTGAAGCCCACGGAATTAAGCGGGTGATTAATCAGCGGGGAGATGTGATTTATCAGGCTAATTTTAAACCGAAGCGGGTTTTGGATAAGGATAGTGCTGCGATCACTACTTGGATGTTGGAGGGTGTGGTGCAAGACGGTACGGGGGGGCCTGCCGCGTTGTCCGATCGCGCTGTAGCGGGCAAAACCGGTACTTCGGAAAATGTCAGGGATTTGTGGTTTATTGGTTACATTCCACAGGTGGTGACTGGGGTTTGGCTAGGGAATGATGACAATTATCCCACGTGGGGAACTAGCGGTACGGCGGCGTATAATTGGCGCGATTTTATGAGTCAAGCTGTTAAGGGAATGCCGGTTGAGAAGTTTCCGAAGTTGCCGGAGTTGGAGGGCCGCAAACGCAGTATTAAGCCCAAACCGGTGCAGCCAAATAGGATTATTCGCGGGATGATTGTGAATGAGGATGGGGCGATCGTCCCTTACAATCCTAATCCTGAACCGAAGTATTACCCACCGCAAGAGCCTGCTTATCAGGAGCCTGCTTATGAGGAGCCTGCTTATGAAGAACCTGCTTATCAAGAACCTGGATATTAAGCGGGTTTTACCAACAATTGCCACCCGTAGGGGCGGGTTTCACTAACAATAATCGCCTAAAACCAATAATCTCATAAACCCCCCCACTCCGGGCGGTAAATCACAATCTACAAATCTAATCTTGCTTTAGCCTCACCATAAAAAAGCCGTCCATTTGATTCCGGTGCGGCCAAACTTTTACCCATCCTTCCGGTGATGGTTGTACGGGTAAATCAATTGTTGGCGGTTCTATTTGCCAGTGAGGATTGCTGTCTAAGAACGATCGAATAACTGTTTCATTTTCCAAGGGATGAATTGTGCAAGTTGCATAAACTAATACGCCGCCGGACTTGACAAAGGTCGCTGCATTTGCTAGCAATTCCGATTGCAGTTGAGATTGTTGTTGAATGTTTTCCGGCGTGTGGCGCCAGCGGGCATCGGCGCGGCGGTGGAGGGTTCCCAGGCCGGAACAAGGTGCGTCTAGTAAAACTCTGTCTGCGAGGTTAACAAACTCTGGGAAATGGCGGCTGTCTCCGGTATGAATTTTAAGGGATTTCATCTGGAGTCTGTCTGCATTTTCTTTAAGTTTTTTGAGTCTGCTGGCGGTTTTGTCGCAGGCATAAATTGTGCCTTCATCCTGCATTAATTCGGCGCTGTGGGTGGTTTTTCCCCCCGGCGCGGCGCAGGCGTCGATGATAGTTTCCCCTGGCTGGGGCCCTAGTAAATGGGTGACTAATTGAGCGCTGCTGTCTTGGATTGTCCACCAACCTTCGCTGTATCCGGGGAGGTTTTGAATTGCGCCGATGGTGCCATTTAGTCTTAATGCTTGTGGCAAGTGTGGGATTCTGCTAACGCTGATGTTTTGGGTTTTGAAGGCGGTTTCAATTTGGGCGATCGAGCTTTTTAAGGGATTGATTCTCAGGTCAATTGTGGGGGATTGGTTGAACCATTCACATAGTTGTTCTGTTTCCGTTTCGCCTATTTGTTCGAGCCACAATTCTACTAGCCAGTCGGGGAAGCTGTGCAGAATTCCTAGGCGTTCGACTGGGTTTTCGGGTAGTTTTAGGGAATACAAACCCCCCCCAGCCCCCCCTTGGTAAGGGGGGGAGTTAGATGTTGTTTTAGTCTCTGCTTGCTCTGGGGAATTTGCACCCCCCCCAGCCCCCCCTTGGTAAGGGGGGGAGTTAGATGTTGTTTTAGTCTCTGCTTGCTCTGGGGAATTTGCACCCCCCCCAGCCCCCCCTTGGTAAGGGGGGGAGTTAGATGTTGTTTTAGTCTCTGCTTGCTCTGGGGAATTTGCACCCCCCCCAGCCCCCCCTTGGTAAGGGGGGGAGTTAGATGTTGTTTTAGTC
>Ga0247770_1002143_pt1 | contig 12044 bp, 17 predicted proteins | sample UWRJL136409B6_FD_179943 | JGI IMG/M metagenome (GOLD analysis project Ga0247770, IMG submission 179943) | Plant litter microbial communities from Arlington Agricultural Research Station in Wisconsin, United States - UWRJ-L136-409B-6 | ecosystem: Environmental > Terrestrial > Plant litter >... | reverse complement strand
ACACGGTTCGGGGTGTTGGTCTCCGTCCTCGGCCCCACCAACGCCGCGTCAAGCGCCACGCTTCGAGACGGCTTGCGCCGGCATTCGGTCACCAACTTGGTCAAGTCCCTCCGCAGAGTTACTCACCCGAACGCGCCCTACCGAGGACATGAACGGCAACGGCGAGCTAGGGATGCCGGTGCACGCCAAGATATGCGGGGTGGACGCGTCCCGAAATCACTGGCATGCAGCATTCACCGCAACAATATCACGGATTGAAGTTTGTTCCTGCCAACAAGCCGATGTAGGACCATTCAGTGCATCGGTAGCCAATCGACGTGATCTAACTGGCCACGACTGCATCAGCTGGCGTGGGATTGTTTCCCCGCCGAAAGAAGTGTTACAAATCGACAGTTTTGCTCCCGGGCCCGGACCGGTTGGGTTGGCTTTGGAAACAAATTGCGTGACTCCCCCCAGTATCCACTTCAGCCCTCACCCAACAACGCTATCAGCTTCCAGCGGAGTCTAATGACTCAACCATCTTGATCGTCTGTGCTTTATTAACAACCTTAATCTCTACAATTTCTTGGATCCGGATAGCAACCCGATCCACATCCTCATCGCATCCCAACACCTGCCATCACAAGCCTCAAATTCGCCAACATGGTAGCCAACACGCAGGATCTTGCCATCAGGCCCAAGGAGGCGTCTCTCCTGGTAGACCAAAAGGCGGGTGGTGTGGTCGAGTACGGAAAAGAACTCAGAGAGCAACAATTCCTCTTCGATCCGGCCTTCCGCAACTTCAACCATGGTGAGTCCCATACCTCCCCGAATCTCGACCCCTGACTCACAAAACACAGGCTCCTTCGGGACCATGCCCCGTGTCATCCAAGCCAAGCGCCGCGAATACCAAGACCAAGCCGAGGCCCGACCTGACCCCTTCATCCGCTACAAGCAGATCGAGATCCTAGACGAATCCCGCGCGGCCGTCGCCAAGATCATCAACGCCCCCGTCGACACCGTCGTCTTCGTCAGCAATGCCACCGTCGGCGTCAACACCGTCCTGCGCAACCTCACCTTCGCCCCCGACAACAACGACGAAATCCTCTACTTCGACACCATCTACGGCGCCTGCGCCAAAACCATCGACTACATCGTCGAGACCTCCCACGGCCGCGCCTCCTCCCGCCTCATCCCCCTTCTCTACCCCTGCCCCGACTCCACCATCCTCTCCGCATTCACCGCCGCCGTCGCCGCCTCCCGCGCCGACGGCAAGCGCCCCAAAGTCTGCGTCTTCGACGTCGTCTCCTCCCTCCCCGGCATCCGCTTCCCCTTCGAAGCCATCACCGCCGCCTGCCGCTCCGCCGGAATTCTCTCCTGCGTCGACGGCGCCCAGGGCATCGGCATGGTCTCGCTCGATATGGCCGCGCTCGACCCGGACTTCTTCGTCTCAAACTGCCACAAGTGGCTGCACGTCCCGCGCGGGTGCGCGGTGTTTTACGTCCCGGTGCGGAATCAGCAGCTTATTCGGTCCACGATGCCGACGTCGCATGGCTTTGTGCCGCAGGAGGTGGCGGGCGCACCGGTGCGGAGCAATCCACTCCCGCCGAGCGGGAAGTCGGCGTTTGTGACGGCGTTTGAGTTCATTGGGACGCTGGATAACTCGCCTTATCTCGTGGTGGGGGATAGTATCCGCTGGAGAGAGGAGGTTCTTGGCGGGGAGGAGAAGATTATCGCGTACCAGGAGGCGCTGGCGCGGGAAGGGGGGAGGAAAGTCGCGGAGGTGCTGGGGACGAAGGTCCTTGAGAATAGCGAGGGGACGCTGGGGAAGTGTGCGATGGTGAATGTGGCGTTACCGATTGCGGTTGAGGCCGCAGGGAATGGGGAGGAAGGGGTGGGACGTATGGCGAGGGATGAGGGGTTGGAGGGGGTGGAGGTTGTTCCGAGGGGGGATCAGGGGCTGGTGATCAATTGGATTCAAGGGAGGTTGATGAAGGAGTATGGGACGTTTTTACCGGTGTTTGTGTATCGGGAGAGGTTTTGGACGAGGTTGAGCGCGCAGGTGTACTTGGGGATCGAGGACTTTGAATGGGCTGGGCAGCCGTTGAAGGATCTTTGTGAGCGGGTGGTGAAGGGGGAGTATAAGTTGAAGGGTAAGTTGTAGGCCTAGTTCGGGCTGTTTGTTAATACCAGAGCTGGGGTTTCTTTGTTATCCAAGTCCCGTTCAACACACGGATATCAGTTGGGAGTGTACTCAAAAAGCATTCAATGACATTATGCTTCTTTAAAAGTGAGTTACTACGCACACTGGCTGCCAGAGTCTAAGATAAAAACAATGATTCGGCCTCGAAATGTTTCCAACACTCCTGCATCCTACCTACCCAACGTCTGCAAGCGCGGTTTTGGGTGCAGGGTGCGCCTAGTCATCAAGCAGGGCGTTGACAGAGGCAATGGCCTTCTGTTTGGCACTGTCCGTCAAACCAGCCATGACGCTCTCGCGAGGTACGAACTTGCGGCAGTTGTATTCTGACAGTCTGTCAGCATCAAGTCACAATCTGGAGAGTGGATGTTGGCCTCTTACCCCCGGTGATGCCGTTCTTGTCTTCCGAGTGAAACAAGATGCGAGTCGAGTCGGACCAGGCCACAACCTTGAGGCGATAGAGCTTGAAGAATGGCCTGTCGATGTCAGGGAAGCGGAGCACACCAACATCAATCACCGTCATGCTGTGGTGCTCGCTCTTGCCGAAGAATGCCTCGAAGCTGTCGATTGTCGCGCCGGTTTGCGCCACAATCTTAGCCAGCACGTTGATGTCGATCTTGGTGCTCTTGAGCACGTCGTCGTCGGAGATGAGCCTGGCGAACCACGACTCGACCTCCCGGACGATGCCGGACTCGGGCGAGCCGTCGAACTTGAAGTCGTGCGAACTGTTCTTGACGATCTGGTCAGACCGGGCGATCTCGTCGCCGTCGGGCTGCAGCAGCTCGTTCTGTGACATGGCTGCGAGCACGTTCTGCCAGGCCTTGTCCTGCACCTTGGCGAGCTCCTTCATGGTCACGGCAATCATGATCTTGAGCTTCTCGTCGAGCTCCTTGATCGAGTCCTTGGTGAGGGTGCCGAAGGACGGCGCGAGGTCTGTGTGGAGGAAGTTCTGGGCCTTGTCATCGTTTACTTTCATCTGCGAAGCGTAAGTGGGCGCACCAGTGGAAGGCAAGGGTTAAGGTATATCTTACCTTGCCGAAGTCAAAGTTCTTGACCATGTCGCCGACGTCAACCGTCTTGTCCTGACCACCAAAGGCATTGAGGAGGAGTGGGTTGGTGAGGATAGAAGTCGCAGTGGCAGCCATGATGGGCAAAGTGCAGGTGTTGGTTTGTTGGGTGTAAAGGGGTAATAGGCCGTTCTAGTCAGAAGATAGTTGGTGTGAGATTGTTGTGGTTGTTGTAAAGATTCGAAAGTGAAGACAAGACGGCCATTTCATCTGTTCTTATACCCCATCGTCCTCGCAACCCTTTCCGCAAACAGCTTTCTGAGTTTTCATCGTCCTTTGCTTCTTCTTCGATGATGCAGGCGACGATTCTCGCAAAAAGGACCTTTCGAAAAGACACGTCCAACCATCCATTGCCCCGGGACTTTTGTTCTGACTCCAGCTCTGCCTTCTCAGCTCTGCACTTGCGAGCCTAGGCGGCCAGACTTGTGAGTTTTGAGATCGCGGGCGGTATGCGCGGCTTGTGATTGCATTAGCTTTTGCATTAGCTCCTGGTTGTGGCCTCTGTTTCGGCACTTGTGGCGAGCTGGCAGAGTGAAGTCCAGATATTGTCGGCCGCCCAGTCACTGCTGAGCAAAGTCGGGGCAGCGAGGAGGGATACGGGCAAGGAGGCCAATCAGATGTCTTGGCATCTTATCCGTTTTATATCCGTTGCGCTACTGCAGCGAATGCAACCCCCTCACCCGCCCGGCAGTGCTATCACAGTAGGGCTGAGTCTAGACCGCGGCTTCAGCTCTCCTCAATTGCTGCAAGACGCCTCGTATGTCCTAGTGTCTACACCTGGGCGCGGGGTCCAGCTAGCCACGGATTTGTTCTGCTGCAGACTCGCGGACAGCCAGTTCGTTACATCGCCTTCCCTGTGGCGCTTCCGAAGGCACCTGGGGAATTTTGAAAAGTCCAAAGCATTTATGGTCGTCAAATCAAGCCCTAGGTTGTTAAAATCGCCCTATGATTGCTGCTGTTTCCCCCACGCGTGATTGACGTCACGGTGCAATTCGGCATCATGAACGTGCCCTGGAACTTGACGATTGGGTACCTAGCTAACAACCGACCTGTGTCTCGATGCGGGCGGTTACTGCGCCTATCCTGTTGTTGCGCCGTCGTGACTCCTCAGATGGTCAGGCGACTACTTGCAGAAGTCTGAGTCCGAGCAGGATGCATGTCGAAAACGTCCCATGTTGCAGATCGAACACTTCCAGTTGGCGAGTCTTTTTCAGTCAGTTATACTGCACCTCTTTCTATTGTGCTTTTCCAGGGCAAGTGCCGCGTCTCCAGCAGGACGACTTGCAGTGGGGGCGGCACCCCAAGGAAAGTACCTTACCCATCATAATCCTATTTTGGAGTTCGTTGTCCTGCGTACCGGAGCTGTGTCCGCCCTCCGTCACGCACCGCACGTCGTCCCAAAAGAGGGGCATAATTCCTTCGGTACGTCCCACGTCCCGTCCCAGCATCGGTGGCATGGGTAGAGTGAGGTGAAGTTGCCCCGAAATCTCAGCCTAGGTGAGCCCATGTTGAGCCCCCGGTCGTCTCGCCACATCAAAATCCGGCTTCGTCTTGTGGCTTGCATCGATATCAACGGCGGGAATCAGGCCACTTCCCGCGCATTGCTAATCCGCCCGTGTTATTCAGCCTCTGCAACCTGGCGTGCAAACACTTCCTAGATATTTCTCGCATGCTCGGCGGAGCGTTCTTAATCAGTCCCATATCTGGTGCCGTCTCCCATAGCAGCTGGCTTTGGACTATTTGCGTGCGTGGTACTGTACAGGGGCTGTTGATGATTGAGGAGAGAGGCGTAATCTAGCCCGTGAGAGGGTCGTGGGTAAGCCATCACTGGGCCAATGACGCTCGTTCTGTGCCTGGATGACTGTCGTGCCCTTCTCATGACTAGGATCGGGTCTTAGTGCACCAGATTCCTCACCCATAACGCAGCCTCGAAAGTTAACTGCCTTGTTGAATATTGCAGCCTCCAATTTGGTGAATCTCCGAGCCGGCACGTCCTGGTCGCCACAGATGGAGGGAGCCAGGCATGTCCCCTGGTTCACCATTTAAGGGTTAGTCAGACTGTGCCGGCTTCCTTCCCCGCGGCGCAGGGTGCGCAGGATACGTACACGAGGTCCCCTGGATGCTGGTCGGGTGATAAAGCAGGACAAGCAAATGCGAGAGGGCGTGACTAAAATCCGAGATGGCATCGATGCCCAGCCGCACCCGCGTCGGGAAGTGACGACCTTCCCGCATTGACAGCAGATCCGCAATGATCGCTGCTAGTCTACCTAGGGCAGGAACGCTCTAGATGCCATGGCTACGCAAACGCCGGCGCCTTCTGGAAGGCGCTTTGGAAGCTCAGCTGTCCAAAACGGTTGTTGTTTTCCATCTCGTTACCAGTGCGCAAAATGTGACACGTAGTGGAATCGAAGGCTTCAATGATGGAGTGAATTGCTCTATTCTATTCCTTGGATTGAGCCGTGGAAGGCCTCTATATAATTCCTTGCAGTGGGCCTTCTGAATCGCTGGCTGGAGTGGTGATATCACCACTCTTCTGGTGGCTGGCGCTAGCAATTGTGGTGAGATCACCACAATTGGAGGCTATCGCGAGGCCTGGATTCTGTGACACAAAACAAACCTAGGCTGCATTTTGTCGGTCCGGGTGGAAGCTGAGCCCAATCTTCGTCTGACCCGCCCGCGGCTCCCAACTACCCTGCACTCGCGAGATGATCCCCAATCGAAGGAAAGATTATTATTTCCAGTTTTGCCCAACGACACCGCTCGCGGGTGGGAGTGCACCGTTTTTGGTCCCGACATGCTGTCAGCAACGCCACAAACCTCGAACCAGGCTGGAAGGGGTCTGGGCGGCTTCCTTGGGTGGACCCTGGTGCGGCGGTGACGCGTTTGAGACTTGCGCCGCAGGCGAGGCAGGTTTGCGCAAGCGATCCTTCCCGAACTTGTTGTTCGACGCTGGCACCCCGGAACTTGGAAATTGGCACGACACTAGCTCTCCTCAGTGGCACTCCAAGCCAAACAGCAGATGCCGAACGAGAAATCACGACATTGCCCAATGCATTCGGCAGAGGTTAAGCCGTCAATTGCGACACCTGAGTCGACATGTCAACGGGCTCCATCACCAATGGCAAGCCGGGTCACAGGGCCCGAGAATGCACACTTAAACCCTAACCCAATCACACCCTGCTTCGCGATATTCACCGCCCGGTGCGAGGCAGGGATAGCACGGTGCACTCTACCGAAATTGTTTACGACCGGCGTCGAATCCAGTGTGGAACAGCAACAGAAGATCACCAGGAAACGAAATTGGCACTGAAAAACTCATGTTAAGTTTCAGCTACCGAACACGGTGCAGATGCACGAAGCAGCGGCCATCTGAAACAATCGCCAATGAGTGGAGATGAAGCTTATAACGTCGGCTAACGGCGTGCACCAACCACAGGTCGCGAACGGTCTGCAGCGGGTGCGCACAGTGGAGAAATGTGACAGGCATTCACCGCCGCACCCACCAGGTCGACAACGCAGAGGAACACCCCCCTGGCATCGAAGTTAGTGTGCTTCCTCCCGCGCCCCAACCATTGGCTGGCCCACTCTCAACGAGCAACAAAACCGTTTCTGTCCGCGCCTCAGATCCAGGGCTCTTCGACTTCGTTCGTCTCTCCAACAGAGCAGCAACTCACTCCCACAGCGCATCAAAGACCCGGATGCAGCAACACGTCTCGGAAGCAAGACATCTCGGAAAGATCGAAGTGAGGGCGTCAAATCCGTGTCCGACTGGGGGCAACACGCACGCAGCAGGCTGCCAGGATTGTCGATCCACCCGGACCATCCGGATATTTTCCCTGCCGCACGCAACTCGATCCGCCTCGATAACAAGAGGGCCGAGGAAGCCGCAACGCACCTTTTTCCCCTCATCACAACAAAAGAATCGCACACGGAGGTCACCAGTGCAGTCCCCCGCGTTTACCGCCGCAGCCCCGCATTGCATGTGATGAGTTCGGCCCCTCCGTCCTAACAGCGTAGCATCATTGTCGTCGTCGCGAAATTGTAGCGTCGCAGCCATGACAGCCATCCATGGTGATGGCGTAATGGCAACGGCGCAGCAGGGGTTGGGTGTCGGAGGAATGGCGTGGAGAGGTAGTCGAGCTGTCGTCGGCAGTTGCCAACCGTCCTTATTAACCCCGGCGGGCAGCCGGGGAGATGCCAGCACCGAGGGGCCAGACCCAAGCTTCAGACGAAGCTATATGCGCGCCCTGATGGAGTTTGCCGAGAACACACACGACGGCGGCATGTTGCCCTTGGTCGACGACATCGACGCAGACTCTCTGCGGTCAGGTGGTGACGAGGAGGACCAGCAGGTCCATGACTCCCTGGACAGCCCTGGCAGTGAAAAGGCGGTGAACAAGCCAGGATTTGCGTCAAGGATATCGCGGGTCCCTTTTACCTGGGAGCCAGGCGAGGCGGCTGAATCGAAGCGAGAGCCGAGGCGAGATCGACAGGATGGAGACATCAACCCCGATCTAACACCACACGACATCGACACCGCAAGCTTGGTCGACGTGTTCCAGCCCTTTTCCTTCAGTTCCATAGACAACCTCGAGCTGGTACAGCTGCCAGGAATCGATTCAGCTGCCGAGGAAAAGCGAAAACTGTCATCTGTCTCGGTAGGGCTTGGGACAGTTCAGGAAGATCATGCGGTGATCTCTTTCCCCGGCGATCTTGAGGTTGGCATCGCTGTGACGGACTTCGATGCGTGCACGGACAGTGCCAGCGTATCAAGCACTCGCCATCAGCAGAACCCGTCCGTTTCCACGACTGGGCGGCCGTCCACCTCGACGACACAAAGCAGCGGCTCGATGTCGGTAGCCAGCATCCCAGAGGACACGCGGAGCAAAAGGAAGCCGTCTCCTGGGCCGAGACGGTCAGGAGATTTGTTCAAACGGTTTCGAGGGCGCGCCGGTGCGCCCGAAGACTTTATCGAGAGGCGATGCCTCACCCCGCACAGCCTCCTCGCGCCTAGTTCGCAGCACTTCGGGCAGGATCCCCAGGAGGAGTGCGATGATGGAGGAAGCACGTTCCGGAATTTGCTAGGGAACAGCAAGTCAGTGTTCGGTGTGGACTTGGAAGACAGTATCCGCTTAGCGCCAATGAAGATACGGATATCACACCGGGGAAGCAGCACTTCGTACCGGACATTCCCGTTGAGTGTGTACAAGTGCTGCGAGTTTATCCGGCAATCACGTATGCGCCCATCTCCTTACCCCTAAGAGAATATTGCTAACCCCGCAACAGCCATCGACTCAAGCCTCTTCTCCTCACCGGGTGACTCCTCCAACGTCTCTCAGCTCCTCACCATGTTCAACACCCCGCCCTACGGCGAAGACTTCTCCTTCTCCGACCCCGAAAACAGCCACTACACCATCCACGACGCCGGCCGTGTTATCCTCCTCTTCCTCCGGGACCTCCCCAACCCCCTTGTCTCCGCCTCCGTCGTGAAGAGCTGGATCACGCTCGCGCGCTACGAAGGCGCCATCGAGCCTCCTTGCGACCGACCCCTCGAATCGGGCCTCGAGTTCTGGGCTGAGGCACTCAATCGCCTACCAGTCGCGAACCGGAACCTAACGAAGCAGCTGCTAACGCTGTTCGCGTACACGGTCACCAAATGGCGGGACAGCAGGGGGCGGGGCGTCATCACGGACGCGGACGCGAGGAATCTGGCGTCGGCGGTAGCGAGGGCGATGTTTCATACCGAGGAGAGCGGGAAGAGCGGAGAGAGGAGGAGGAATGTGCATGCGACGCTGGCGTTGGCGTTTCTGCTCAAGAAGAGGGGCGAGTATGTCACGGCCATGGGGAAGAGTGAGCGGGGAGAGGAGGGAGGGGAGGAGCCGGGGTTTTTGCCGAGTACGAAGGAGATGTTGGAGTGGAGGTTGCAGTGATCTCTGCGATGCGGTTGTGAGAGGGGAGAGGAGAGGCGGATGGATGGAAAGGGGGGGTTTTGATGCAGAGAGAGGGATACGATTTCTGGATGGGATGCATAGAAAGGAAGTGATTTTAATGATACCCAGGCAGCTTTTGTTTCCGACTGTTTGTTTGTCCATTTATAAGTTAGCTGGTAGTCTTGATACTTCAGACCACCCTATGTCTGCTCGTTGCACTTTTTTCTTAATGTACCAACTAAGCTTAAAGTGTGACCTCTCTTTGTTCCCCATCAGGTTACTGACCACTTAATTCGCGAAATAACCATCTCGCCCGGGCCGCCTCGCTTTATGCAACCCTTCTTCCCCAAGCGGCAGCCCCACGACTGACCGCTCCAACCCCCCCAAACCCATTCAGCTCCATATCCCCGACAACCTGCGGATTTATCGCAACACGGAACTCAGCCGGAGAATTCCCATACAAAACGTCCCAATCCCTCACCCAGTGGAAAAGACACGACCCACAAGGACTGTCCGCCCCAAACGGATTCAGCTCCACGAGCTTACACAAACTCGTCGACTCATCAAAGAGCATATCAAACGACCATCCCTGCTCCCACATCAGTCGATCCGTCTCACTCCATGCCTCCTCCATGTGCGCCACAATCTGCCGCCGCAACGACCGCGCCCCCTCAGCAATATCAACCATCGCTTCATACCGTCCTGCTCTATCAAGCGCCGCCAGCTTCCACTCCTTGTGCCACTGGTACTGACTAATACCCGTGATCTTCCCATCGCCCGGGCGGCAAAACACGCGGTATTCGTTCTCCGCGCCCATGCGCTTGTCGAACGGGAGGAAGTAAATCTCAATCGTCGGTGTATCTGACGACCTGCGTTCAACATGGTCGTCCCCTTCTCCCTCCACAGCAGCAACAAGCGCTGGGAGCGTAGGATGAGGGGGAGCCAGCGCTTGTAGGAGTAGGGGGCTTCGGATTTGAATGGGCGGAAGTCGGGGGCGGTGATGGTGGGGAGTTCGGCGAGGGAGTGGAATGAGGTGTTGAAGGTGGCGTCGTGAAACGTCCAGAGTGGGTCGATGAAGACGCGGCGCATCTTGTCGGAATTTGGCGGTGGCGGTGGCTCCGAGTCGGCCATTGCGGTGTCTGTGTCCATATTCATGGCGGCGTCCATGTGCGCACTCTCGAAGGTGTCCTCCGTGCTGTCGAACCAATCTTCAATGAGCCAGTGTGTCTCCCAGTACGGCTCCCAGTCCGGCGCCAGCTCTTCATCCACGATGGCGAGGTGAGTGATGTTGGTTTTTCGGGAAGTTGCGAGGGTGGAAAATTGCGATAGATAGAATGGCGGAAGACGAAAGAGCTAGTAGGGTGTGCCGTTTTAACAGTTTGCCACCGAAGGTTTGCTGCAACTTTGTGGTCAAAAATGGTAAACAAACTTTGCAACTTTTAAGTCCTTGATATTTTCATCCGAACTATGACCGCGCCGATAACGAGAAATCCAAAGCATGAACTCAGTACAGCTCAGCCGGCTCCCGTCCATGGGCTGGTGCCTCAACTGGTTCGTGCTCTGGAACGAGCACCTTGACGTTTTCTCGGTCATATCCATCCGCAGTCCACGGCGTGGTCTTGCCCTCTGAAGAAGCCCCGGGTCCGGGTGCCTCCTGTACAGTACCGACACCCGCAAATTTCGCAGCCTTTTGCTTCTTCCTCATCTTGGCAAACCAGCAAAAGCAGAACTAACGCGCCGAGACCTGCGCCGAGGCCCGCGCTGAGAGACACGGGGACAAATTACGGACCCACTTCCCGTAGAGTTTGCCGTCGGTGCTAGTGATGGTGCGGTGCTGGTGCTAGAAGCACTGGTAGAACTGGGTGATGCCGGTTTATCGCGGATGATGAAATAGGGACTTGAGAAATTTGGCCCCACGGCATCGTCGCGGGCTGTCAGGTTTCGAGGTTCCAAGAGGGGCAACTACTGAAACGCGGCGAACGGCACGCCCGACTCAGATGTTGACGGTGGCAAGGCGGAGGTTGTTATCTTCGAGGCGGGAGTGGTACCGTTGAATGCCCACAGAAGGTATTTATTCAAGTACCTAGAGTGTGTGAGGTTGCAATCGTATGTTAGGACCGTCCATTTGGCACTGGCAACTCGCGGCTGACCGGCCTGTAGGTACCGCTACTGTTACCGTATTAGTGATTCTTACTGGGGAAGCACATTGCAAAGAAATACAAAGCAAAGCATCTCGACTGTGTGCTTTAGTAGATCGTAACGAGACGTGTTCTCGTCTTGTCTGCCAGGAGGTCTTCCAGCCCCAACTGAGTTTCCGCATACTTCCGCACGTGCAAGATTCCCACACGCAAGTATTGATAGAGATGATCATCCTCCACGCGATCATCAAGGGATGCTGCGCTAGTGTCGCCTCGGTGAATGTCTGTCAGTCTGTCACGCGTCGTAAGACGAGATAAACGAAATCATCACCCGACCAACCCATCTCAAGACAGTAAACTCGTGCGTCAGAGTTTTTCAGTAAAGCAATGGGTGTCAAGGCTGGAGAGGTGTTTTGAACTGTAGATTGTAGTTGCTGGAAATGGTAATCGTGGTCGGGGTAGTAATGTATGCCACCTTTGCCGTCGTCGTGGAAGTTCAATGTAACTTCAATCTTCCCCATGTGGTCATCTGATACCAGCCGAACAGTGTTAATGCTTATCGTAGCGGGTATCACGGAGCCACACAGCACCAGATAGTTTTTGTTCTCGACAAGCTCCCCCATGGGATCAGATCCCACTGGCTCACACCGAACGTCGACAACGCGGCACCGAGACCCATCGAGCTTATCCCCTATATGAATTATCCGAGGTCTGCCGTGGTGGTAATATC
>Ga0247770_1002142_pt1 | contig 12059 bp, 11 predicted proteins | sample UWRJL136409B6_FD_179943 | JGI IMG/M metagenome (GOLD analysis project Ga0247770, IMG submission 179943) | Plant litter microbial communities from Arlington Agricultural Research Station in Wisconsin, United States - UWRJ-L136-409B-6 | ecosystem: Environmental > Terrestrial > Plant litter >... | reverse complement strand
GGCCCATCCCCCCCCGGCGCCCCCGCCATATTCTTCAACATCCACTCCGAGACCTCCTACCTCCTCTCGTCACTCATCCCCGTCCTCCTCTCCACCCTCCTCTCCATCCCCCTCCAAGCCATGCCCCGCAGCCTAGGCGCCATGCTCCCCTTCCGAAGCATGTCCTCGCGCAGTGGAGCAGCGTCCGAGGACTCACTCTCCTTGCCGCGAGGAAGGGGCGGGGGTCTCCTCGGAGAGCTGAGGGTTGGCGTGAGGTTTGCAAGGAGGTATTGGGACCCGTTGCCGATGATGGGGGGAGTGCTGGGTTTTTTTTCGGCGGTGTTGATTCCGTTGTCGAGTGAGGTTATTAGGTTGGAGTTTACGACTAGCTGTCGGAGGGATAAGGGTGGGGCATATGATGGGGGCAGTGGGAAGGGAGATACCGGGGATGAATGGGTTAGCGGAGGGGGTGGTGGGAGGTTTCAAGGGGGGGTGTGTGCATTTGGGCTGAGGAAAGCAGGTGCGCTGATGCGTGTTGCGGAGGGGATGTTGGTTGCGATGGCGGTGTTGGTGGTGGGGATCGGGATCGTGATGTTTAGGTGGAGGACGGGTGTTGCGGCGGAGCCGTGGAGTATAGCGAGCATGGCGGGATTTCTCTCTAGAGGTGGTAGTGGGGGGAGGCTTGATGGATTACTAACCGAGCTACTAGTACGTGACGACTATGGTAGGCGTCTCTTGTTAGAGGGTAAGCGCTTTCGACTTGGCTTTTACGGAGAGGAGCGGGCTTGCTATGGTATCATCGTCGAAGACGTTGCTGAAGCAGAAACGGGCAGAGGCAGGAGGCCGGTATCTGCCGGTACTGCTGCGGAGAGAACGCCGCCATGGCATGTTGGCTCTCAGGCCAAGCAGCAGAGTATTGTCGAGTTGCTTGCTCTCACCCTGATGGCTGGCCTGCTCGCTTTGATACTCTATTACGAAAACACTATCTTAGACACGCCATTTGAGGCCTTTATGGACAGCCAGTCCTTTGGGGTCCGCACTCCCTTTACGGCTCTTGGAATTGCCGTTAGTGGGTTCTGGGACTACTACTTCTCTCGTAAGTTGGCTCCCTCACCTGGCAACAAAATAAAGTGTTCCAATGCTAAGCGCGACAGTCATCTTCGACTCCCAACTCTACCGCCGCTTAGCAACTAATACCGCCCAGCCAGCTCAAACATGCATTCTTCTCTCCCCTCCCAACTACGTGTTTTCCCTGGGCTTGACTTGGCTTTCGTCCATCCGGACAGGCGAGGACATCCTGTCGCTCGGAGTCGCCCTTGCCACAGCCCTGGCAAAACTCACCCCTATCTTTCTTTCCAACGTGTCGTTCCGCAACACGGTCACCTGGAAGATGCACGAGACCTGCACTTGGATGGCGGTAGCTATCCTGGCCTACATGGCGCTGGTCTTGGCAGTGTCGTTGGCATGCCGGTGGCTCGCCCACAGGCGGGACAGGTTTGTCATACCAGTTCGGCCAGATACCATCGCAGGATGCATGTATTATCTGTGTGACACAGCTGTGGCACAAGAGCTTGAGGGCATGGCAACGCTGCCACAGAAGGAGAGGGATGGGATCGTCAAGAAGATGGGGAGGCGGTATGTGTTGCGTCGCGTAACGAGTGGTCCCAAAAGCTCAAAAGCTACGAAGGCAAGAGGTTTTGCTATTAGTTATATTCATGATAGGGATCGAGGGTAGAGAGAGACGGGCAGTGAGGGAGTTGGAAGAAACCGTGGCAGTGTTTTTAGGGCTACTTTTGGGCTGAGGCTAATTGTTTTCTCTGCAAGTTGTCAAGTAAGATAGGTAGGTATACCTTGGCCGAGTAGTTTGTTTCAAACAGAGATCTACGAAGTTCAAGTTTAGGACGTAAAGATAAACAGGGGAAAACTTTCATGGCTACTCTGCCTACACTACAAGCCGTTCCCCGTCGCTTGGGCTGTCGTTGGCTAAAACAGAAGAGCGCTGATAGCAGTGCCAGCACAGTGCCAACAAAGTGCAGCCCACGCGGTACCTACCTACCTACCATTGGCATTGTTAGGGGGTTTCTGACACAGCCCTGCCGCTTGCTGCACCCCAAGTCTGCCTGCGGGGTGTTCTTGTTGGGCACCTCTTGGGCGTCCCTGCGTGCGTCATTTTCCTCGCTTCCCATTTCCCCTCTGCAACTCTGCAACACTACCTCAACTTTGCCTTCTTGAGCCGCCTGCTAAACCAGTATCTAGTACTCTGAAGGCATGGTGGAATCCCCTGCTTGTCAGTCGACAACCCCCGTCCTGCCATCAATCGGCGGCATTTTTGGCCGATCAAGGCTCAACCTCGCGAAAGACGAAATCCGAGTGCTCACTCTGCACCCCGGGATTTGGGCGGATCCGATCCGATGTTCGTTGCGCACCGTCCAGCTGGAGGATCACCCGCACTATGAAGCGCTCTCGTATGCCTGGGGAGACCCAAACGATTGCCGCCGCATATTTCTCGATGGCCGTGTTGGCCGAGTCACGGCTAATCTCGAGGCCGCTCTTCGGCGGCTTCGACATCCAACCCAGGATCGCCAGCTCTGGGTCGATGCTCTGTGCATAAATCAGGCGGACGATGCTGAGAAATCACACCAAGTGAACCTGATGAGCGAAATCTACTCCAGGACAGACGAAGGGCTTTTGTGGTTGGGTGATTACGACGAGGGTTCGCTGCTCTCAGATACACGGAATGCATCCAACCCGAAGTTGGAGCACACGCCAACAATTACGAGGACAGAAGCGGTAAATGCGTTCTCCTTCATCCAGCTGATGGCGTCCGGCGACCATATGTTCCGCCGAGCTGGTATAGCACGGGGCTTGGACCATCTACTTCCAGAGAGAGATTATCACACCGGTTTGGATTCACTTATGAACCTCCCCTGGTGGACTCGCATATGGACGGCTCAGGAGGCAGTTCTGCCGCGCAGCGCTACCGTCATATGTGGATCCCTGCAGTTACCTTTCGCCGTTCTCTCTACAGCTTCGATGAACTTCAGGGAACATCGATGGAGAGAATGTTGCATGTTGAATGCTCGTAATATCATCGCATTCCGGTTCTTCAACACGATTTACACTATCAACGGCATTCGCGAGAGAGACACAGATCTCGGTATGGTAAATGCCCTGATGATATTCCGGGCCCGATCCGCATCCGACCCCCGAGACAAAATATTTGCACTGCTGGGCCTGATTTCTAGATCCAACCCTACACGACAATTGTCCATATCGCCAGATTACTCGCTTAGCTGGCGACTAATTTACGAACGGACGACGCTTAGTCTGATCACAACAACAGGGAGTCTCATTCCTCTGATAAGAGTCAGAGAGCACGATAGGGACCCTCTACTGCCCTCTTGGGTGCCTGACTGGCGCGCCATTACGGGCACAGAATATATAAACTCTGAGGCTTCGTGGTTAAACTTTTACGAGCTCTTCAACTCATCTATGACCGCAGAACTTTCACTTGGCACCTGCTCCAAGTCGGAGCTAGTCGTACAAGGGATCGAGACGGACAGGATTTTCACAGTAGGACGGATTATGGGGGAGATGGTAGAGGGCCTATACCATAACGTTGTTACCGAATGGAAAGAACTGCTTGAAGTGTGTCTTGATTTTCAGGGGCCGTATCCACACGGTGGAACATATGCAGAGGCCTTTTCGAGGTCAATAACATTCGACACTATCATGGAGGCAAGCACATGTAGAAGGCTCAACTCTTCAGACAGGCAAGCGAACGAAACAGATTGGTGGATAGGGGATGATGACATCGGTACTTCTGCTTATGTTCCCGCCAACCAAAGGTTTTTCATTACCCAAAAGGGGCTTATCGGACTGGGCCCAGCTGAGGCAGCTATCGGGGACGGGGTATATGTTATTCGGGGTGGCAGGGTGCCTTTCATTCTGCGGCTGGCTCAGCGAGGATCGAGAGTGGATTGGTTCACATATGTTGGCCACGCTTATGTGCATGGAATTATGGACGGAGAGGCAGTTGATGATCCATGCAGATGGGATTGGTTGACTTTAGTCTAGGGCTAGTCTCAAAGCTTTTGTTGTACCTTGTGCCGTGGTGACATCAACTATTCTGATTGTGAGGCAGAACTCGTAGCCAGTTACAACCGGACCATATTGAAACCCAGGCTTCTCGGAGACGAGGTCTAATAATAACTCACCGAGTCACCAGTGGGCTTTTCTCTTTTCTCTCTGTCAACGGGAGTGGATGCGGGTAAAATGGTCACCCATTTGATGTCACCAACCTGTCACTGGCAAATTTGAATGTAATCCATCGAGTGTAGCCTGTAGTTCAAGACTGGACTTAATTTAGGCTCCCAATTCGATTTCTGCATTCACGAAGTTCATGTTCCTCGTTTGTTGGGGCTTAATACGTCCGGGAAGGCGCATTCTCCCCCTGTCACTCTGACACATGAAACAACGCATGTACAGACAGCATTGGTCGACGAAGATCCGAGTCGGCCTCATCAGAGCCTCCTCGAGTCCCAACCAGTAGCCCGATTGTTTACGGAATACAAATGTTAGGCAGCTCTTCGTGGTGGTGGCGCTGTGCTCCCCACGCCCGACTTACACCAGCCGCCAAGTCCCGGTAGCTAAGTTTTAGGATGCCATTGAAAATTATATTCCGGCGCAGCGCTCCTGACGACGTAATTGTGCTCGTGAACATGAGGTAGTGCGGATCCTCTTGTTCATTAAATCCCCAGAGACCCGAATCATCGACTCCATCACAACTCATTTGTTGTCAATCCCCCGGCACATATCCTCAACCACACAAGCCCGGCAAAAATGGCCATCATCTCCAAGCTCCTCCTCTCCGCCCTCATCTCCCTCGCTACCGCCACCGCCATCACCCGCCGCGAATACGTCCCCCCCCTCCTCTCAAACGCAACGCCACCACCGCGGAGCTCCTCGTCCTGTCAAATTACGTAATCGCGCCTTGGCGCCACGGAACCGCAGCGCGGCCGAGCACCAGAGCTTCGCTTGGCTGAGAAGACGGCTCCCTGAATAGAACACGACTTGATGGCGGCAATTACTGTGTTCTTGGTTGACTGCGTTGAATTCAACACGTCCAACCCGCCCTCGACTTCGACACCGACAGCTGCTACAACGTCGCAGCCATCGGCCCCGACGGCTCCTTCGCCCAAGGCATGCCCGCCAAAGGCGCCCCCCAAGCCGGGTGTCGCGACCGAATCGACCTCGAAAATGCCAACTTCTACTCTCGCCGGCACTACAACGGCGCGTGGTGCGTGACCTTCTACGCGTACTACTTCGAGAAGGACGTCGCGCTGGAATCCGGCCTCGGCGGCCACACCCACGACTGGGAGAACATCGCCGTGTGGACGAAGGGCGAGTACGTCTCGGCGTCGCAGCACAAGGGGTACGAGATCAAGGAGCGCAAGGACGTGCGCTTCAGTGCCGACGGCCATCCGCTGCTGGTGTACCACAATGATGGCGCGTCGACGCGAAACTTCCGCTTTGCGACGGAGGGGGATGAAAAGCGCCCGGAGAATCACATGGGTGTGTTCTGGAGGAGCATGCTGGTGGGGTGGAATGAGGGGTATAGGGGGTATGAGGGCTTTCCGGGGGATGAGCTGAGGGAGAGGCTGATGGGGAAGAGCTGGGGCGGGGCGAGCTTGGCGATTAGGGATGGTAAGTTTGCGGAGAATATTAAGAAGGCGAAGCCGAAGGCAGTTGTGTTTGATGCGGAGAGGGATTTTTCATAGGGATGTAAGGGATGTTGGGGTGTTGGAGGGGTGATAACGGTACCTAGGTAAGTAACGCTTTATTGTAGGGACTACCTAGACTATGGTCAGAGGGACAAGAGGAACAGGGGTGTTGTGATGTCAACCCACAATAGAGATCCGTCCTTCCGCATGTTCGTGATGTCTGCAAAACTTAAAGCCTCCCTATTATCCCTTGACATGATCTGGAGTAAATACTTAGAGAGTACCTAGGTAGATATCGCTAGCGTTCAGAGTTCGAGGAATTTCGCTTGAAATCTCCTTGTCCCAGAGCGTCAGTAACTCATGCCGGAGCTGTTGCCTCCTGGCTAGAAGGTGGCGCCGTTCCTCATTATCCTCCGTGCTTTGATCGAGTTGGTTCTGGACATCCTCGAGCAACGGAGATAGTTGCGTGAGAGCAATCTCCCTCATCCGTGCCCAAACGGTCCATTTCTATCCCGATCCGTCGATCCAGTTCTTCCTCCCTATCTCTCTCCCCTCGAATCGCCGCTTGCCTTACTTTGAGGACGTCCCACATACTGAATCCCAGTGTCATGATCCCACTGGCAAGCGCAACGGCCTGATCTAGATCAGTGATAGCCGTTGAGGTTTGCGGAATGAAGAAGGATAACCTGCGCCCCCAGGACTGGGATACCAAGAACTCCGTATATTCAAGCAATCCGGTCGTCGATGCGAATAACCCAATGGCGGCTGGCGGAAGACTGAAATTCGTCATCAGGGATATGTAAACCATAGCATGTGAAGCTTCCGCCGAGTCCCGTATCAGTCTTCGCGACATTTCGGCTTGCGCTTCGCGGTCTGGCTGCCGACAAAGAATTTCGTCATCTGTAACTGTTTGGGATTCGTATCCGGATCCGGACTCGGAGGAGGAAGAATTGTACGCTGTCCCATCGCCGTTGCGCCTTGATAAGACAGCAACGGGAAGGATGGCGAGGAGTGCCAGAAGGAACTGTCGCTCACAAACTAGAACCGCCTAAAATCTGCTCCCGATGTCTCAGCCCTCGCCCGCAACCCCCACAAGTTCTTAACCGCCCATATATGGGCAGTTGCCTATTCGTCCGACAACCTTCGACTCACATCCGCGGCCAGCGACCGTTCTGTACGAATCTGGGATTTGTCGGGATATACGTGTGTGCAAGTTCTCGATGCCGGAGTTTCGCTTGCGAGCATCACGTTCGGAGCGGGCGACGGATATCTCCGAACGGAGATTAGGCGGATCAAGCTAGCTGACGAAACTGCCGCTGTCAAAACTGTCATCGCCAAGACGGATGTCAGCGAAACGGAAGCTCCTAGCCCATTGAAGTGGGAGCATGACTACGCACTGAGCGCGGACAGGTGCTGGATGTGTGAGATGGTTTGTCACGAATGGTTTGGGTTTTCTATTTGTTGCCTCGTGGCCTGGTTGTATAGGATCGGTATGTCACTGCATTCTGGAGTGGATATTTCCTGCCCCGTGGTATCTCATACATGACGATGGCCGAAAACACAACACTACCAGCAGCGGAAGGGGCCGTCCACCCTTTCGGCCTTGAGACTCTCACAGAGGAAATCCAATGCTATGCCCTCCCATTTGGGGCTATCGGTACCACCTCACACATCTTAACTCTGTACACGTCCCTCATGCTCGCTCATGGCCGGTGGCCGTGGCTTTGGAAGCTGAACACAAAGTCCACTTTGGATGCAAACCTTGCTAGGGCGGGGCTGCTGGTTGTGCTCGAAACGACCATTGCGACACTTGTCAAGTGCAAACAGCGATAGGAGTTTGTGCTCATCGCTTTCTGGAAACTGACTCTCAGCGTCAGCTTATATGGACTCAGTTGTAGAGACTACACTGATTAATTCGATTGATTCTCTAAATTTGGGAGTTCGGCATAATGAGCTGACACCGCTACAGTAGCCGCAGCGTTTTATGTCCAAAGCGAAAAAGCCATCGCCAGACCTGACCGCACGGGCGTCAAAATAACCTACAGTGACACAGAATATGCATCGCCTCCCATTGGCGGCCATACCGTGCGGCCAGGCGAGATGAAAGAGACTGGGAGGGAAGAATGCCAGTACAAAGTCTACCCGACCTTCAGGAACATTGATAAGGGGCCGGTCTCTCGATATTGGCTGGCTATTGGGTTTCACACCGTCGGCTGCATAATCGGAGTTGTGGACCTGCAATCGCTCGTCGACCAGACGTGGAGCCATGATCATATTCGACTTCTTTGTTTCGGATATGGAGGAGTGGCTGGGTTGTCGGTAGTTTTTATTATATTCTTGCAGTGGCTTTTGGTGAAAACCCGGTCTTTGTCGTCGAATGATGCTTTTGGGAAGACGTTCGGTATGGTTTTGATCGCTTTGGGGTTTGTTGCGCTGTTATGGTCTGACTGGGTGTTGGCTTTCATCAAGCACCAGGTTTCGGGGGTTCCGGACGGGAATAACGCTGTTATATGAGACGAATCTGGGCACACAAAATTTCCTTTTTTGTACCTCGCCCACGTGACACGGCTCACCCCGGCTCAGGCCCGGCTCAGATTTGCTCAGGATTTGCTCAGGCATGCTCGCCCTTGCTCAGGCCAAGTACCATTTTCGGCGCGCTGCGCCGCAGCATGCTGAACTGCTTCAACTCTAGCCGAGTGGGCCCAGAATTGGTCCCATATATAAAGATGGCTAAAGTTGTTCCCATTTTGAAGATGAACAGCCTCGCCTTTACCTCTTATATTTTTTCGTGTTACCTATTGTGGCGCGGCTTCTTTTCTCACCAATAAAGTTCATACCTGATTAGGACTAGCGTAGGTGGACCGTGCGGCCTCAGAATTATCTTAGGCGCAGACGCGGCTGATTGCAGATTAGAACAATCAACCATCCTACACACTCGTTTCTCACTATCTGGCTGCTAGAGACTTAGCCTCTGCCCTCCAAGTCTCGCACCTTCGCCTTCTTCAAAGCACTCCTACTTCCGTTGTTCAACACCCTGAATCCATCATCATCCTTGATAAAACGCTAAGATACAGAATGGAATTGGAATTAAAGACGTCCGATTCAGCAGATGCCGTTATCGAGCGGGCTGAAAGGAGAGGCCTTACAGGTGACCGCTCCCAGATCAGTCTTCGGAGTAGGCTTCTCAGTCGGTCATCTAACGAACATAGGCTAATACTATTCTAGATCCAGTCAATCCATCTAGCAAGGAGTCCAAAGAGACGGGATTGGGGGTAGTGGTCAAAAGGTAGGCCCTCCTCATGGTATACGATGAGCCCGTATATAACTACCGTTTCTCTCCTCCTGCCCTCCTGTAAAGAAAGACAGGTATGCCGGATCAAGGTGGTCACAATGGTGGCAGCGAGTAAGAACTGGCAAAGGTGTAAGACTTTAACCTGGCCTGAGCTGAAGAGGTGGGCGAGGGCCGTAGTTTATATACAATTATGCCAAGCGGTGTGTGTGTGAGTGGGGGTGTATCTGAGTGAGTGTGTGGGTGCGTCGGTGTGTGTGCCAGGGTGGTTCCCTTACAGATACCATGGAGTCAATGTCGAACTTCTATTCGAATTCGAAATTCTCTCCGATTCTGTGTGACAGACTAACACGTATGGAGCCATAGTTGTGGTAGCCGCCCCCCACCCAACTCGTGGGTGGCGATGGGGGAATATTTAACTAGAGGGGTAAATTTAAAACGTGCTCGCTGGAAAGGCTTTGCATAATTTATGAGATAGAATGATAGAATGAGGTAGCCATGTAGATGGTGTTTTGGGATAAGGTTGTTGCAGGAGTGATAAATTTATTGCTGATAGAAAGACTAAGAACGGAACTTATTTTATAAACAATAGGAGGTGTTAATCCTAATTTCTCCTGGCTAGATAAGGTGGTTCAGAACAATGGCTTTTGTAGAACCGGGATTCATATCACGCGCCTGCAAGCCGATGTATTTTAAGCATTCTGCAAAAATGAATCCTGGCCAACATTCGGCCCGAATTTTGGCCCCGAATATACTAGTACATGCCCTGGGATAGTACACAATATCCCAGCTCAGATGTTGGGATGGTACACGATATCCCAGCTCGGAATTTGGGATGGTACATAATATACCAGTACATGACAGGATGCTATATGATGGTATAGAAACGATACCACATATTCTGACTGACCCCTTCCCACGCACTGCCCACACGTGATACTACACAGGCTGCACAGGTGCTAAGCACCCAAATGGCCCAAATTGCCAGAAGGGCGGCATGCGCTGTTGTATTCTGGTGAAATTGATGGGGTTACAACTGCTTGATTGTATTGCTTCTGTTCTCGTGATGGCTCTCTGGCAGAGCCAGAAAGCCTCTATTATACTAGAGGCCTCATAGCCTCACCCACCACTTTAATAAAAACACCTACCAAATTCATAAATACACCCACCATTGCTTAATGCAGTTAGACGACCCACACATGCCAACTGTCATCCAAAATAGTACATTTAGCTGGGAAATCTACCTCCTTCAATGCGCCAGACATCTACAACCCTCCCCGCTATCATCTCTACGCCCCAGTCGCCTCCACACACACAGTCGCCCGCCCACACCAAAATCTCGCGATTATTGGCCGTAGTGTTACTTTCATAGTCGCCTCAATATATACAGTCGCCTGCGCGCATACACATCCAAATTTCACATGAAAAGAACCAAGATCCTGCGCCCTGGCGAGTCCTCAACACCATGGCAACTATCACGAGATTTGGATGTGGGCGTAGGCGACTGTGTAAATGATGGCGAGGATTAAGTGGGCTGTGGCTTGTGGATGTTCAGAGGTTGGGGTTTGAAATTGCCTGCATCAGAGAAGTACCATTTCCCAGCCAAATGTAGCCCTTTTGGATGACAGTCGATTGCCAGTGGCAACTAACCGCATTAGGCAATGGTGGGTGTATTCATGAATTTGGTAGGTGTTTTTATTAAAGTGGTGGGTGAGGCTATGAGAGCAGAGGTGTGCCCATAAGAGCTGAACTGACAGAGTCACGTGGTACATGCGCTGCATTGATGCCCGGATATGCATCTTACCATGGCCAGAAAGAGCGGATATTTACAATTGGGAATGCTACGAAATTGAATTACGCCAACTTTGGAATTGAGGATACTGTCAGAAAGAAAGGAGGTTCAAGGGCCCCGGGCTTCCGGTCAGCGAATCTGACAGGAAGCCTGGCACTGCCCGTACGCCAGTGAGCCTCAGCCACGGTGTTGACGGAGCTGAATCCTACGAATTGGTCTATAAAGAAGGAGCTTCTGGCTGAAGCCAAAACCACAAGGAAGCAGTAACTCAACACACGCAATAAGAATCAACCTGTTGCAACCCACACGATTTCTACCCATTCCAGAGTGCAGTGGTTCTGACACATCCACCTATGAGGCCTGCCTGCGCCAAATCCCGAGAATTGTCCTTTTTAGGAGGTCGGATAGCGAGAACTCTGCCTTGGTAGTGCGGTGCTGGGGAAGGCGGATTGAAGGGCTGCGCTGAGGGGCGTTCGTTTGATACCTCGGCTGCTGAACTGGTCTACGGAGGTGTGTTTTGACGAGCAGTGTATTGACGGTTCCTGGAACCCAGTGGTTACAGTACTGCATGCCGGCGCTAAGCTAGTCTCGCTAAAACACCAAATCTAGAGCATGCAACTTCCCAACGACGCTCTTGCTCATTTCAACGTCCAGCTGAAACGATAAAGATTCTTCCGAAATTCCATCCCCGTTCGATGCTTGAATCTTATCTACGGAGATGCCAAGTTCGCCGCTTACCGTGATACCCCGTACTACGACGCTACCAGGTCGCAGGTCAGTAAGTATATGCTCCTGATTTACCTCGGCTCAGGTAGTAACCCGCAAGGCCTCCTAAAGGTCAACGGGACAAGACTTACCAACATTAATAATCTCACCTACGTTATCTTCGACCAGCGCTATAAGTACGAGGGTCGCCCCTTTGTGGACGCGAATAAGGTCTTCCTATGGATAGAGTACGCCTTTAATGATAAAGACCTCTCCTCAAACCAAAATATTACCCCCTTATTCAGCAAGGCATGTTATATAACAGCACACGGCATCTTCGACGAAGAGCTAGCATCTTATGTACACGTGTGTTTCCAGCGGGCTAACGCCCTGCACTAGGGGGTCGAGAAGGAGAAATCCAAACCCCTACTATACCTCTATAAGCAATACCTCGGCATCAAATTTCTCACCAACGGCTACAACTACTGGTTCGCCTAGTCACCTCCTCTCCACCCCCGAAAGAACCCTCGACCACCTCCACCTCCCCCTTAAAACCTCCCTCCCCCGCCTA
>Ga0247770_1002141_pt1 | contig 12072 bp, 8 predicted proteins | sample UWRJL136409B6_FD_179943 | JGI IMG/M metagenome (GOLD analysis project Ga0247770, IMG submission 179943) | Plant litter microbial communities from Arlington Agricultural Research Station in Wisconsin, United States - UWRJ-L136-409B-6 | ecosystem: Environmental > Terrestrial > Plant litter >... | reverse complement strand
TTTTTGGTGGTCACACAGCAGGTGATATTGTGCTCAGACCGCATCCCACACGGCTGTCTGACAACAAACGAAGAGGCCCGGGGTATATCTTGGGAAACTCTCCCTCTGACTATCTCGTTACCTCGTTGCTCACCTCGACAGCACCGACGAAACAGCAATAAACTACGCTCCCTCTCGACAGCAGGATGAAAGCAATCTACCTCCCCCTCCTCCCCACCACCACCGCCTCCAAACCCCATCCCCACATCCACAACACCTCCCTCTCCTTCCTCCCCTTCCTCACCCTCGAAGAACACTGGACCTCCCCCGCCCTCCTTCCCAACTTCCTTAACAACCCCCTTCTCCCTCTCCTCCCCGGCCTTAACACCATCCTCCCCCTCCTCACCGAAATCGGGCCCCCTCCGCCTCGCTTCCATGGACACAAACCAAATACAAACCCAAATCATATCCCACACACCCTCGGACCCATCCGCAATGTACGCCCCCAACCTCACCCGTCTCGCAAACGAGCAGCTCGCGCAAAGTATTGCTTTGTCGTCGGCCCCGGAAAGATTCAGGGGTTTTTGTGTCCTTCCTATAGGTGTTCGGGACGAAGCTACGCGGCAGTTAGAAGTTTGTGTGAGGGAACACAAATTCGCCGGGGCGCTGGTAGATAGGTATGCATTTAGTTACCCCTGGTGGGCGGTTAGGATTTTATAAAGAAAAGGGGTATAATGTCTTATGGGGGATGGCGGAAAAGTTAGGGGTGCCAGTGTTTTTACATCCGACGTTCCTAAAGGAAGGGGAGGTATTTGACAAGGGCGGAGTGTATGCTAGCAAGTACCCGGTGGTGGGCGTGATAGGGTTGGGGATAATGGTGTAGGGGTGGTATGGGAATGTTAGGTTAAGCTTTTTAAGGATGTATGTTAGGGGTGGGTTAAATTACCGTCTTTTAATATTTGTTTTGCACGGGTGGACTTCTATTAATGCCTTACGTACTGGATGTATTCCTCAGGGAGGGCGGTTACGACTAAGATATCCTCTTACCCTAAATGTTATAAGAGAAATAACTAACTTTTATTGGCCACTAGGTGTGTTTGACCGGTTTCCGGGGCTGGTGGTGGTGCTGGGGCACATAGGCGAGATGGTGCCGTATTGGATGTGGAGGGCGAGTTCGGTGCTGGGTAGAGGGAGGTAGGTGGCGCTGCGGGAGGTGTGGGCGAGGAATGTTTATGTGACGACGAGTGGGATTTGGAGTCTTGATCCGATGCGGTCGTCGCTGGCAGTGACGGATGTTAGTAGGGTTATGTATAGTGTGGATTGGCTGCTGGCAAGAAATGAGGATGGGAAGGTTTTCATGGGGGAGCTGAGAAGCAGTAGGTTGGTGACGGAGGCGCAGTGGAAGGGGATTGCGGCTAGGAATGCGAAGAGATTGTTGAAGTTGTGATGCGTAGAGGGATGCCTGAAGGGGGTCTCAGTGTCCGATGCCCACAGACCCTCAGCTCAGTGAATACAATGACCATTTTCCTGATTCAACATTGAACTGCTCGCTCAAAATCGTGTTGGCTGTATCGAACATGGTGCTTAAACATTCATCCACCCCCGAACAAGATTGTTAAAAGCATCACGTCACAACAACTGCGGTTTGACACGGTTTCGACCTCAGTGGCAATGGTGTCAAAGAGATACCTCCAAGTGGGCGACCCGGACCGCACATCACCCACGAGAGCGAGACACAGATCATTGCCTCAGTCACAATCACCAACACGCCTAACCCAACCGACGACATCACAAAGGCAATTGATGTCATCTTAAAGGCGAATTTCATCCCAGCTGCCGACGTCGCATGCGCCACCGTTCCGGAACGCTTTCACCTGGCCGACTCCTAGTCAGCTCTCCCAAGTCGCCGTCTTTCGCCTGTGTGGACCTTACCTACTCAAAACACGTCCCGCCGTGTGCCAAGTGGCCCGCTACCCTCCGTCATCACGCCCTCGGCTATCATGCCCTGCTTTCCGGCGGACTGGAAGAGGACGGATGGCAGATTGAGAACATTGACGACCAAGAAATCCGAAGGGCATGCAACGATACCTATCCGGGAGCGAGCTAATGAGCGAGCCCGAAATGAAGCAATACATGGTTCACAACATGATCTCTCTGTCCTGGAGGATTGGATGCGCTATCGCCACGGCACAGGCAAATGACACTATCTGCAATAACCTAGAAATTGATCGTCGACACTTTCGGCGCCTCTGGGGAGAGCAAGGTGTTATTCAGGGGCAAAATTGTCAGCGTCACCAGCCCCACGGCTGAGAACTGTCCCGGCCGCTGTACTACAGCCCTGTGGGTTACTGAAGTTTAACAATACGCATACTAATCTTCTCATCGCAGGCCTAGTTCTGTCGCACTTCTTAGCAGGTTTGATTGCTTTGGGTCAGCAGCCTTGTCTACTCAGCCATGGCTACCTCCCTTAACTATGCCCAAATCTACTGGACCTGACGCAACACCTAGCTCATGCCGAACAAAGCGAACTATACCTTGCAATGTTGCATGATAATGTAGGGATTCTGTAACGCACAAACCATATGGGCTCAATTGGCAGGCGTGCAAACACGGAGTGCTTGCTGTCATAAGGGACTGTGGTCTAACATAGGGGCTTGGAACCAGTTGAATTAAGATCTGATGAACAATGTAATAATCTTCTATGGCCTCAAGGTTGTTACCTTTCACTCTATGACTCTGCCAGAGAGTCCTCTTTATATGTCTGTTGTTGCGCTCGTGCGCAATCATCGTGGCTCAGTCTGACTGGCGTTCTGATACGCAATCGCCGTGGCTCAGCCTGACTTCACCCAGTGTCTGGCACTTGAAGATGAGTTCTCCGAGCGTCTCTCCCTGCCCGGATAGCTCCAATATCACACGGCCCTCCGAGATCCAGTCGCTCGCGCCCGCTGCTTGGGAGTGCCAAGAGCCTTCTCATCGGCTGCAACACGCAAAGGCTTGGGGACTTGAGACCCTCGGCATCTTATCAAGCCAATTGTAGCATCGCTACAGAAAGAGCCATCGTTCAGAGAGTGGTATTCGGCAGAGTCGGTCCCGCTGAGCGCGGCTCTTGTTATTTAAGTACCTTCCAATGTCACTTCCTATCGCGCATCATATGCCTGCCCCCTCTGCCACCGGGAATGAGCATAATGTGTTGCTGTGGGAGGGAGCCGATTTTCTGAGCGGACATCTCTTTCTCAACCAAGCGCTTCCATCGGTCGTCTCCAGCGCTTGCATCGCCGTCGACCCATCATCTCTTTCTCGATCTCGCGCTCAATTGCTCTTCAGCCTCACTCTTTGTCCTTGCCCTCGACCGCTTTAACCCTCGACCTCACTCGTTTTCTTTTCGTCTCAAGCGCTTCGATCGCTCTTCGATCTCACGCTTTCAACCTCACTCTTTGTCTCCTGGCCTTGAGGGCAATGATGAAACGCCCCCTTTGTCCATCTCACAAAGCGCGGCTTGGAAGCTGCGCTGGTAGGGGAGCATAGGCAGTTCTCGAAACCTTCTTCTTTGTTATCCACCTCCTGCCCACTATTGTATCGACGCCACGAATCATTGCACCGGCTTTTCTCAGACGTGAACGGACAGCCCTCTGACCATCACCGCCTCGCCATCACCGTCTCACCATCAGATGATAGGCTAGCGACGCTGCGGATGGAGATATCACCATGGCCAAGCGTAGGACTGGTGACGGTGACAATGTCGTGGATATAAGTACCCTCCCACCGAAGGAATTTGGCTCTTCTCGATTTTTCTCAACCGACACCGACAGCTTCAATAACAATAATAACAACAACAACTTTCTCGACCTTTTCAACGGTAACACTAACGACTTTGACAACGACAACAACTTTATCCTGTCTGCACAATAGTTTTGTTCTGTCTCACAACACTTTTTTGTCCCGTCTGTAACTGGAAACCTTGCTGTTAAGACAAAGGTAAGAATGCTTTTATTTCTATTTAAGCTCCTTGATCTATCTCTCATCTCTTCACACTTTTCACTCTCCAGTCTTCACACTCTTCACACTCTTCACACTCTTCACACTCTTCTCTCATCCACCATCTCTCCGAACTCTTCTCTATAATTATCTCCCTATCTCTCCGTCATGGCCCTTCAAGCTAACCTGTACGGAGGCTCGCTGCAGGTTCTTGACTCGAACATTTCACACGACGTCATGGTTCATCAAGCTGCTACTTTGGCCGCTTCGGCTGTCTGGTCGATCGGGGGAGGTAGCCCCATTGGCCCGATTTACGTCACCTACAGCCTCATGTCGCTTCTCCGGGCATGGCAGTTCCAGGTCGCCATTATCGCTTTCACTCTGCTCGTATTTGCCGCTAAGTTTTCAAACGCCAATGCCCGAAACAGAGAGACCGCGAGCAAAGAACGGATTACCCAAATGGAGACTGCGAGCAACGAACGGATTACCCGGATGCAGAAGGAGATGGAACTCGAGAAAACGCAAATTGAGACTGCGAGCAACGAACGGATTGCCCGGATGCAGATGGAGCTCACTTACCACCTCCTTAGCTCACAGCCCGACCCAGAGCTCACTTACCGCCTCCTCAGCTCCCAACCCAACCTAGCTGCTCTTCAATCTTTGGCTGCAAAGCCCCAAGCTTTTCTAACAGCACTTGAAGCTGGCTCTAGTGAAATCTAGCCATCTTCCATGACAACGATTGGCCAACCGTTGTATTTCACCAAGATCCTGAAAGCCTTTCATCCAGGCTAAAAGAATGGATTACGCCTTTGCGAATATATACAAGCCATTGTCAGCAACCTTTTCATAGATGTAACATAGCTATATATCCCCACTCTACTCTACTCTTTATCTTGATATGTGAATGACATGAATAAGTGCCGAAAATGGCTGTAGATTAGATAACACGATGTTGCATTTGTTCCTTTGCAACAGCAGTAGAAGTTCATGCAGCGAAGACTGATAATAATACTCTTTTGTATAGGTTATCTCCTGTTAATTTTCTAGCTACTGAGTACCCTGTACCGGGTACCCTGTAGTGTGGTTGAGTACCCCGAAACCACCAGCCGAATCTTCTGGAATTCAAGGGGGTTCCACCCCCTGAATCAACTAGAACATCACAGTGGCTACGTCAGCCACTACGTCAACAGAACCACGTAGAATGGTTCAGAACAGTACTATTCCATTATTGTATTAGTTAGTTCCACTTTACAGAAGGCTCTGGAACTCTTCCAGAGCCTCCCACAGCCTATAACAGGCCCTCTCCTCTCCTGTATCTAATTCTAGTCAAGCAAGCAACTCTACTCAATTCTAGTCATTGCACAAGGCACTGTCTTCCGGATCCTCTTGTTTCCAGCGTTAATATTCGCTGTGACACCCTTATTTACAGTGGCATTGCCCTGTAACTCAGGCCTTCGTTTGCCTCCTACAGTGCCGTAGGCACTGTAGTACGGCTTGGACCAGTATGCACTTCTTCCTCTGAGCCACAGCCGCTGTGCTACAGCTCTGTGGGTTCCTGAAGTTCAACAAAAACGTTACGTGGGGGAAGTGTAGCTGAGGTTACGTGAGAGAAAAGAAATCTCACGCCTAGGTGTGTGTGCGAAAATTGGTGGTGGGGCAAAAATCCAATTTGGGGCAGTTGCGCAGAAGTGCGAGGGTGAAAATGAATCTTGACGCAGTAACGATCGCCCACGGATCCAGTTGGTAAGCCGACTGTAAAAGTGGGCCAATCCCGCTAGGCGCGCTCATTTTGGTCAGCAACTCTTCAGCCAGTCTGGGAGCTGAGAGTCGTATATATAAATAATGGAGGTAAGATAATTCAAAGTTACTTAAAAGGATAGTTGTTAAGATATTCATGTTTATTTTGTGTTGTTTGCCCCTGGCTTCAGATGCTGAGGTCTCCTTGTTCTTTTCTGATGACTGTATTATTCATGTTGAACCGCGTTTATGTACCTGTAGGTACCTATAGGTTAATACCTAGGTACCTACATCCACTGTCCGCCAGTCACCCGCTTCCACGCCCACTTGACACACTGCACCGAAACGCAGTAGCCAAGTACTGCGACGACCAGCACGCCCGCAAACACCTCATCGGGCGGTGTTGTTCCCATAAAGTTCGGCGGCTGAAGCGCAAAAGCAAGGGCAATCCCGAGCGACAATACCGCTACTGTGACAGCCAACAAACCAAGAGACGCTGTGCTCTGAAGAAATGGCACCTTTCCGGTTCGCAACACAAAGATGATCACAACTTGGGTGACCAAACCGCTTACGAACCAGTTGGTCTGAGCCAGCGAGATAAGCGGGTGGTATGCCTTACGAATGTTGTAATGGAACCAGTTCAGGCAGAGTATTCCCATGTCGGCGGCGGTGCTCAGGGGTCCGAATACGACAACGAACCAGAGAAGACGCTGCCAACACCACGATTGCGGCTTCAGCATATACTCCTCGTCAACCTTATCCCAGGTCAGTGCGAGCTGCGTCATGTCGTAAAGCAGATTCTGCACGAGGATCTGCAGGCTGGTCATGGGTTGGTAGGGGAGCCAGATGGACGCGAGGAGGATGCTGAGAGCGTTTCCAAAATTGGCCGACACCACCATGTAGATGTACTTGATGGCGTTTCCGTGCGTGATGCGTCCCGTGCGGATGGCTTCGCAAATGATGGAGAGCTTCTTGTCGGTGAGGATCACGTCAGCGCAGCTCTTGGTTACTGCGGCGCCGTTGTCGACGGAGATGCCAACGTCGGCGAAGCGGAGCGCAATGCAGTCGTTGATGCCGTCGCCGAGCATGCCCACTGAGTCCCCTTGTGACTTGAGCGAGAGGACGATGTCGCCCTTTTGCTTGGGGGTGAGCTTGGCAAAGATGGTTGTGTTCTTGACTGTCTTGTGGAAGGCTTCGTCGGAGAGCTCGGCGAGTTCTGGACCAGTAATGGCCTGGATGCCGCTCTCGAGGTCACCGCAGACGATGTTCAAGTCCCTGCAGATTTTCATGGCGACGCGGGCGTTGTCTCCTGTGAGGACTTTGGCCTCAACGCCGAGAGATTGGAGATCGTTGATGGCGGCGGCGGCATCGCTTCGAAGAGGATCAGAGAAGACGAGGAGGCCTTCAAAGACCAGCCCGGCGGCAATGTCGACTCCCAGTGCCTCACTAAGTATGCCTTCGACTTTGCTGGAGTCGATCAGGCTGGAGGCAACAGCGAGAACTCGATAGCCGCTGTCGTTGTACTGGTAGGCTCGCTGGAAGATGCTCTCCTTGCGTCTTCCACTGAGCAGAGGAGTCGAGATGTTCGAATCCTCCTCTTGGGCAAACTGACACATGTTGAGGACTTCCTCAAACGCTCCTTTGACAATGAGCTTTGTCTCTCCGTCATCGGTCTTGAGAATTGCACCCGAAAACCGAGCTTCAAACTGGAAGGGAATAACACCGAGCTTTGTTCCAATAACCATCTTCTCCTCGGATATTGCAGCCTTGGTGATGGCAACATCGATGCAGTTCTTGTTGTCGTGGCATCCGGCTTCAGAAACGGCAAGGCTAAGGACTTGGTTGCTCTCGTTACCCTTGACGTTCTCGAATCGGTGTAAAGTGACGTTGTCCTCGGTCAGAGTGCCTGTCTTGTCGCTGCAGAGTACTCGAATGCTTCCAAGGTTCTGGACGGCGTGAATGGTCTTGACGATAGCGCCGCGCTTTGCAAGTTTCTGGGCACCAACCGCGAGGTTGGAGTTGATGATGGCCGGTAACATCTCGGGGACAATGCCGACAGCAACAGCCAGGCTGAACTCGGCCGCCTGCGCCCAGTCTCCAGAGTGTTTGCCCCGGATGGTGAATACTACAGCGACCATGGCGGTCATCAGGCCGATCATCAGGAAGCTGAAGCTCCGGATCCCCTTGTCAAAAGCTGACGTTGGCTTGGTCTTTGTCAACTCCTCAGTAACGGTAGCGATGAGTGATCGATCGCCTGTTCCTACGACAACGGCGGTGCCATGTCCGGAGACAATAGATGTGCCTCTGAAAGCGATATTGGGTAGATCAAAGGGAGACCCCTTGGCTGCGACCTCGGTTGTGGTAATCTTGTCGGTCTTGTACTCGGGGTTGCTTTCTCCGGTCAGGCTGGACTGGGAAACCATCAGCCGGTTGGTGTTGAGGAGGTAGCAGTCGGCGGGAACGGTGTCGCCTTGGCCGAGGACAACGATGTCGCCGGGGACGAGGAGCTCCGAGCCAATACTCTGCGTCCCAGTCGGTCGATGGACGTTGGCCTGCGTGGTTGCGAATTCGGCTTGGAGCGCGGCCGTGATGCGGTTGTTCTTGTAGTCTTGCGTAAACCGCAAGGCGACAGAGAAGGCCACCATTGCCATCAGAACTCCGAAATTGGCCCATTCTCGCCCGGGCGTGGCCACGGAAAGAATGGCGAGGACGATGAGAAGGGCGTTGGAGGGGCTCATGAAGCTGAGGAACAACATCCTTGGCCACGACGGTGGTTTGCAGACAGTCAGAACGTTGGGCCCAGCACACTCGCGCCTCCTATCAGCGGTATCAGAGCATAGGCCTGATTGGATGGTCCTAAAGATTTGCAGCACACGCTGGCGGGGCATTGTAGCCAGGCAGCGGAGCACGAATTCCCGACTCAGAGATGGGTCCGAAAGAAAATCCCAGCGTATGTATTCCGAGAGGCTGGCAACGGGGCCTTGGCCTCCGGACGGCTGTGACAGCTTCGGCGGCATCCCTGCGTTGTGTCAAATTTATTTGCACCTTCAAGTTGGACGGACTAGTACATGTACGGACGTAAGTTCTTTGTCTGCTGGTAGTCACGGACGTTGAAGCTGCGTGTGTCGAGAGCCCGAGCAAAAAAGGGGGCGGTACTTTTTAATGCAGCTATCAACGGTTGGACAATGCCTTTGTCACGTCCAGAACAAAGGGACATGTTTACCTTGAACAAAGGCTGTATAGACGGTCAAACCTACTCCCTTGCTGCGAAGTAGTGGTACCAGTGCTGTGGTCCGTGACTGGTATTCATGCTCTCGTGGGATAGTGTGTTTGAGGACGACGAAGCTTCTATGTTATTGTTCACGCAGCTTTGATAGCCCTAATTAGTTGAACGAGAAGCGAGGGAAGCTGGATGGTAGAAAGTAGAGGTCACTGGCGCCGGGAGGGATGGCCTTTTGTGCTACTAGGCCGTCGGCAGATGGCAACACAGACCCCCCAACAAAGATCATATTGCGCAAACAATCTTTGCTTTCGTCCGTAAGGCTAACCCATAACCGATGCTTCTGAAATAAGCTTTCAGGGACAACCCAGTTCCCGGCCGCAGGGGTACGGAAAGATTTTCACGTGATCAAACTTTCGAGTTCAGCCCATGTTTAGTCGTTCTAAAAGCATCGATTCGTTCTAGGCGACATTTTGTTGATGGAGGGTTGTAGACGCTGCGTAGAACCCGTTGTCGCCGTGCGTCAGGCCGAGACAAAGGCCTTAGAAACCGAGCCGATTATGCATTAAGGCGCAATTACCACAGGCCTGGAAATAGCACAGTACTAGGGCTATTCTACATACGGCTATCGCGCAACATCTCATAGGAGGTGGTGAAAAATGGTTCCAGTTCATGCTCAGACGATACTCTACTACACAGAAGAGTCTCACTTTTTGGCATTTGGCCTTGCAGCCTTTCTAGGTATGCTGTCAGTAAAAGCCCCGTGGTATTTATTTGCACGAAATCCCGGGGTGATGCGCGAGCAGGCCGCCTCAACCTGCGCTGTATGAAACGGCCTTGAACGCTCCCAGCTCCCAACTCAGCAACAACAAGGTGTTTTTGTTTGTTTGAATTTCGCAAAGGATAGACTGGCTCAAACTTCGATATTTCTAGCTCTCCGTCAATTTAAATCAATATTTCGGACGTTGACACTCTCTGGCCCGATCATCTGGATGCGGTGGAGAGGGGCGCTGGAGTCTTCCTGGTGGGTGAGGCAGGTGCGACTTGGACGGGACAAGGGATGGTCCAGCATCGACGCAGCAGTGACTGCCATCAACCTGGAAGTTTCCAGGGGAGGCCTGGTCAGTTCAACCATTCGACAGTCGGAAACAAAACGTCCAAATCTGCATCGACACAGACCAGACACCTACCCCCTCACCCACCGACGCCGCGTTTCCGGAGGCTCATATTGATGCCTATCATCTGCCGATGATAACGGTAAGTCGGTACCGCTGAAGGCTGGTGCCCATGAAGACCTTCTCAAGTTTTATTAGTATCCCAGTGCCTGCATATTAGTTACTTCTGAAAGCCCATGTTAACGACATGGAAGACTCCAGATACCCGGTAACACTCTTGCGTCCATCAGCCCTCGATCCCGAAGCCCGTCGGGCGCCCGTTATGGAATACGATCAGTCCCTATCCCCTGGCCTTCCTGGCACGACAAATTACAAGACGTTAGACATTTTCGAGATCTACAACACTGGGTTGACAAGGCCCCTCGGCGCGAGAAAGTCGCCACTCAAGACCTGCGAAGTGCCGAAATGCAAGCTGATCGTCCCGTTCAACAAGGCGGCTATTTGTAGATGCCGCCGAGCTTTGCATCTGAACCCAAGAGCCGAGAACATCACACATTCTTACGATTACCGCTGGGCCGCAGTCTCGCAGATGCGCCGCCTGCAAGGCATCGCCGTCTACAGCGCATAGGTGCCTCTCTAGCAAACGCTCGGTGTCAGAACCATTCTCTGCCATCAAGTCGCCTATCTCACACTTGGCTGATCGCTTCCTTGCAGTACAATAATCGCAACTATCACCGTCGCAGTGCATCTGCTTACCTACCTAGCCACCACCGGCACTTGCATCCCGTCCCACCCGTTCTACGTGATCTGGGGACAACTCTCATCCCAGCAGAGACCAAAATATGACGTGAGAACTTGAACCACACGATTCTCCCGCCCAATGGACCTAACAGGGGCAGGCGTGCTGCCTCGGACCGATTCCCAAGTTAGCACCGGCCAACCACCGCCCGCACCGCAAGCGGGTCGGACTGAAGCGGACTGGCGCAATGGAGACCCAAGTTCCTGGCGCACACGCGCCCACAGCGGGTGGCGGCGGCGGCGTCTGCTTGGCTGCCCTGACCGCCACGGCGACCAGTAGACGCCGAAAGGATCCGCTATCGAAGGATTTCCCAACTCCACACTCACGTTTGTCGCGCCTGGGACGTCGGCCCGGTTGCGCCTCTTGCTCGCCTCCGGATTGAGCGCTCGAAAGAAACAGAGCACATGCTCACTCACCACCTGTTAGCCCCTGATTATGCCCTGTTGCATGTCTTTTTTACGCGGTGATTACTGGCCTTACAGTGATGCTGACCCAGGTCCCGCTGGACGGGGACCTCGGATTCCAAATTCCTTAATACTCCCTTCTACCGTACATACCAGTAACTGACGTTACTTCGAACCAGACAGCCCTCTAGAATTGGAGAATTTACTGCATCACATGCGCTTGTGGGGATCCATTCTCCTCCACAACAATTCGTGCAAGAGTGGATCGCTAACAGTCAGTCTTTCGGGGCGACTTGGCATGGTTTCCGGGCGGTCACCCCGCAATGTTTGGAGGTGTCAGGGGGCCCAAGGGAACCAAAGCAGTCGCCCAGGCCCCATTCACACTTGGCTCGCCGGATTAAGGGGCGAACTACCGGCACGCGTCCCTCCACGCTACTACGGCGGGACCACGGACACTTGTTTCGCCAATTTCGGTACGCCCGCCGTCAACCATGGTTGGAACACCAGAGAAATGCACAAAGGATCACGCGAGAGAGTCCACATTTTGAGCAGTTCGAGCGATTGAGATTAAAATATGGATGCTTTTGCGAGGTTCAGTACCCAACTAGGGTATCTAGCAAACAAGAAAGTAATGACACCACAAGCCAACGCTTCCTCCCGACATGCGCAGTAAAAGAAACAAGCACAATGATCCACCCACTCCATGCGACCCCACGGCAGTGTAATGATCCCCAGACCCAGACCCATCCGACCACATTGAGGCTAGATGGATGGGTGGGGCCACACCCGCAACTCGGGGTTTGCAGCAACAGCGTGCGACCACTTTAGGCGACAATCTTCTCG
>Ga0247770_1002140_pt1 | contig 12088 bp, 13 predicted proteins | sample UWRJL136409B6_FD_179943 | JGI IMG/M metagenome (GOLD analysis project Ga0247770, IMG submission 179943) | Plant litter microbial communities from Arlington Agricultural Research Station in Wisconsin, United States - UWRJ-L136-409B-6 | ecosystem: Environmental > Terrestrial > Plant litter >... | reverse complement strand
CTTACCTTGTCGGGCGCGCTCTCGTAAGTCCTCAGGTCCCCTAACGATACCGTGTTGGAAGCCCTGAGCCGCGCGCAGTCCTACCTCCTCGTTTCCTCCATTATCGGAAACAGCCTCACCTTTGGGATCGGTGGCGAGCTCCTCGGCGCGTACGATGAAGATCTACGAGATAAGTTCGAAAAGACGTTCCGGGATGGGTTATTAGAGGACTTAGCCCTTAAAGGTAAGGAAAAACAGGAAGGGTAGCTGGATAAGGAGACGTTACTGTTGCCGCAGCTAGTCGTAAACTACCAGTCGTAGGCTTCCAGATCGGCCTACTCGGCTGCCACACACGTCTAGGAGGCGTACCTGCCCCGCTTAGTATAGATTGCGATTGCTCGCGTCGTGAGGTTTGTAAGCCTGCCGATCTGGGGCACTGCGATTAGCGTGGTTCCAGGGCTTACGCCTCCGCTGTATCGCGTGTTTTTTAACGATCCGCAGGAGGGGGGCATTTTCGAGGCGTGGCTTACGAGCAGCGTTAAGAATCTGGGGGAACTGTTTGTCGCGTCTCAGGTTGTGGTTACACACGGACTGTAGAAGATGAAGAGGGGAGTTGGCCGGCGAGTTGCCGCCGTTTGTGGTGCTGTTTGTCTTGTTTGTGAGGTTTATATTTTAGCCTGTGTAAGTCCTCTTTTCTGTACCTCTTAGTGTTAATACTGACCTGTTAGTAACAGTGTGAGCATTGCCGTCATCGTGTTGACGGCGAATAAGACGAATCTTCTTGGCCGTGACCCGGTTCTCTGGTTTACCATAATGCTAATACCTATTAGGCCGCCAGCCATAAAGCTAACAGCTTTAACCAAGTCAACGCATGTAAACGAGGAGGAGAAATTAGCTATTACCAAATTCCTTTTTATTTCGTATATACTCTCTCCGATCATCACGCCAACTATTATGATAAGCTTGAAGGCGTGTCGGGAATGGATTTAAGTATAAGGGTATCTACCTGTCTAGATGTAATATGACGAAATATAAGGATATATTTTACTCGACCCTGATTACCACCTTTCCAAAATTCGATCTGCTTATAACGTACTTGATGGCCTCCTTGGCATCTTTGAAGGAAAACACACCGTCCACCACGGGATAGATCTTGTGTTGTTCGTAAAAGCGACACATCCCTTCAAACCTGTCCCGAGGACTGTTGATGCCACCCTTTAACGTGACGGTCCTCCACAGGTCCAAAACGTTGAGGTTTGGCCTTGACACATCTGGCTTGTCCAGTCCACCGGAGACATAGCCGATTCAAGAGATGAGACCTCCGAATCCGATGTAATTAAGCGACTTGTACAGCGTCTCGGCACCGCTTATATCTGGGATCACGTCAGCGCCTTTTCATTCGCGATTTTTATCACCCTATCCTACCAGTCCGGGCTTGTTTGGTAGTTGATCACACAGTCCGCCTCAAGCTTCTTGACTCTCTCCAGCTTCTTTTCAGACGAGGACGTGATAATCACTGTCTTGTCAGCAATTCTACCCACGAATCGGAACCTAACCCCGGAAACCTACCAGTGGTGTCTTCAGCCTTGGCAATCTGCAACCCGCTGATGCTCACACCTCTAGTGCCCTGACACACGACCGTCTCTCCCTTCCCTCGCACCGATCCGTCCATCTCCATCCCGTTGATCGCCATCCACGCCGTCACCGCTACAATCGGCAGACAACTCGCCTCCTCGTCGCTTAGATGCTCCGGCGCACGAACTAACCCCGTGCTCGGAAACAGCCCGGTTGTATGCGACGAATCTGGGTACACGAAATTTCCTTTTTCGTTCGTAGTCCGGAGCTGGGGTGAGATATGACTGATTTGTCCTGAGCTTTCTCTGATTTTTCGTTGAGCTAGGGTGACCTTCATAAATCGCCGCTGTACTGCCTCAGACCCATTTTCAGTCTGCTAGGCTAAAGTTTCCGTTCGATGTCACCTGTAGTATCCACGTTTCTGGCATATACTGGTACATGTTGGGGGATAGCACGTGGTATCCTAATCTAATTCCTAGGATAGTTGGAACGGCCTGCCTTAGGGACACCGAGGTGATCCTGGCAAGAACAGATCGTAAGTCAGGACGACTAAAGGCGATAGGGGGTAAGATAATTAAATAAAGGCTAGTATAACTCTCGGAGGCAGTACACTGTTACGCAGGTTGTAGATACTATAAGTCCCGGACAGTAGATCCTAATTAAATAATATAATCCCTAGTGTGAAAAACAGGAGGTCCCTCACTCCATCGTGGGCACGATGATGGTATCTATATCATACTCTAAGTAGGTCCGCCTTGTCCCGTTGTCCCAAGGGCTCGGTACACAATTATCTGCTTTTATCAAGAGGAAACTTTAGCTGGGGTGACTGAAAAGGGGCCTCTGAGGCTGTGCTATAGAGGCGAATGGGATCACCCTAGCTCAGGGAAGAATCAGGGGAAGCTCAGGACAAATCAGCCACAGCTCACCCCAGCTCAGGATAACGGACGAAAAAGGAAATTTCGTGTGCCCAGATTCGTCACAGGAAACCAGGCTGTTTCACAGGTCACTTTGAATAATGGCTAAAGAATGGTGCAGCGGTCCATTTAACCTGAAATCTTTGGCAGAACTATGGCGCATATTCTGCTCTTTGACTGTTGGTGGGATAAGGGAGCCTCACTTCAATTCACGAGTCTTCTTCTCGGGCGTCTGGAGGTGGAGGCCGGCAACCGCAGGTACTAAGGGCTCGGACGCGTGGTTCTACTGGAAACGATCGAAAAATATGCAGTGGAACCCAAGACGCTGGACCTATTTCCAGACTGGACCATATCCGTCACGACATTTTGAGCGGGACGGTCACGGTCGCCCGGGGAGGGCATGGGTATCTACTTAGTACAACCCGATAAATGGCGGGTTTGTCTGCTTCAACCTCACACGCTCTACAACAGCCTTCAAGTTGTCTCTCAACCACAACCTACAATACTTTCTAATCTTCCCCACAGAAGACTCAACCGTCAACTCCCGTAACAATGAAGGTTCGCAACACCACCTTGTTGACTATGGGGTGGTTTAGAATGGACGGGTTATATCCGAGGCCTGGGGGTTCAAGTAGGTACCTACCTAGGCTTTCGGTCTTGGTCTCACAAGGCATTGAGACAACGTTCAATATTCACGTCATCGCACCGAGTTTTAAGTCGCACTCAATGGGACATCGTGTCTTTCTCTTTCTTTTTTTGAAATGCCTTGTGAAACAGGACAGGAACCCACTGAGCGTACGGACGTACCCTACAGCCCCGGAACTGGTGAATCAAATCCATACGTGCACGACATCAATTTCTACAACGCCCATTATATAGCTATTGTATAGCTCTGAAACCTTGCACGGGCTGCCAAACAGGCAGGTAAGACCACCCACTGTTACAACGCTTCAACACCCGAGCGCAACACCCGAGCTTCGCACACCAATTCGCCGCGCCATCCCGGAGGTCACCGGACTCCACACGCTAGCGCGGCCAATGACAGCACTCACATGCCCCGAGAGCGTGGCGACGTTTCACTCGACGAGCATGTGAAGCGCCAAAGCCACATGATTGGGCAACCCTCCGCTAATGACGACCCCAAAAACAATCCAGGCACCACCTCCTACGACATATATCTCCTATCTCCCCTCGACACCCACCTGCGCTTCACAAGATCGATCACGCATCACCCGCCCCGCGCACCCGACACTCTTTTTCTCCTGCAGCACCTACCGTAGGTCCCGCTCCGCCAAAATGCGCGTCGATATCGCAGTGGGCTTGGCGTCGGCGATGACGCTAGGCGTGCACTCGCTGCGCATCATCCAATCCAACGACGACGGCTGGGCCGAGCTGTACGCGCGCTCCTTCCACGACGCGCTCCTCGCCTCGGGCCACGACGCCGTGCTCTCCGGCCCGGCCGAGAACCGCTCCGGCACCGGTACCTCCCCCGTTCCTTCCCTCCCAATCCCCCTACCCTATCCCATCGCATCAAAGTCCCACCCCTAACACCATCCCAGGCTCAACCGACTTCGACCCCATCCCACGCACCACCCCCTGCCAATACTCCAGCTGCGCCCCCTCCTCGCACCCCGTCGGCACCAACCTGACCTCCCCGCGCCTCAACTGGGTGAACTCCTTCCCCGTCACCGCCATGCGCTACGGCATCTCCCTCATCGGGCCGCAACTCTGGTCCGGCGCTCCCCCGGACCTCGCCGTCGCCGGCCCCAACGTCGGTTCCAACCTGCACCTTGCAGTCCACTTCTCCGGCACCGTCGGCGCCGCGGTCTACGCCTCCCGCGTCGCAGGGATCCCCTCCATCGCCTTCTCCGGCGCTAGCACAGGGACGCTGCCGTTCGACACCAACCCTGTCCCGCTGCGGAGTAGGCTGTACGCGCAGCTAGCGACGCAGCTGGTGAACACCCTCACGATCCAGGGGAAGCCGTACCTCCCGCAGGATGTGTGGCTGAATGTGAACTTCCCGGAGGTGAGCGAGGAGTGCAGTGATGTCAGGCAGTTTAAGTGGGTGTTGAGTCGGATTAATGTAGGGCTGTTTTCGCAGCCGGATGTAAGGATTTGTGGGGCGGAAAAGCTGCCGACGGAGACGGAGGTGGTGGGGACTGAGGGGTGTTGGGTTAGTGTGAGTGTGGGCGATGCGAGGGATAAGACGACGGTGGATAGGGAGAGGCAGGCGGTGGTGGTGGGGAGGTTGGGGGGGTTGTTGAGCTGTTTGCCTTCGAGTTAGGGGTGGTGATGGGGGGAAGTGGGGGAGGGGAAGGGGATTGGTAGGACGATGTTGGATTGATGTGTGGGGGTGATAGTGATGGTCGAGCGTTGATTTCTGGTAGAGTTGGGTTTGGGCAGTATGCATCATGGTGTTGTTGACATGGAGATGTTTGCATTCGGTTGTATACCTTATCTGCAATTTGGAGTCGGGTGATTCAATGACACCTCAGCGTTTGGTCAAACCAAACCCGAGCACCATTCCCGACACTACCCGCCGGCCCAGCTCCAACCCTCGGAACATCTACCGTGCGGAAACTTCTAGACTCCCTCCACAATATACCCCGGATTCCACCCGGGCATTCGCTTCCTTCCGGGTCCCGCACCAGCACCACGACTTATACCATGTCACCCCGATAACAATATCGCAAGTGGACACGTGGAGCTCGCCGGCTGCCCAATAACCCCCAGATTAATGTGCAGACCTAACGGCGAGCAAATCGGAGGATATGGCGCCCGGCAATTAGCCTATATGCCGCGTCGCATCGAGACAGCGGGACGAGGCAGCTCGTCCATTGGCTCTGCCGCCCTTCACGCCACATGTCGACCATGCGGGAGAAGCAGAACCGCAAACCATTTAAATACCCGCAGCTACCATGCCCAGTATTTACCCCCAACCCACCACCCTCGTCGTCATGCCTAGGCATCTCTCTCGACCTCAACTTCGCTCGATTGATGATCGCGAGGGCAACCCCCTGAACTTCACTCGACTGACACTTCCTGTCCCCTCTTCCCAGTCCTCAAAATGAAGCCCCCCTCCCTCTTCTTCCCCCTCCTCCTCCTCCCCCCCGCCCTCGCCTCTATAAACTGGGACATCTACGAGCGCGGCGTCGTCAAGTCCTTCAGATGGTCGCGCTCCTTCCCCGACGACTCCTCCGACCCCCTCGGCTTCGACGTGCACTGCCGCGCCTCGGCGACCTTCCACGCCAAATTATACCGCCTGTCCGACCTCCCCGCCGACCCGCCCGCCGGCCTCGCCCCCTGGCGGGAAGCCATTGAAGATGTCCTGCGGCGGATCGACTACCTCGGCTCGTTCGACGGGGTAGACCATAAGGACACTGATCGGGAAATCGTAGTGATGGAGTACACCGCCGTCCCGGAGCCGGTGAGGAATTGGATCGAGGAGCAGCAGCGGGTTGGGGAACAGGAAGGGGACGGATACAAGAAGCAGTGGTACTTTGGGGTGTTTGAGAAGCCGAAGAAGGAGGGGGACAAGGTGTGGAACACAGTCAAGCCGAGGCCGACCGCGGTCGAGGGGGGAGGGGAGAAGGTGGTGGTTCCGGTGGTGAGGGGGGAGGACAAGATTGTGGTGTTCCCGGCGGGGGCGGCGTATGAGATACTGCCGCTTTGGGTTAGCAAGGGGAGTAGCTGTGAGCGTGAGTATTTTTCAGGATTGCCTCTGGGGGTGGTTGTTTTGACGTGGAATGGGATGGGATGGCTGATATTCACAGGCGCGCTGAGCAATCTCACGAAATATAAACCGCAGGCTGAGGATGACACGATTCTGGCGTGGATTATGGACCATACGAAGCCGGACCGTGATCTGGGGAAGCGGGATATCAGGTTCAGGGTCGAGGCGCTGTCGGTGACGGAGACGGAGGATGGGAAGCGGACGCGGCTGATGTGGGAGAAACTTCATCGGACGGTGAGGAGAAACGAGCGGAAGATCCAGAAGGAAGAGCGCATGAAAGCTCGCGAGGAGATTTTGAGCGGCGGGAGGATCAGGGACGAGTTATGAGTGTAGCGTTTTATGTGTTGTATGAGACGAATCTAGGCACACCAAATTTCCTTTTTTATACCTCGCCCACTTAACACTGCTCACCCCCACAACCACCTTTAGTCAAGCTGGCAAATCTACCAAAGGTAAGGTCATTATCACTATCACAGTGGACAGGAAGACTAGGAGCGTCAACACATGTGCAAGCCTCGTGAGTCCTCTAGGCGGCGGGGTCGCTATGGAGAAATGACATAGTGGAGGAAACTTCGAATCAAGAAGTGGCATCGGCGTTGGTAAGGGAAAGAAGATGACACAAGATGTCTTTGACTAAAGGGATGTTCCCACAATCTGATACCTAGCGTGCCTTCTAAAAAATAGTGATCGTACGTTCAGAGACGTCAAAGGTATCCCGAAACCATGACTCCCAAGTACTAGAACTAGTATCCCCTTCATATGTGACCTTAAAGTGCCCCGCTCTTGTAAAAGTCTCTTCAACCCCCACCATCTTCCTGAGTACTATACCATAGATACGAGCAGTGGAAGTCCAAATTTCCCTCTTGATGATGAGCACAGGCACCTCGTCTGCGGACGTAACTTCGGCGACTGACGCCTTGACATCCATAGTTAAATATCCGTACCAATCGGCACCGGGACCACCGCCACCCCCCTCGATACCTACACTAAAGTCTCTTTCCTCGGTAATCACGGCCCTAGTAAGCTTTCCAACGGCTCCCTTGACTTTAATATAACTCCTTTCCAATGCTCCAAAAGGGTTACTAGTCGCCAAAGGGGCGACAAGGTCCAGGACATTACATTTGAGTCGGGGTTCGTCGGAAGAAGCTAGAAGGTTGAGTTGGACACGCCCGTGAATTGATGCCCATGACCAAGATGGGGCATGATATTCGGTGCAGGGTGTTGGCTCCGACCCCTTATCTGGCTCGACTGTCCACAGTAGTGCCTCTGGAAGCTCCGATCTCCACAGCCCAGCAACATAGTCTCTCTCAGCGCCCGTCTTGGCGAACGCTGCCAGACCAGAGAGGGCTGGGAGTTTGTCCGTCTCTTGACTAAGTTGTCTTCCAGAAAACTCGTGAACCACTGTTGGCCAGTCAAGCGTGCCATTCTTGAAATAGCCTCCCTTTCCTTCCCACTCTGTAGCATCCTCTCTCTCTTCTAGTAAGTCAAATTTGAGTTGGCATTCGCACTGTTGAGTTTTGCCGCACTCCCATAACATCTCGCCCTTTGTGAAATGCGCAACCCTAGCCGAAAGCAGCCACTCTTGGAGAGTCCAGCCACGGCTACGCAGAGGCTCATCGCTCGTGCTGCCAATCGCATGCACATTCACTTTTGATGCCAATGTGGTCTCCCGTACATAGACTGGCGCCGAGTCTGCCGATTGCCTTAGCCGCAAGGGGACTTCTTTAGTGGCATGGGGCAGAAATAAACCCTCCGAGCTGTTTGCAGCACCATCCGCCGAGATAGTGAGAGCCGCATTCTGATAAACTTGGGCCATACGTGCGGATTCCCTTGCCCAATCGTCCTTGTCATCTTGCAGGATACACAACGAGTCAATCCAGAGATACCGGATGCCCAGGGCCCTGGTCAACAGCACAGCGTCGTAGAATGTCTTGGGCAGGGCCTTGAGAGGGATTGACCTTTTCCGATCCTCCAATGTCCCTCTTGTGGTGGTTAAGTGAATGTGCTCCGCGTCGCCCCAGCAGTGACTGAGTGCAGTGTATTCGGCGTTCTCTTTCCTGGTTTCGTAGAGGTGTGGTTCTTGGTCCTCGTCGCCGACGTCAAGAACTCGGGTCGGTAGGTTCTGGGATGGATTCCCGCAGAGCTTGTGCTCCGTAAGACAGTCAAGAAACCACCTGTAAACAATTTGAGCACCCCGGCCGAGCGTCCGGGCTTCCATACGCCGAGCGTTTCGAATTGCAGGCCAAGGGTTTGGGACACCTAATATTAAGAGGCAATTAGCTGGCCATGTTCTGTCCTCGACCTTTGCTGGCCATGGTCGGCCACCCCTAAGGGAGACTCAAAACGCACCCTCTTCCACGAAGAATTCCAGGGCGCGGGACTTTCCGGAGGCGTCTTCGCATATGAGCTGCGGGCTACGGTGAGATATAGGGGAATATAGGTATGTAGCGTGCAACGGCAGAGGCCCCGGAACCATTTTTGATAGCCCACTGAGGATTATGTCACACGCGGCACAGCGGGAAGAACTCTCATGCAGGTCGCCACAACAAACACGGCGCGTCTCCTCGTCCTCCCAAACGTTAGGATCCAGGTTTCCGCAAACATCACAAACGAAGACATGAGTCTTCGAAAAAATGTTGCGAAGTATCATTTCGCTTGACAAAACCATATGACTTAGACGTTCGAGATGATCGATGACCGAGTGCTGTTCTGAGGGACTTGATCTGCACCCGAACCGTGCTTGCCTGAGAATACAATCCACGTTGTACCTGGCATCGATTCGACTCTGGGACAGCAACCATTCTTGTGACCACTTGAGGGACCAGTCGGGGGATAAGTTGACAGTGAAGTTGGCATCTTCGTGTCGGGAGGATGAGCACGCAGTCGTCATCTGCAATCGCAGAAACCCTGCAAATAATTGGGTGATCCAATATGCCATTTCGCGAGTCGGGTCCAGGTCTACTCCGTTACGATCGAGAAGGAGTGCCGGTAGGTTCCAGTAGAAATCCATTCTTGAAATATGATAGGCTAGCTCCCGGCGACAAGCTTCTTCAACAGAGTTTGAGTCCAAGAGAATCTAGTATTTATTAGCTAACCGCTGATCTCAGTGGTGATCAGGAGTTACCTCTAGACCGGAGAAAACGGCAACCCATGGGATGGCAGTCTCATTGACTGCCACAAGTGCCTTGCTGATGATTCCGTTCAGAAGACTCATTCTTTCATCCCCCTCCTCGGCGCCGAGTTGGGCCACAGCATCCGATTGAATCCTGGCGAATCCGTTCTCGGCAATCTGCTTAAACTGCAAATCCCTTTTCGTGACATCGTGCGGCTCAAAATCGTTCGTTTGCGATGCGAGGATGGTGGGAATCGAACCCGGGCCGGCGAGATAAGCGGAGAGAAGGCGCTCGTACGCATCGACCAATTCGGCTTCGTCCTCCATGAGTTCATTGTAAACGGCCTCCCAGAGTGAACTCCGTAGGCTGGGGGATATAGGAGGTAGGGGGTATGCGCTTTGGTCCATGGAAGTCCCAGCAAATATGTCGGTCTGCTCACAAGCAGGTTCGGGGGCTGGGTGAAGGGCCATTCGCGCGTGACAATTGCTTCGGACGGTCTTAGGAGTCAGCGCCTACAGAGCACGCCCTATTACAGTGGGTGATTTCGCCGAATATTTAGCGTAGTTTGAAGTTACCCGTGTTTTGGGCTTGTGCAAATGGAGGTTGGCTTGCTTGTCCGGGTAGGCCTAACTGGTCGTTTTTGGGGCGTTTCTGCCGTCCGCCTGGGTCAACGAATGGATTCGAACGTGTGCGTGATTCTGCGCGGCAGAGTGCACCGCGACCGTTCCCAACGAAAGACCAATATCAGGCACTCGGGCTCAAGACGAAATTTGATGCTGATGCTTGCGCTCCTGGAAAGCTGGGGAATGCGGCAGTCGGGGAGAAAGATGAAAAGGGCAAAGTGGGAAAATGCAGGCATCCGTTGGGCACGGCCTTCCCGCCCTGTCCTGCTCATTCCCCGCGCCTGAGCTGAATTCGGAATAAGCAAGGGCCCTGCTAGGCGTTCACCCCCAGAGGGTTAGGGTTTACTATGGCGTAAATTCATCCGGACTTTTGATGCCCGGATTTGTCGTAGGTAACCAGGCTGTTATTTATTTAATTACTCGGTACCATTAAGTATTATGCAACGTCTAAGTCAGCGTCTAAGCGTCTATACATCCCAGGCGAGATAGGCCTCCGACTCAAAACCAAAAATCCAAAATGCACCCTAAAGATCACTCTTCTCGCCCGAGCTCTGTCTCGCGCTCTCCAGCGCCCTGGCCTTTGCATCCCGCGCCTCGCGCTCCTCAATCGTCAGCTCGCTCTTCGCCTTCGGCATCTTGATGGTCAAGAAGATGAGAAACGTGACGCCCGCGCATGCCGTCGCGAACCAAAATGCAACCTTGTGTCCCTCTCCGTTGGGATTCCGCTTCTCGTCCTCCGACACGGCCAAATCCGCCAGACCCAGAAAGAAGCTGATTCCGAGGAACAGCAGACTGTTGATTAGCCCTCCGGCGAGGCCTTGTCGGTGGCGGGGGACATTTGTCGTGATGAACGTGTTGGAGACGAGATATGTGATGTCGACGCCCACCGTTGCTCCGACCATGGCAGGGAACACAAATGCCCAATAACTGCCGTTTTCAGGGATGACGGCAAACAGCAACACGCTGGCAATGCTGCCGATCCCCGAGATGATGAGGACGACGCGGCCAGGCAGCAGATGAAGCGTGAATCCGCCGACCGTTGCCAGAATGATGCCTCCCGCCGCCATGGGAGAAAACCACACGGCCGTCTTGAGCGCAGACGCGTGCATGAACTCCGAGATACTGCGAACCATGTTAGCCAACTTCCACCCAACCCAACCCAACCCCCCGCGGAAGACTTACTGAAGACTGGCATAAAACAAGAAAATGCCAAAAACCCCATACGCAAAAAACAGCGACACCGTCAACCGCCCCATATACTTCGGCTGAAACAAATCAAACGGCAGCAGCGGCTGCTCCGCCACCCACCCCTCGACATAGAACGCAGCGCCCAGAAACACCACACCCACCACCGCCGTCGCGATAATATACGGCGTCTTCCACCCCAACGGCGCATGCGCCCCATCCGTAATCGCAAAGTTCAACAACATCAGCCCCGGCACAATCGTGCCCACCCCCCACCAATCCATCCTAATCCCCTTATTCTCCCTTCTCGTCTCCTCGCAATCATTCGGCACCGTCAAAAACCCCATCACACACGTCAGCCCCAGCACCACGCTCCCGAGCCAAAAATACCACCGCCACGTCAACAGCTGCGTGACCGTCCCACCCACAATAATCCCCAGGAAGAACCCAATCGGCGCAAACGCGCAGTACAGCCCAAACACCAAATTCTTCCTCGGCCCGGGGCGATATGTCTTGCCCACGAGCATCACCGTACTCGGCAAAAACGCCGCCGGCCCCAAGCCCCCCAGCGCCCGCGCCACGATGAGCACCCGATAGTCCCCGACAAACCCACACACCAGATTCCACACGCAGAACCACACCAGCCCCCCGGTGAACACCCAGTACGCCCCATAGATATCCGCCACCCTCCCGAGCGGCAGCAGGAACGCCCCGGTGACCAAGGAGAATACACTCGCCGGCCACGTCTGGCTGCCACTTGGTATCGAAAGCGCCCGGGACACGTCAGGAAGGATGATGTTGAAGCCGGAGATGAAGAATTCGGCCATGAGCATGGAAACGAGCAGCGAGGAGCAGAAGATCACTTCGCGCAGGGCGGTGGTGAAGACGGGGGGCCGGCGGCGGCCGAGGGTCTCGAGGTCGAGGGTTAGGAGGGTGGGTGACTTTTCGAGGTCGGAGGTTGTGTTC
>Ga0247770_1002139_pt1 | contig 12092 bp, 11 predicted proteins | sample UWRJL136409B6_FD_179943 | JGI IMG/M metagenome (GOLD analysis project Ga0247770, IMG submission 179943) | Plant litter microbial communities from Arlington Agricultural Research Station in Wisconsin, United States - UWRJ-L136-409B-6 | ecosystem: Environmental > Terrestrial > Plant litter >... | reverse complement strand
ATCACCGCCCCTTTTGCGGACAATCCGCCGCAGGGTCCGCCCACCAACTCGGACACCGCCATCACCAACACCTTTGCCAACCTCAACCTGCAGCCGGCCTTCCACAACAATCCCGTCGTCCCCCCCCAGACCCCGTCCGACCCCCGCTTCTCCGGCTTCCAGCAGGGCAACCAGCCGTACGGCAACCCCATCGCCGCCTAGGGTGACACCTGGAAACAGAACGCGAATGTCCCTCAAAGCCCTCCCCGTCCTTCCGACTCCGACTCGCCGCCGCTCTCTCCACCTCCTTCGTTCTCGTCCGACGCTTTCGTTTCTTCATCATAACTCTTGTCGTTCCGAATCGTTTCCTTTGTCTTGCTCTCCTTTTTCACCTCCTAAGTCGTCGTCGTCGTCGTCATCAAACACCAATGTACTACTACAACCAGATTCCTCGACGCCGACGACAGCGCCAACGATGACGCTCAACACATATAAATTTGTCTTCTCGCTCATCTCTATCCCTTGTCTCGCCGGATCCGGTGTCCAAGTCTACGTCTCGGTGCCCGAGGGGGAGATGCCGCCTGCTTGGTCGAAACGGCTGTCGTTTTAATGGCTAGATAATAATACATGGCCGTATCTCTTTCTTACGCTTCCAAGACAAGCCGATTGGTTATGCTCGTGACAACATGCTCACTGGACTTCACAACCACTATCAGCAACCTTGGCAGCAGCAGCAGCCATGTACGTCACCTCGTTGTTAAAGGCGATATTGTATGCTGGAGAGCGAGGTGATGTGAGCCGCTGGCAGGGGCGGTTGTAACTGTTGCCGGAAGAAGGGAAGGCCAAGGGTGTAAGAGTGGTAAAAAATCACCAAAAATGCTAAACTTCTACCACACTTACCTAGGTACCTAAGTTGTCCTTTGATTCAGACTCACCACAGCGTTTCTCCTCTTCCAGACCCTTGGCACACGTAATCCGCCCGGCTGCGTTGTCCCCCGCCAGTCTCCCGCCACCAAATAGACGTTATAGGCCACAAGACCACAGCAGCTTGCCACGACAATGAACTGGCCCCAATTCAAGCCTTTCGAGGTCGCTTCTGTGCAGGGAATAAAAAAGCAACTTCTCCTGACATCCGTCGTCCCAAATACCCACCCCCGTAGAGAATACCACAGTACCGCCACCGGCATCAACAAGATACCGTAAAGGGTGACAAGCGGCGCCATACCAACCTCGAAGACCCAGGCCACCCCGCTTGAAATAGCCTCAGCCACAGGTTTCTTCAGCAACGTCATCGCACAGTGATCCGTCAGCGCGCACCAAAGTCCCTGAATCAGCGTGACAACCACAACAGCCGTAACAGCCAACGCACTCAGCACCACAACAGCGCCAAAACCCAACTCAAGCACCTGCCGCTTAATATACCGTCTCGGTAGCGAGGCCAGAAACACCAGCGCGGGCGCGTAGATACACAGCGCTCCGACGGCGCCAGCAAACAGGACGTACCGCGCATGCGTCGCCTCGCCCATGCCGTCCCAGTAGAGCGCAGGCATGAAATCGACCGGGAACGCTGGTTCGGTGCGGTCTCTGGAGCTCTGCGCGGCGGAGCGGATCCATCCCTTTGTAAAGAGCGCAGTGAGGGATATGGCAGGGAGGACAAGGCCGGCAATTTCCAGCGACAGATGGCGCTTGAAGTAGTATCTGGTCCTTGCTTGTTGCTCTCCTTCTTTTTCTTCCGCCGGTTGCCTCTCTCTGTGCGTGGATGGTGGTGGTGGCGGGATTTTGCGTATCCCGCGCAAGAGGCATACGAACGCGCGTATCAAACCCAGGAGGACGCCCCAGGTGACGACGGTGAGAGGGGGCCCGACCCGGCCTGCGCGCGAGATCCAGACCGCGGGGTCTTTGCTGCTTGTATGGGATTCTAGCCAGGCACGGTTCAGGGAATGGAAGCTGACGAGGAGGTCTAGACCTGCCGTGTTTAGACCAATCAGAGCGACCATTTGAAGCCACACTGCGGATGTAAAAGCGCAGTGTTCGCCGCTAGGCCTTATTTTCTCTTGGCCGGTTGGGAGGAGGGACGGAGCAGGTTGCCATGGTGGGTATCTTCGCCGAAAAAGCTGCAGGGTCGATATCAGGGCCACAGAGAGCAAGACCGCAGATGAACCACTGCCGTAGTGCCATGGTATCGAGTCGAGACCAAGCGGATCTGACAGCGACAGAGGAAGACTGGGTGGCGGGCCATGGGGGAAGCTCAAAGCGCTCGCGATGCTGTCGCCCTTGGCTGTTGTAGCCGTCGCAATGGTGGCCAGAGCAGAATACGGTCCGATCACATGCAGCGGCAAATCAACAGCTGTGGGCTTGGAGGTACTAGCACAAGGCAACGTGAACACGCTGATTGTGAGATTGTGGGAGAGGGCTTACGGTGTTATCGTGGCCGTCACCGTCACCGTTACCGTGGCAATTCCAGCCATGGCTCAAGCTTGCTCTGTTTACAAAGAAACGTTGGGGCGTTCTGTGAGCAGCTTTCTGCTAAAGACTATCCCGCTTAGGAAGTGGTTGGGATGTGATTGTTGTGGGGTGGAAGGACCGATCAATCGTCTTATTCTAGCCCAATTACTATCATGCCCACCCAGCACGCCTTGAGCCCTGTATTTATGCACGGGATTTATGCACGGGACAGAATTTATCCGATCTTATTCCGCCGGCTCGATGTCTGTCCTATTGAATTGAAGGAACTTCCCTCCCGGTCCCATTCGCCAGTTTACGCGTGACTGCCTATTATATAAGCTTGAGTCGGCAGTAGACCATCCTTTTCTCGCCATTGTAGAAGCAAAACGAGCATTCGAGCGCGTCGAGCTCAACACAAACGCCGACACCTTCACCCCCGTCATCTCCAACGATACACTGGCACAGGTATTTGGAGAGGCCGTTGTCACTTGGAAGTCGAACAACGAGCTTCTGAGGAAAGTGTAAGTTATCTCCTCATATGCTCTTTTCTCTCAACGCATAACGGACTATGCTCATTGTTAACAACTTCTGCTTAGAGTGTTCATAATCGTGGCGGCGAGTACCTTTATTCGGTTGACACACTTTCACTTTAGAACTGCCTACCTTGAATATCTCGATACCGCAGAACGAGAGGCGCAAGCTCTCATTGCAGAAGACCTTGAGAAGGACGCTTCGGTACAGATGCAAAGTACCGGGTGGCTGGATCTTCATTCTCGCCATGGAAGAGAGGTCGCACTGTGCCATGTTAATTCAGGGAGTTCCACCCCTCTGAATTCCAGAAGGTTCGGAGTGCTCCAGGGGCCCCAAGGGGCCCTGGAGTGGGTTGGAATCCTCTGGAACCCTCTGGAACCCCAGAGAATTCAACTAGTAGTTTCGGGATACGCAACCACACTATAGGGTACGTGGTACAGGGTGCTCAGTAGCTAAAAATTAATAATATTAACACTTTAGCGAGAACTCTCCTATAGGCTGGAAGTTACTTTACAGCTATTATCAGCTTATTATCCTTAAATTAACAGTTAAACTGAGAGGATTAATGTTAAAGTTAAGTAATACTTATAACTGTTTACTAATTAAAGTTAAAATAACTAAGTCTATTAACTACTAATTATTAAGTTTATAAGTAATAACATTACTTTTTAAAACTACAGGCCCTTAGCTTATTCTTTACTGAACTAGTGCGGTGACGTAACAGGGAAGAAACCATAAAGAGAACTACACTCACAGAACGTTACAGTCAGCCTGGATAGCCAACTCCTAGACTACTGGTCCTCCAATCGGAGGGACACAAATGAAATTAACGTAGAAAAACAGATACGTACTTAATATAGAACAAGACCTAGTTACTAATAGTGTCTAACATAAAACAGAACTTAGTATAGAATAATAAAGGAAATGCGACCGTGGGCTAAGTCATCTTCCTTTAATCAGAGGGCTAGAATGTCACTGGGCTTCTAATGGGAGGTTTTCGTAGTGAAAATCGTTAGATAATGAATTGAAAAGAAGCATAGTTTAAAGAACCGCGCGGCGCAGCCCCTTTTTAACGGTAGCACGCGCTAGAGAACGCATCGCTATGTACAAAAGCAGTTACAGTAATATTACATACAGAGCCTAAAAAGAACGACAGGGTCGGCCTGAACAAACGTCCCAAGTCATTACTGAGTTGATAGAAGATTGCTGTAAGCCCTGGAAACGCGTTTTCCGGCTTATTTACGCAAAGGGGGAAGTAATGTCACAGGACACCTGTGACTATCCTAATGTAGATTAGCGTGTCCCGATGTAGATTAACGTTATGTCATGTGACCTGGAGGGGTCGCTTGCCCAGTTTATCTGGGGCCTCGCGATCGCCTCCATCCTTGACCTCGTTCTAGAACCACAAATAATCAACCCCATACCTAAGGTCTGATTAGTGACCGTGATATCCCAGTTAATATAAAGCGATTAAAACAACCATATAGAGCCATCAAGTTAATTCTAGATGTAAGTATAATGAATTCCATTGTGTACCTTCGCACTTGTCAATGATAATACCGTTCACAGGCAGGTAGCGCACTCTCGCGCACTCTTCAGACACTCTTCGACATGCTGACCTCCATCACCCGCGCGATGCCGAGGTTCGAGGAATACATGCAGCTCTTCCCATAGCGCCAACACCTTCAGGATGCACAGTTGAAGATCTAGTGCGGCTACCTCGATTTCTGCGTCACTGCCGTCAAGTTCTTTTCGGTGAAAATTTTCGGTGAGCTCTTCGCATTTCAAGTCATGCTCGCTCCTTCAAAAACTTCAATTTATATGAGTTTTCAATTCATTTCTCTAGAAGCTTCCTCGGCTCCGGCTTTCTCACTATCATATTCAAAGACCTGATAGAGAACATTGAGATCGTACCTCGGGATTATGGCGAAGAAGCCAGGTTTGCTCACGTCGTCGACACGAAATCCTAGCTCACAGATATACGGGAGGTCTTTGACATTGACAGGCCCATCACATCTGTCCTCGCATTAGTTTTCTTAATTCCATGGGCCCTAAACGGCAGGTTCCTTAGCCGAGATTAAGAGCTCAAAACACTTGTCCGATGCCTTGGGCCCGCTAGTGCTAGGTAATGCTTGTGTATATTGCACGGTATGGCTGGTATTGGAAGACGCAAACCGCACTGGAATTCTGTTACACATAGGAGTCTACGTTTCCGTACATCCTCTGGCTACTATCGGAGACTGAGGCGTTTTTGGCAGAGGCGTTTTCTAAGATTCTTCAATTTATAAGGAGATTATTAACCCCGAGGAGCACATCAGTGGATCATTCGTGCTATGTGGATGCATCCCGCCACTGGCTTTGTCAAAGTAGATGCTACTTACCCCAGTCTTGGTCACAGCCATGCTGACAGATTGACTCTAGCTCAAGGATGGCTACTCGTCCTTAACAACGTGGAAAAAACCGACACTCAACCGGTACTGACCTGCATGCGAACATGGTTCGATTTTGATCACGAGCCATGACCGCAAACTCGTCCACCGAGCTCAGTCGGAAGTGTGTCTCAAACTCCTAGATCCCGAAGATGTCTGTTGTTCCCAGTACAAAAAAAAGATCTCGCCAGCCCCCGGAGGCGCCCTTCAAGGTGATATGCCACCAAACAACGAAGCTGGACGCAATCTGATTCATCAACATGGCCATCAACAGATACCACCGAATCCCCTTCGATGGTGTATACAACTCGCGCCGCACGCACTAATCCAGACCAAGGTCATCCCGCAGTTGGTAATCCTCGCCCCATGGCCCAACACCCGGTCCTTTGAACAGCCTCCCGCCTTTCCAGACCCAAGTAATATTATCGTGCTTCTGCAACACCTTCACGTCCTCCACTGGATTCTCGGCAACGGCGATCACATCGGCCTCGTATCCCACCTTTAGCTGACCCGTCCGCGGCGCCTGTGGGCCAACACACAATGGGCCGTTTGCGGTGGCAGCTTTGATGGCCTCCAGAGTGCTCATCCCACAGCGGACTGCATGCTCGATCTCGACGGCCATGTTAAACCCCGGAGAAAAGTCGGATCCCAACGCGATCGGGACGCCTGACTTGATGGCAAGCTTGTATGCCGTGAGATGACTGGCCGCCACAAGCTGCACCTTCTCCCAGTTTTCTTTCGGTAGGAAACCCTTCCTTCCCAGTACCAGGAGGACATCCATGGCCGTCCTGGTTGCGACGTACACTGTACCCTTCTCTTTAATCAGCTGGATACACTCGTCGTCGGCGAAGGAGACGTGCTCCACGGTTGTGACGCCCGCGTTGACGGCCGCCAGTATACCGGGCTTGCCATGTACGTGAGCGGCAACGGCTCGGCCCTGACGGTTTGCCTCCTGTACCATGCACTCCAATTCTGACGAATCAAACTGGGCGTAGAGCGGATTATCGTCTCGGGACATGATACCGCCAGAGGCGAGGACCTTGATCACCTTTGCCCCACGGCGAATTTGTAAGCGCACAGCCCTGCGGCACTCGTCCACGCCGTCCACGAGCATGCTGGCATTGGCGCCAAAGTGTCCTGGGGTAACAGTCGACACACCCAGGTTCAAGAGCACATCTCCCGCAGGGAGCGGGAAGACATCGCCATGACCGGCTGTTTGACTCAGGCAGGCTCCCGAGCTGTAGATATTCGGTCCAGAAATAATGCCCTCGTTCACGACACGTGCCACCTCGCAGCCAAATCCAGCAAGATCACGGACCGAAGTGACGCCCCTCTGTAACGACTCCCAGCACGCCTTAGCCAGACTCGCTCCGGCACTCGCGGGATGCTCCGTGATGAAGCTGACGTAGGCGGCGTCGGACCCCGCCAGGAAATGCGTGTGCACATCCCAGAGCCCCGGCATCAGGTAGGGCACCGACACATCGCGGTGCGGCGCAGACACGTACTTGCCGGGCAGGTCTCGCTGTTCTCCCACCCACTCGATTGTTTTGTCCTCAATGACCAAGGCGCCGTGTGGGATGGGTTCGCTGGCTCCCGGGATCAACAGGTCGGCCTTGACAATGGTGTAGAAATGCTTTGCCCCTGCGGAGGCGCTGGTTCCGGCGCGGATGCTCAGGCCGAAGGGTGTCGCCAAGATGCGGCTGCGAGGATAGCTCGGTTGGTCGCCGGGGCCGGTCACCGGGGCCGTCTCGGACGTTGAGGGCCCATGGGCGTCCAGTTGCTCGATTGCGCGTTTTGTCATTTCGTGGTGTACGGCTCGTCACAATACTGCCGAAGAAGTCTAGTATTGTCAAATCTGAGAGCTTGGGGAGACCGGGTTGACCCAAACTTATCATGGGCGTCATTTTGCCGGCAAAAGCTGCCGTTGCTGCGCCGCGCAGTGGCGGATGAAATTGAGGGAGGGGAATCGCGATGACCCCTCTTTCCCGCAGGATGTGCATTTCCTGGCCATTCCAGATATGCGATAGGCGTGGGAGTTTGGTGCCGTCTTGAATTTGCCGCCAAGGTTGTGATGGGCAGATGGGTTGTGTTGGTTGTCTTGAGAAGGAACGTCGATTGATTGAGCGGGACCTCCACTTTCGGGTGATGTTTTGTTGTACCTGAGCTCTCAGGCAGGCACACCCACCTTCCCCACAGCAGGTAGTTCAGCCTGAGGCACGAAGGCACCAACAGCTCTGCAACAACCAAGCTCCCGCATCCATCCCATCATGCTATGCCAGAGAGTAAGAGGGTACATGATCAGAAGGCCATCACCAATACCTGCAGCCAAGAATGGCAATGATCAGATTGCGGGTTCAGTAAACAAAAGATCGACGGCCTCAAGGGCACGTGGCTAGGGGTTTGCAGCAGTGGAGTGGGAATACCTAACCCAAGAAGACGAAGACCACACTGGAGAGCGGCAGACTGAGGTGTGGGGCTGATGGGCAGCCCAGATGGGAGGGATACGTGCGGGATAAGTAACAATGGCCAGATTCACATCAATCAAATACCATTCATCCACGTGCGTCTGTAACCAGGAGAATTTGAAGGCATCGGAACCGTGGCTAGGTCGCCTAGGTAGGCACGTATGTAATCATGGCAGGAAGGACGCCGGAAATGATCCAGACTTTTGCCTTGCCTCAGCATGACCTCGGGATCTCAGGCTCCCATGAGAGTTATGCAGCGCTGAGCCCACGATACCCATCGTTTTGATTCCTTGAAGCGGCCGTGAGTCGAGCCGGATGTTGCCGATGTCGCAATCGGCGACTGTCAGTTTCATCATCTATTTCTTGCAGCTATCTCTTTTCTCCCGCGGCACTGAAGACTGCAGAGGTGGGATGTACGCGTATTGTAAGGGCTTGGCAGACAGCGAGACCATAACAAGTCGAGCATTCACAAGGAAGACACATGCTATATTGGACTTCAGATCAGAGCTAAAGTAGGAGAACATGCCCTCAATATCAAGTATAAATGGACTAGCCCCGGCCTCCTCGACACTTTTGCATAAGCACGGAGAGCTTGAGAATGTGGAGATAGGTGTTTGGACAGTTGGAAAGTACCTAGGAGAGGGGCTGGGTTGCAGATAGACACCGGAGGAGACAAAATGAAAGTTGGCCTTTTGCGACTTTGAGTGAATTTTCCATCTGGGTTACCATCTAGAACCGGATAGATAGCATGCACCAGAACTACCGTTGTCAAAGACCTCGTACGCCGTTCCGGCGGCGTAGCAGCTCGGCTCGTCGGGTAATGTGGAGGGCCATGATAAAGCCGTCCATCCATTTGGCCTGCGGCGCAAGCATTTGTCAGTGGCACGTAGGTGCATACCGTATGCTGGCCATCTCGAGCAGGCAATTTGGGTTAGTGCGCCTTGTACCACGTGTACCACATAGCTACACTCCCTATTCTTACATAGTCCTCTCTGATTCAATCCTCTCGGCAAACTCCTTATACCTGTTCTTCCTCGTTCTCTCCATAGCTAACACCACCCTATGCCCCCACATGTACTCTATAAACCCCCCCCAAGGGAGCCGATAGGATGTGTTTCACGTACGAGTCTGTCTTTGAGGCTCGGCGGAGTAATAGAAACAAGCATCACATCGGTTTCTCTTCTCGCTCGTGCTAACTAACCCAAGAGAGAAGCCAGTTTCATTATACCTACATCCATATACCTACCTAGGCAGCTACCTTTCTACCTAATCTTGCTCTTGTGGAACGAAATTGATGACAACCTTCCCTGCTCGACCCCTTCCCCCAGCAGCTGACCAGGCCGACAATGCTTCGGAGACAGGGAACTCCACCACCGGCAGGCACACGACCTCGCCCTTGTCGATCAAGCCCGCCACCTGAGACAGCGCTTTGGAGTCTGTCGAAAGAATGAAGTACACATATTTCACCTCTGGGTTGGACTCCAGCTCTTTTGGAACCTCCCTTCCAAAGGCCCACGGCGGTGGTGGGTCAGCAACCGTAACAATGGCACCGTGACCCTGCTTCAGCGTTTTCCAGCTCTGCGAAAGTACCGACCCCCCAACGGTGTCGAAAACCGCGTCTACGCTCGCGATCGCCTCCCAGCCAGGGGTCTTGTAGTCCACCACCTCCGAGGCCCCAAGTAGACGGAGATATTCGTGTTTTTGTGCCGAAGCCAGGGCAACGACTTCGGCGCCAAACAAGCGCTTTGCCAGCTGCACGAGCATCACGCCCACAGCCCCTGAGGCACCCGTGACCAGGATCCTGGAGCCAGGCGCGAGGGTCGTATGGCGCGACAGTGCCTCAAACGCCGTGAGAATGGGGATCGGCAGAGCGGCGGCTTCTGCGTGGCTTATCGTCTTTGGTTTCGGCGCGACTTCTTCGTCCAATGCCGTGGCGTATTCGGCCTGGCCCTGCCCACGATCCGCGTCGAGCATGGCAAACACTTCGTCGCCGACTGAAAGCGGGCCCTTGTAGTCGGGTCCCAGCTCGGCCACGACCCCTGAAATGTCATGTCCGGGCACCCGGCTGGGTGTCTTGTAGACCTCGAGCCAGCTGATCTCATCCGCCGTGATGCCGGCTGCGTGCACTTGGATGAGAATCTCCTGGCCGCTGGGGACGGGGCGGGGTAGGGAGTCGGTGAGGGCGATCGTCGCCGCACCTCTGTCGCCAAGGATCTGAACGGCTTTCATCGTCGATGCTGATGGGCCGAACGAGTGGGTTATCGATTGTCCTAAAAAATATGGGTTTCACAAGTTGAGGTTAGCGCGTGGCCGAAGTGAGGCTCGGATAGATGCGAGGAGACATGAGAGAGCGGGCCAAGACTTCACTGGATCCTTTTATGCTTGAATGCACCTCAAGCAATTCGGCAACTGCAGCTGTCTGAAATCTTTTCAACATCATTCGTACGCACAGATTCAAGACAATCCGACAAATCCCATGACTCATGGCATTGTATCGGAATCACCAAGATTGGCAAACGAAATTCGCATGTCCGCGGAATTCCCCGCATTCCTTACTCAGCGCGACGTGCCGCCGGACTCCTATTCCAATCAAATTCCCGCTAATAACAAGATGTGACACAAAACTACTCAAAATTCCTCGGAAATTCCATCCGGAAAGGAGCGACTCGGGTGCCGGAAATGGTGTCGGTGTGTCGGGGACACTCAGGTTCCGAAAGTGGTTGCCGGGTGTGCCGGCATTGGGAAAATGTGTTGATAGACAGCAGTGCATCGCGATTGTGGATCGGAGATTTCGTATTGGGAGTCCGAACCAGCTTTCCGGGCATCGTGATGGAACGATTTGACTAACTCCAAGGCCGAACTCGCAATGCAGTGTCCACGGATCGCGGGCGCTATGGCTCTTATAAAGAGAGCCCAAAGTACCTGTGGAATCCTCTCCTTCTCTCACGCTTCAACTCGAATCACTACACTCGATCAGTTTCCATTCCTCGGCCCCCTCTTTGAAAAAGTACACTACAACACCAGTCCAACACCAACATGGCGTCTCCGGCCTGGCAGCTGTCAGTATCACTTGAAAACTACCCGACTTACAGGAAGTTGACTGACCTCTACTCAACAGAAACAACCGAACGCGCGAGGATATCAAAATCCTGTACGATGTGGAGCTCACCAACGCACCCGGCAAGTCTCTCGTGGCCCTGGAGCTCAACTACAAGCCCGACGGAACGAGCCCTCCCCACCGTCACGCAGGTGCCACGGCCGTCGCCTTCGTCCTCGAGGGCGAATTTCTCAGTGGAATGAACGGAAATCCTGCAAAGGTCTATACCCAGGGCGAGCATTTTGTCGAGCGTCCGGGATGCCATCACACTGTTTCCGACAACGCCAGCAAGGAGGCGCCGATGAAGGCGATTGTGGTGTTGGTGGTCGACACGGCTGTCTTGAAGACCGAGAAAGGGTACATGGCTTTGGTGGAGATTGATGAAGAGTACCTCTGAATGACAGAATTGTCTTGGTGGTAGAACAATGGATTGTATTTGATAGTTGGTTCAATGACACGCCCTGTGAATGACTTGCGAGAACAATGTTATCGAGAGGCAGGCACCAGCCTTGATTGTCTGCATGTTTCGTACGCCGTAGGAAAAGAACCTCTTTGCCGAGTCCGTACTTACTTAACCTTGCCAAACCTTGGGGCCAGGCGCCGTGTATTGCGTCTTAACGGGATAGTATGACCAGATCAAGCCCGGATCGTTGGCCCGGTATGCCCCGGGGATCGAGACCAACGGACTTGGCGTACCATTCCCGCCGCCTGTCACTTCCACCTGTGCACAGGAGGTGTAGATCTGTGCACCTCCTGCGGCTTGGGCCTGGTGAAGTGCGATGCTCTCTACCCGGACGAGATACTTCCCGCTGGGAATGTTCTTTGGTACGACAAATTCGACAATCTTCTGGTCTGTTTGTCACCTCGTCAGCACCCCATCCCACATAAATACATGTAAATGACGAGAGAGGGGAGCCAGTGTACTACCTACTGTATGCAGGCCACTCCCAGTTACCCCCAGATCGAACGGCATCTATGACGCCCACCTTTGCCCAGACGTTTCCAGAGCCATCCCATGTATTGATGTCGGCTGATTCAGGAACACGGGCCATGTAGAAGCTGATGGGACCCTGAAGACGCAACACAGTTAGTAACGCACATAGCTCTTCTTTGATTTCTTTTCTTTTTCTTTTTTCTGTTCTTTTT
>Ga0247770_1002138_pt1 | contig 12098 bp, 14 predicted proteins | sample UWRJL136409B6_FD_179943 | JGI IMG/M metagenome (GOLD analysis project Ga0247770, IMG submission 179943) | Plant litter microbial communities from Arlington Agricultural Research Station in Wisconsin, United States - UWRJ-L136-409B-6 | ecosystem: Environmental > Terrestrial > Plant litter >... | reverse complement strand
GCTCCGGACGGTTCGGGGAGCCTTTGGAAATGAGCTGGGCGGCACGGGCTTGTGGCTTTCCTGTGCTTATGTGGACCGTATTCAAGTGGCTCGGAGGCTTTGCTTAGTGGGACCGTTCAGTTTAGGTAATCGTCTTTCAGTCTTCCCCCAATGTGCTTCACGCATTCCACATCGCTGATAGACAACAAACCGAAATCCAAATTTGAGCTGCGCCCTAAAATCGAGATCTCGTAGCTCTATTTCCTGCGATCCGGGTGTTTGACGTCCTCCTTTGGAAGCCAGATCATCGAATCTTGTTTGACCTCGGACCTTTTTGGCCGTGCATATATCCGTGAAGCTTGAGTATCACGACGTCGATCAGGTCGCCACCCCTCTTGGGAAAAGAAAGAAGAGCACAAACAAAGTGCCTCCAGGGGAAACAAGACAGAAACGAGCGAGGCCCATAAAATTAGCCGATATTTAATCGATGTCTGCCGAAGCCACTCTGGACCAGGCCGATGAGTTCTGGCTATTTGGATACGGGTAAGTCTTGGATTTGAACGTTGTTGTGTCGTGAGATGAGTGGCCGAAGAGGTTGGGAGGTTGGAACTGACAATGTTTGCCCGGCTTCAAGGAGCCTGATATGGAAACCTCCACCGCACTTCGGTAGGGTGTCACGCAGCCCGGCCTCCTGTTGACCTCCCTAACCCGGACTCAAAACAGACCGAAGGATCCCAGGCTTTGTTACGGGATATGTTAGACGGTTCTGGCAGGTATGTACCGCCCGTGCAAAAGCAACCTTCAAGAGAACCCCCATTCTGCTCTCTAAATATAAGTCGCGCCTGCAGCTCTGCGGCCGGCCTCTCATTTTACCCCCCCTCAACCCTGGCACCCGCCTGGTCTTTGCTTAGCAAGTCCTGCCCACCCCCTGACTGACGTCCGTAATGCGATTCCCGCCCCACGTCAAGCACTCTCGCCGCATACTAACCATGATATAGGCAAGGTATCTCAACACCCTCCGCCCCTCCCATATATATGGTCTGGGATCTCCACCCTCCCCTTCCGCTGACATGTTGCTTTCTCCTCCCTAGCCAGGACCATCGTGGAACGCCTGAGGCCCCAGGACGTGTTGTGACACTCATCGAGCGATCTTACTGGGAGCAGCTGACGGATCATCACGACTCGGCAGCAGATAGAGTCTGGGGCGTTGCCTACCGCATCATTCCGGACCATGTCGCCGAGGTGAAGGACTATCTCGACATTCGCGAGATTAATGGCTACACAATTCACTACACGCCGTTCCGGCCGGCCCCCGGTCTCGACCCTGCCACTCTGCCTCGGCGTCTCCCGATACGTACTCTTGTCTACATTGGTACACCGGAGAATGAACAATTCGTCGGGCCCGAGGATCCCCAGCAAGTGGTAGACGTGATTTACCGGAGCCACGGACCAAGCGGGCCAAATCCGGATTATCTGTTCGGCTTGGAGAAGGCCCTCGACGACCTCAGTCCGGAAAGCGGGGACCAGCATGTCACAGACCTATCGCACCGTCTCCGGGAAATCATGGCGTCTCGGCGACTGGAAAAAGGAAGTCTGGAGCCAGCGTCGGATTCACCTCAGCAGCACCACTTCAGAAGGGCAGCCAGCATAGATGAGCAAGAAGAGACAGAGAAAACTTCCTGAAGAACATCAAAAGACGAAGCAGATACAACCTACTCAAACCCCCTCCCCTCCCATTCCTAGTGCTACCCCTTCCTCTGCTTTTTTCCCTAGTACTCTCATCTGAGCGCCGTCGTCAACATCCCACCCTTCTCACATGAGGATGGTCCCGACGTCTATGTCTATACACGCAGGCATAGAAAGATATTCGCCGCTGTATAGTTCCTCTGCATTGAAGCCTCCCTAGCCCTGTCCGCACCCATGGGTCACTTGCCCTCGTAACCTCTCCTTCCCAACACCGAACGCATGAAGAAATAACAAAGACTTTTCTTGAAAATCACAAACATCAACATGAGAACATCAATGACGACAACAGCGTCACCTAAAACATCAAGGAAACAAGAAATAGAAGGCAATAACCAAAAAGCAAAGAAGAAGAAAAATGCCAGAGACGCTGAGGATATTTGACCTCTCAATGCATCTGGGTTTCTGTCCGGTGACCATAGCTTATAAGGGAAAAGCAAATCAGCCGGTCCAGCAAGAAAAATAACACTGCGCGCGCATGGGGTATATTGTGGCGGTCCTCACAGAGCAACAAAGCCTGATCGTACAGCAGGGTCAACGGGCCATACTCGGCGATCCACGGTTCGCAGGAAGAAGGTTATGGCGTGGAGGTAGGTACGTCTCCTGTTTTTTTCTCGTTTAATCGTTCCTCGTCCTAGTCGACTCGACATGGCGATATCACCGTCCTTGGTGGAAAACTGTCCCGGCTGCCCTCATCACGGCTCACAACACCAACACAACCCGGGCATTCTTTTAGTACCCACCCTGTCCTCCGCCGTTCGGCGGCTGATGCTGCTGAGGCTGCTGAGAAGGATCGGCGTAAGGGTAGGGGTTGGCCCAACCTAGTTGCATGTTAGCAGCGATTCGTATTCTCTTGGATTTGCGAATGGGACGATTTCTTACCTTGCTGAGGAGGTGCAGCATAGCCCGTGGGGGCTGCCTGCGCATAGCCCCGGCCATACGACGGGTTGTACACGTTCGGCGGCATTCCGTACTGTGGCTGGGGAGCGCCATAGGCAACGGGCATGGGGGAACCTCCCACCGGCATCGCGCCGTATCCGCCTCCGCGGCCGCCGAAGCCTTGACCTCCGCCTCTACCACCGCCTCTCGGGCCAGTGTCCGAAGCCTTGTCAACACGGATGGTACGTCCGTCGAACCTGCAGTTTGGTTAGCATCCGAGGGCCACCGGGGTGGCGAGGGTGGGGGGGGATTCTTACTCGATGTTGTTCATCGAGTTGATGGCCTTCTGTGCGTCATCATCGTTGGTGTACCGAACAAAACCAAATCCACGGCTGCGGCCAGTGTCGCGGTCCTTGACAACCACCTATTGCGCGGACGGCCAGCACGTGTCAGATCGATATTCTTGCAGATGTAGAACGTGACACTTGGGGGTGACACTTTGGGGAAGGGGAGGGGGCGGAACACTGATGGCAAGGCGATCGATGCCATGTTCAATCCCGCATCAAATAAAAAGCGCACGGCAACAAACATACAGCTTCTTCCACCACGCCGAACTCCTCAAACTTCTGTCTGAGAGTGCCCTCCTCAGTGTGCCAGGCAAGGCCGCTGTGCGCATCTCTGTCAGTCGCCGCGGCATGGGTGGTAATCGCTCCAAAAGCCGAAAGATTTGGAAAGACTTCTTACCCAATGAATAGCTTCGACATTCTGCTTGGTGGGTCTGGGGCGCGTTTGCACTTTCCGCGTTTACAAGCAACTAAGGGCTGGTTCTGGATTTTCTGGGGTGTTGGTTGTCAGTGGTGTTCGGCGACAGGAGAGGTTTTTTTTATTCCCTCTTTGGTTATACGAAAGTACAGGGGGGAGGAAAAGCAGGTAATGGGGCTGATCGAATATATGCGCGAGGCACCAGCACTGGTTATTTCCTTGGGAGCGTGCAGCACCGAGGATATGCCCAGGACAGGCAGCGGGGAGGAGGGGTAAGAGGCTCGCAGGGAAGATGACAAAGTGCGAAAGAGGAAGGCGGGTTTTTGGACTAACACTGCTGCCGGCGCGTAACGGGGCGAAAGAGGGGCGAATCTGTTGATGTGCGAGCTCCTCTTTCTTATCCGGGAATGACTGGAGATGTTGTTCGGCGGACGGGTTGGTGACTTTTGCCGAAGGGAAGAGGGACTGGCTTCGATAAAATCACAGAGCCCTCAATATTTATTCTCCAAGCGAGGAGGGCAGTACTTCAGATGAAAAGGTCGGTCGGAGAGGGCAGAGGGCAGAAGTCGGTCGGTTGGTGGGGTGTTAGTGTCGCTGTGCTATGGAGTAAGGATCAAGGGTTCCTCTACCGTGCCGACTTGGTTGGCGGGATATCGAAGGTATAAATTGGCTCGATGGTGAGACTGGCTGGGGGCTGGAGGAAGAGAGCCCGCCGCGCCCTCGAATGCTTTCTGCTTTATATGCCAGTGGATATTCCCGGGGAAGGGCTCGGGCATCGTTTCCAATGCCTGGATTCGGTGATACAGTGATGGGCCTTTCTGGGGAGTTCCCCAAACAGGGAAGTTGATGCCCCAGGCGATGTTTCGACTAGGTAGCATGAGCGTAGTAGCATGGTGAGGCGCCCAAACAAGCATCAAACGGGCAGAAGCCTGCCTCGACGCCCTGGCGGGGACCATTCAACTTGATTCAAGGCACAAGCCAGGGCGCACCGGGGAGGCTGCATCGATGGCGGTGCCTAGGCTGCAGAACCGCTCTAGAAAGATCTCGGGATTGTGGGATTGGTCAGAGCTCAGTCGCGAGATCCTTGATCAACACACCTTCAGGGACTTGCAAAGATGACCGTTTCGTGCCCGCCACGAACCCCACACCCACTTCCTCCACACCGATTGCCTGCTCTGCACTTCTGCACTCTGCACTCCTCCAATGTTGCACCGCGCCGCCGCTGGCCCACTTAGCGTTCGCCATCTCAGCCGGCTGCGCCGTCCTAACACCCGCTCATACATAAATACAATAGAAACGCACATATATGCCCGCAGAAGAGACCAGCTCCCTCTATCTAGTCATCCTCCTTCCTTCTGGGCGTGCTCTCTCACCGGTCGAGAAACGCCGTTTTGGCTGTTAACGCCAGACGTACCCAGGAAAGGGGGCTCTAGCCTTTGATCCAGGTTTTCTCAGATGGCGCCCGCGCTCCCGTTGGACCCTAGCGGTATTAAGAAACGCCAATATGCTCAAAGGCATTGGGAAATGATTTTGCCGGCATTGGCAAATATGCGAGCTAATCATGCGACAGCGTCTGTTTTGTGGGCTTTCCCCGAGTCGGCCGACCGATTTCGCCTCGTCGCCGACCCCAGGCTGGGCCCCGACCATGGAGCGAGACGATCGGGTGCTGAACACGGGTGCTGGACACGGGTGCTGGACACACGGATCCAGCAACCGTTCCCCGCAAGGCGTGGGCACGGTACAAGAACCGCCCCGGAAGGTCGAGCCCGGTGCTGATCCGCAGACTAAACGCCAAAAATACCATCAAATTCTTCGCCCAAGCTTCACGGAAGTTTCTGGCGGCGGATGACATGTTCAACTAGTCCAGGAAGGCAGACCAGCCTCACGGCACTAGCTCGGTACGAGTGAATATCTACTTGCCAGAACATCACATCTAAGAATACATGCGTTACCTGCCTAACGTTCCGCACGGAACACAGCGCCCCCCAAACATAGATACATAGATTGCCAAACCGCCATAAATCAGTGCCTACCTACCTTACCTACTCTATACCTCACACACCACAAAGTCTCGTAGCTGCAGCACTGGCGAGCTCGGCAGTATGGCCGGGATATACTTGGATCGAAGGAGAGGCAACCGTGGAGCAAACAAGGGGCAGCGGCATAAAATACACTCGAAGATCCCAACGACATACGAAACCTTACAAAGCGTCCTCAGATGTCGTGATGACCTGGACAAAATATGAAACTCACTGCGCCAACCGGCTGGCCGAAGCTGGCCTAAACCACCTGTTCCTGGTGTCCGTCCGTCACATTTAACAGGGAGGGGTTAGCGGCAGCTTTTCCCACGTGTCCATACCACCTCAGGGTCACCTGTAGACGATCCAGAAAAAGATCCTGACAGTCGATCCCAGTATTCGTACGTATTCTGCATTCTGGAACAAAACACTCGGGAGGTACATCCTGCCATCAATATGACGGGAATGGCCCGAGAAGCGAGTAGCTCGAGCAATCGTCGCAACGCTACATGCGAACCCCCGTGTGCTGATGACAGGAGGTGTTATCCTTGATCAGGAGCATCGCCTTGCAGTTGACGCACCCTACATGCAATCCCATAATCCAAACCATCGCAGGGAGCACTGGTTCTCACGGGGGGGGGCGACGACTTGCATCTGCAAGGGATTCGACACGCAATGTGTTCCGCAGGATCTGAGCCAGACAGCAGAACGCCATGCCATGGTGCGACCGCCTCAAAGGCGGTCACGCACCCATAATTCCGTCGTCGATCAGCTAATTAACCGCGTGCATACCCACACGAGCAAGCCAAACAGCGAGCTTGGGCGCCGGGCCTAAGCACGTAGCATCAACCCGGAAGTCCCCAAGCTTCAGAGCTTCCTTACAGCTTCAGTCGGCGGGGTATGTACACGACCTCATCGCCAGTCCCAAGCGACAAGCGCTGAGTCGGTCTGGCGCCCATGCTCGGGCACTGTCGATTGAAACACGATCGACTCGGCGTGGTATTACATCGCGTCGGCGAGGAACTAGAGCACCGCTCGTCCGGAGCATAGTGCCAGTGACAAATAGGCCTTCATGGTTGAGAATTGCCCTGGCGATGAATTCGCGGCATGCTTCGTGCGGGGCACGGGGTGTGACGAGGGTTGTGGAAACCGAAAGTCAACCGTGCTCAACGGCAGGGCAGAGGCGCTTCGGGTGCCTCCCGCCGTGCATCTTGATCTGATCCCCGGCCAGTTGCTGCATGACCCTCGTCTCATGTATGGACGGATTGCGTGAAGTCGCACAAACCTCGGGCTTCCCATCAAACCTGCCCAACGAGCCTCCCCAAAAAGGTGCACTCTGAGGTACACCTCAGGCGTCTTTGGTAAAGGAGATTGATCTTGCGTTCATATCGAGTTCATTTACCCGTGCTGCCAGAATATACTGCTGCAGTGTCTATCGGATTGAGTCCGGCAGCTCAACAAGAGTCGCCGACTGCTGTTGGACGAGAATACACGGGCCTTGGCAGCCGGAGTTCATCGGTTCTTGGGCGCACGGTCGGGGTTGCTGCGACATTGTAGAGGCTGTTGGACAACATCGTCGGGCCAAGCTGTGATGGAACGTAGGGAGTCGCTAGTAGATCTACCAAAAAATAAAAATACTTCGTTGACACCGCTCTTGGTGTTTAGGCTGCTGAAGGGACATACACCCGCGCCTGCCCTTCCGTTCGGGCAAGTGTGGTTTAGGAAGCTGGGAACTCCGTGTTGGGCAGGAACTATCAGGGAGCATGGGGATAAGTCGTGCAAGACAGAGGAGGCCCGGCGAGATGCTGAGTGTCATACAAAGCCATTTGTTGTTGTTTCTTGCATAGCGTCCCCACCGATAAGAACTGCCCCCCTGAGACTGTACAGAGCAATGCAACCATACACCAAGCACCGCCAGCGCCCAGATCGGCGTCATAACGAACAACGAAGCCATGGCCAGAGCAGTCGGCGTGACAGATCCGGCAAGGACCATTCCCATCGTGCCCGGCATCCTCACAGACACCACAGTCTCGAGGGCGACCTGGAAACATGTCAGGCACCCCCAGGTACCGACGAGGTTCAGGGTGAGGACTATGTCCAATCATGGCTAAGAAAGACGCAAGAACACCAAACACGCCGCCGTCATTCCGAGCATGATGAGCAGCCACACCAAGAGGTGTTGCGGGCTCCTCTTGAGGCGCTCGGAGGCAAGCTGAAGAAGAGGACGAGGCCAGGTCTCAACCCCGCCGGCTCAGCTTCTGGACATAGCAGGCACTCAGACGAGCACCGGTTTGAAAAGAGGGCTCGACACAAGACTCTTGGCAATAAGTATGATTATAGGCGCGATAGGGAGCGGGTCACGGAAGATTCCCGGAACAATAGAGCTGCGAGAAGGACTGAAGCAGCAGGCAATCCTGAACCTCTCGTCAACAGAGCGTCAAAGACGAAGGGGGGGGATGGCGGTAGGAGAGCGCATGATAATCAGGGAGAGTTGGACGAGCTCTCAGACTTCTTCCACGACGTCCACGGCAGGAAGAGTTCCCCACATAGACGACATCATCGCCACTTGCAGGGCAGCGCTACATCCGACGGCGCCCCGAGCAATGAAAACCCATACAGTGCTGCAAAGAAAGCGAGAGATGGGCGACGTTCGCCAGCTAGATTACCACGGTCAACTCAGAGTCTTGCATCGGTCCACCAGCAACAAAAAGGCTACAAATCTGGCAGTTACTTCTCGTGGTCGACCAGCCACCACAGCGAGGCCAACGACGATGAAGGCAACGACCAATCCTCTCGCGAAATGAACGTACCGTCTCGAAACAGCGCAAAGACCGAAAGGAGTGGGCTTACCCTCGGCAGACACTCGAGGGCTAGAAAGCAGCCAACTCAGACCTCTCGCCCGGCCAAGGGAGGGCACGGTTACAAGGATGCAAAAATACAGACAGAGCTGAACATATACGATACCCGGGTGTCCAGGAGGTATAGTGGCAGCGCTCGATACGAACACCGCGGAGTCATGGCTCAAGAAGAAGCTAATTCACATGATCTCGGCCAGTGGGTTTTCGTGGGGAGAACACAACCACCTGTGCGCGAGCGGCTGGACACTGCTTATTATCATACCGAGGGGAATACAAGCGCGGTAGGACCGAGCGCGGTAGATCAAAGCCGGGGATATCCTTTACTGAGTTACATAGGACCACCTCCTCCGGTGTGTTGGAAGCATGCGGACCAGCCACCCGCCAGATACAACGTCCGGCACGATCACCCCGGGGCTGATGGATCGACCTTGCGCCAACGAGCAGCTGCAATACCTGGTATACTCGTTGACGAAGACACCCCGCCAGAAACCCGGGTAGGAATGACACACTCGTATGTTGTCCACCAGCCCCGTCACACGGAGGAGGAAGCATACCTAGGGAGATTCGAGAGAAATCAAGACCTAGGCTCCAGCCAGCTCGTACTCAGGCAGCCCTTTCGAGTCCCGACACCCCATGAGCCTGTCCACGGCATTGAAGAAAGCCTTAGTATCCGGGCCGGCACCTCTCGTGATATGACACCTGTCGAGCGACGGCCATACATCGAAGCTATGGAGGACTATATCAATCGAATTGAACGAGAGGCGGATCTCGCGCGAGAGTATGGGGGAGACCTGGACGATGCATGTGGTCGTCCAATCGAAGGGGACCCAGGCGAGAATATTGGGGATATCGACATTGTACACAGTACCAGATGTGGCGCCCCTGAGCCCGATCCATCGTTGCAGTATGCCGATGCCCGTGCTACACTTGGCGATATCCTCTGGTTTGATAAATAAGTCACAATTCTACTCTGGCTCTTGGGATTGCCATTGTAACATGATGCTCTCAATATCAAATCCACAGCCCTGGGCCTTCTTGATTATCGCCCGTGCCTTACCAACAACCGGGGCGTCAATCATTTTCCCATCCAGTGTCCAGGCGCCGCGTCCTGAAGTGGATGCTTTGTCGTCGGCGATGGCTACGCGAACTGCCCACTCTACCTCTTCTTTACTCGGTGCGAACAAAATCTGCACAGCTTCGACCTGTCCCGGATGGATACACTCTGCATGTAGGCCAAGATCAGCTTCTGTGGTTTAGGGTTAAGTCAGAAACTTACGTTTCCCATTGAAGCCAAGTCCTTTACCGGAGCGGCATTCTTCCTCGAGAATCTTTGCGCCTGTCTCGCCCCGGTATGATGTACAAACCAAGTCGATTGCGCTGGGCAGGTTGAAGGCTCTGGCAGCGGTGACGATGGCGCTCCTGGCGTACAGGAACTCGGTCAGCTCTAGAGACCGAGTGAGCGACAGGTCCAGGGCAAAGTCCTCGGCAGCAAATATCAGCCCATCCAGATAGGGAGAAGCGGCGCATATCGAAGACAGATCCATCACAGCCCTCGCGGATTCGATGAGGGCCACGAGGCGGATAGGGCGGGCGTCGGACGCGGCACTGGTGTGCCGTTGGGGGGCGACATGGCGGAGCACGTCTGTTACAAATGAAAGATCCGCTGCGCTGTTGACCTTTGGGACAACAATTGCGTCAAGGTTGGGTGAGGCGGCGAGACTTGTCAGGTCATCCAATGCATAGGGGGTAGACACAGCGTTGATGCGAACGGCGAATTCCCCGACAGAGGCGGGCTTGCTAGTAGTGCTGAGGTAACGACGCAAATACGAGCGCGCGCTCTCTTTCTCAGACGGTGTCACGGAATCTTCGAGGTCATAGGTGATATTGTCGCTGGTGAGAGAGAGAGTCTTTGCCATAAACCTGGGCGAAGAGGCGGGAACTGTATGTGGTTGTTTGTAAGTGAGTGTGTCATTGCAACGTGATGTGATCCACGCCGTACCGTATAGCAATGCCCGGCGGAGGACGGAAGCTCGAGAGACTGCCATTGATATCGTTGACTTGAAAATTCAAGAGTATTCAATTGGTTTCATTAAACACACATGGTTCATACTTTCATCATGATACCGGTGGTGGTCCTCCTCGGGTGTGGTCTCCCGTGTTCCAGCGGGTCCGGGCCCGTGGCAGCTGTCCCATGCCCCGCGGGAGCTTGGCCGAGTGCCCGAGCAGCTTGTGGACAGGGGCGCTGGTACTAGCGGCTGATTACCTAACACAACGACCACGTACGCGCATGCGCATCTCAACATAGCTTCAACTTTGAGCAGTTACGGATTCCTAACGTCGCCAACGACGCCGTCGACCCTATTTCCACCCACCATGGACATCGAACAACAGGCGGCCGGCTCTCTGAGCTGGCGCTTAAGCTCGCACCCCATAACGCTTCTGACCTTCTTGTCGTTTCGAGTTGGTATGTTGTCTTTCCCCTCCGTCGGCTGTCACAGGAGCTGCTGCTGCGCGCCGCACGACGAGAGAACACGTCATGCGAGGCTATGAAGGTGTCCTGACAACGAACTCTCGCCTAAAGCTAGTCTACTGGTATATCTCTTTGGAATGCTGTTTACCGATAGCTTGTAAGCGCGCCCACCGTCCCCCCCATCGTTGACTCCCATAGAATTCTTACTGACGATGCGATGGGCATGTAGGGTCATGATCTTCATCGTCACCATCCTCCTCCTCGCCGCCGACTTCTACTACCTCAAGAATATCGCCGGCCGGCGACTGGTCGGCCTTCGATGGTGGAACGAGGTCGATTCGACCACAGGCGAATCGCACTGGGTCTTTGAGAGCAGCGAGCCCGGCACAAAGGTCATCAACCCCACCGACAGCCGCTTCTTCTGGCTCGCCATATACGCGCAGCCGCTGCTTTGGATTCTGCTTGCGATCGTTGCTCTCTTCAGCCTCAAGTTCATCTGGATTCCGCTCGTTCGTGCGTCACCCCCCTGTTCCCCCTCTGTGAAGTTTACGAAGGCAAGATGGAAAGAAGCTAACATGATTGCGCTCAAAACAGTCATCGCACTTATCTTGACCATCACCAACAGCCTGGCTTTCTCGCGGTGCGACAAGTTCGGCCAGGCGTCCAATATCGCGGGGAGTGCGCTGAGCTCGGGCAACATTGCTGGCAGCATTGCAACCAATATGGTTGGGAGGTTCTTCTCGAGGTAGTAATGCCCCCTGGTGTATGGATTATTCATAAGGAGGGTTGGTGGTTAGACTGGTTCTCGGATTACAGCGAATTGGTGTTTGGGCCTGTTTCTCGGAGAAAAACGTGCGGGCAAGGCGGAGTTTCGAGTACTATTTTAAATGTGCCTCAGATCGCTGTATTTTATATCACAAAGGCGTGGGCATCCTCAGGCTGTATAGGCTTATGAACCAAATAGGCGCTTGGATTTAGCAGTGAAGTACTTACCCCTTTACGGGAAGAGTCGTGTTGTTGGTTCATGGTCCATTACAATACGGGCCTGACATTCTCAACATTGCTCAATGGTTGACAGAACTCCATTCAATCTTACGGTCGTCGTATATACAGCTCCCGCCCCTCCTTGACTCTACAGTCTTCTCCGCATCCAAGCAAGAGCGCTCCTTCCCCCAATGTGAATCAAAATGTTCCTGCTTCATTACATCAACTGTACTAATCCATTCCCATCCACTTGGCAAGGTTCTTCTCTCCGCATCTTCCATACCCCTTCTCAGAGTCCACAACTCCAATACCACTCACACCACCTGTGTGTCGAACACATGAAGAGGGTTTCCCTTCCTTTTGTATTCCATACTCCCCCCCCCCCCCCTCTGACCCCCCACATTT
>Ga0247770_1002137_pt1 | contig 12103 bp, 10 predicted proteins | sample UWRJL136409B6_FD_179943 | JGI IMG/M metagenome (GOLD analysis project Ga0247770, IMG submission 179943) | Plant litter microbial communities from Arlington Agricultural Research Station in Wisconsin, United States - UWRJ-L136-409B-6 | ecosystem: Environmental > Terrestrial > Plant litter >... | reverse complement strand
CCCACCGCGCGCACGTCGTCCACGGTGATGCGCTTCCGGTCCTGCACGTAGGCCGCGAGCTTCTTCAGCTCCGCCGTCAGCATCCCCAGCTCCACCCCCATGGCGGCCACGATGGCGCGCGCCGCCTCGGCGTCGAACTCCACGCCGTGGGCCTCGCGCGCCTCCTCCATCAGCCACCCCGGCGCGTCGTCCGCCGAGAGCGGCGCGAACTCCACCGACGACGCGTGCTTCTTCAGGTCGTCGTAGAACTTGGCCTTGGACCCGGAGGGGATGGCGGCGGAGAGGACCAGGATCAGCCCCGGGAGCGGCTTCCGCGCCACCGCGTCCACCACGTCGCGCGCCTTGGGCGACAGGCCCTGCGCCTCGCGCAGCACCACCACGCGCCACTCCGCCATCATCGGCGGGGTGGCGAGGAGCGAGGCCAGGTCGTCGGCCTGCACGTCGGCGCCGCGCATCTGGTCGAAGTTGAAGTCGCGCGTGGCCTCGTCCAGGTACGCGGACACCACGGCGTCGACCGCCTCCTCGCGGAAGTAGTCCTCGTCGCCGTGGAAGAAGAACGCACCCCCCGGGACCCGGTCCCGGAGAGTGCGGCGGAGCTGTTCGTAGGAGATCTGCGGCACGCGGCCGGCCCGTCTCAGGTCGTGGGGAAGAGGGAGGGAGCTAGCGCGCGGGCTGCGGCGCCGGCTCCTCCATGGAGGCAAAGAGCGCCAGGCGGCCCACCACCGGCCCCTGCGCGCGGAACACCACGTCGTGGTACGGCATCTCCTCCACCGACACCCCCATCTGCGCCAGGCGCGAGGTGAGCGTGGTGGCCTCCTGGTGGAAGGTGCTGTCCAGCAGGCGGCGCACCAGCGTCTGGCGCGGGGCCTCGGCGGCCACGGCGGGGAGGCTCACCAGCCGCTCGCGGGGCGCCATCAGCGGCGTCCAGGCGAAGAGCGCCACCCCGGCCGCCACCGCCGCCGTCGCCAGCACCGCGCCGGGCGTGCCGCGGCCGGCCGCGCGCTTCCGCTCCAGGTCCTCCGTGTAGATGCGGTGCTTCAGGCGGTCCATGAAGTCGTCCGAGACCTCCAGCGCCGGGAGGGTGCGGAGCACCTGCCCGCCGCGGCGCACCACCTCGTCGTAGCGCGCGCACGCCTCGCAGGCGTCCAGGTGGGCCTCGAACTCCTCGCGCTCGGCCCACGACACCTCGCCGTCGCGGTACTCCGAGTACTCCGCCAGGAACTTGTCGCAATCCATCATCGCTTCAGCCGCCGCCCACTGGGAAGAGCACCCCGGCACCCGAGCCGGGTCCACGAACGCCCCGTTGTACGCACCGCCCCCCCGGGAGTTCCCGGAAGCCGGAACGCGACGTCGCGAAGGTGAGCGTTGTTCAGGGGCACGACCAACGATGCGGCCCGACGGACGGAAACGCAAGGAGGGCGGCCCGTGTCTCGGGCCGCCCTCCGAACTGATAGTGCTTAGTGCTTAGTGCGAACTACCAGGGACTAAGCACTAAGGACCAAGGACTTCTTTTCTTCAGTCCAGCAGCGGCTGGATGATCTTCGCGAAGCTGTTCCGCGCCCGGTTCAGCCGGCTCTTCACCGTCCCCAGGTTGGTGTCGGTGATGTCGGCGATCTCCTCGTACGTCTTCCCCTCCATCTCCCGGAGGACGAAGACCGTGCGGTGGTGCTCCGGGAGCTGCTCCACGGCCGCGTCCACCTGGCTCTTCAGGTGCCGCTTCCGGAACAGGTCGTCGGGGCGGTAGGTGTTGTCCTCCCACTCCAGCGGGCGCTGGTCGGCCTCGCGGTTCTTCATCAGCGTCTGGAACAGCACCAGCGGGTTGCGCGAGCGGTTGCGCAGCTCGTTCTTGGCCAGGTTCGACGCGATGGTGTACACCCACGTCGAGAACTTCTTGCTCTGGTCGAAGCGGTGCAGGTGCCGGTAGACGCGGATGAAGGTCTCCTGGACCAGGTCCTCGGCCCGCTCCCGGTCGCCGGTGGTGCGGTAGACGAAGTTCATCAGCCGGTTCTGGTAGCGCTCCACCAGCTCGTCGAAGCCCCGCTTGTTCCCGTCCAGGAAGGCGGCGACCACGGCGCTGTCGTCGAGGTGCTTGAGGCTCTTGGGATCGGGCGCGGCGCGTCGCTGCGCAAGGACTTCGAACATGGGAAGCTCCCTCTCAGGGGTACCGCTTGGGTGGCAGGGCCTTCGTTCGGCCGGCCGCGAAGGGGGCAGGAGGCGTACCGACCTCCGCCGGGGCCGCGCGGCCGGCCCGAAACCCGCTTGTCTACTGGATTTTCCGCTCCGTCCCGACTTCGCCGCCATCCTCCGTCCGTCCTCCGGAGGGGACGGCGCGCGTCCCGGGCGACACATCCCCGTCGTCACCCCGACACGCCGCCGCCCTTAGAACGCGCCTGCTCCGGGCGGTATGACGGCGCGCCTCACATCCCGAAGACGAACCCGGCGGCGTAGAGGAGCGTGCAGATGGTCTTGCCGTCGGTGATCTCGCCGTCGCGCACCATCCGCAGCGCCTCCGACAGGGCCATGGGGACGGCCTCCATGAACTCGTCGGCGTCGTACGACGTCTGCCCCTGGGAAAGATTCGTGGCCAGGTACAGGTGGATGTGCTCGTCGGTGAAGCCGGGCGTGGTCCAGATGGCGGTGAGGTAGCGCAGCTCGCCGGCGGTGAGCCCGGTCTCCTCGCGCAGCTCGCGCCGCGCGCACTCTTCCCAGGGCTCGCCGGGGCGGTCGGGGCGCCCGGCGGGAACCTCGTACAGGTACCCGCCCGAGGCGTAGCGGTACTGCCGGATCAGGAGGATCTGCGGGTCGGGCCCGTCCGCGCCGCTCAGCACGGGAAGCACGGCGGAGGCGCCCGAATGGTGGATCATCTCCAGCTCGCCGACGGAGCCGTCGGGGAAGCGCACCTGGTCGACGCCCAGGTCCACGACGCGCCCCCGGTGCACCGGCCGGCGCGACAGCCGCCCCGGCCCTTCCCCCGACGCCTTCTGCTCGTCGCTCATGTCAATCTTTCGTGTCTGGAAGATGCGCGTCGACGCCTCCCCGCTCAACGGGGTCGAACGTCCGTTAACCAAGTTCTAACGGCTACTTACGACGACGCCCCGCGGTCCTCCCGCGGGGCGCCGGCGCCGTGTCCCTCTTTCCCGCCTCGATCTGCGCGGGTCGAATCCCAGCCGTCCGCCCACCGATCATTCGCTTCGATCGATGGCGTCCGAGCCGCGATGCGGCCCGGCGTGGGGATGCGCGCCCGGAGGGCCGGGACGGCTCGGCCACCAGCTCCCGTGGCCGCGCCGTTGCGCCGCGTAGTTTGCGGCCTTGCGGCGCGCGCGGCCCGCCCCCCGCGGGGAACCCGCCCAACCCCGCCCTTTCCTCCGCCCGGATCCCGCGTCAGCCGAGGGACGCCGCCTCGACGACCTCCACGGGGCCGATCCCCAGCTCTTCCAGCGGGCCGCGGATCACGTCCGCGTCGCCGGCGATGACGACGGCGGCGCGGTCGGGCCAGAGCCGGCGCCGGGCCGCGTCCAGCACCTCGTCGGCGGTCACCGCGCGGATGCCCTCGCGGTAGTGGGCGTAGTAGTCGTCCGGGAGGCCGTAGGTGAAGATGGTGGCCAGCTTTCCCGAGACGCCGTCGGTGGTCTGCACCCCCTGCGGGAAGATCCCCGCCAGGAAGTCGCGCGCGTCCGCCAGCTCGGCGTCGGTGACGGGCGCCTCGCGGATCTCGCGCATCTCGCGGAGCATCTCGGAGACGGAGTGCGCGGTGGTCTCCGTCTGCACGGAGGTGGTCGCGGAGAAGACCCCGGGCCGCCGCCGCGAGCCGAACGACGAGGAGACGCCGTAGGTGTAGCCCAGCCGCTCGCGCAGGTTCAGGTTGAGCCGCGACGAGAAGACGCCGCCCAGGATGGAGTTGAGGACGGAGACGGCGAAGAAGTCCGGCGCCGCCCGCTCGATCCCCACGTGCGAGACGCGGATCTCGCTCTGCACCGCGCCGGGGCGGTGGGCGATGACGATCGTCGTCCGCTCCAGCCCCGGCCGCACCGGAGGCTCGGCGAGCGGCGGCGGGGCGCCCGTCCAGTCGCCCAGCCACCGCTCCGCCAGCTCCGCCACCTCGTCGGCCGAGACGTCGCCGGCGGCGACCAGGGCGGCGGTCTGGGGGCGGTAGTGCGCGGCGTGGAACGCCTCCACCTGCGCGCGGTGCAGCCCGCCCACGGTGCGCGCCAGCCCGCCCAGGGGGCGGCGGTAGTCCACGCCCTCGGCGAAGACGTAGCGGCTCGCCACCTCCTCGGCCAGCGAGGAGGGGGTGCCGCGGCGCTGGGTGACGCTGGCGACGCGCTCCACCCGCAGCCGCTCCACCTCGTCGTCGGGGAAGGTGGGGCGGCGCACGACGTCGGCCAGGATCCCGAAGCCCTCGGCGGCGCGCGAGCGGAGGGCGGTGAACCCCACCTGCGTGGTGTCCCAGGTGAGGCCGGCGTCCAGCGAGAGCCCCAGGTCGTCGATGGCCTCGGCCAGCTCGTCGGCGTCGCGCTCCCCCGCTCCGGACTCCAGGAGGCTGGCGGTGAGCCCCGCCAGCCCCGCCTGGTCGTCGGTGTCCGCGGCGCCGCCGGCGGCGGGGAGGACCAGGTCGAAGGTGGCGATGGGGAAGTTGCGCTGCTCGGCCACCAGCACCGACAGCCCGTTGGAGAGGGTGCGGCGGTCGACGCGGGGAAAGTGGTACGGGCGCAGCGGCCCCGGCGCGGGGACGCGCGAGCGGTCGAGCGGGGTCGTGCTCACGCGGCCTCCTGGAGCGCGGGCTGCAGGTAGGTGAGCGCCACGCGGTTGTCGGCGCCCAGGTACTCGCGGGCCAGCCGCCGCACGTCGTCCGCCGTGACCGCGCGGTAGCGGTCCAGCTCGGTGTTGATCCGCTCGGGATCGTCGAAGTAGGTGGTGAGCATGGAGAGGGTGTCGGCGCGCTCGCTGGGCTTCTGCAGGTCCAGGATGTGGCGCGCCTCCAGCCCGGTGAGGGCGCGCTCCATCTCCGCCGCGTCCGGGCCGTGGGTGGAGATGCGGTCGATCTCCTCGAAGACGGCGGCTTCCAGCGCCCGCGCGTCGCCCCCGGCGGGGACGTTGCCGCGCACCAGGAAGGCGGAGGCGCCGGTGATCACGGGAAAGGTGAAGGCGCCGATCCCGCGCGCCAGCCGCCGCTCGCGGACGGTGGTGCGGTAGAGGCGGGTGGACTTGCCGCCGGCCAGGAGCTCGGCCAGGAGGTCGGCCGCGTAGTACTCGGGCTCGCCGTACGGGGGGATGCGCCACGCCAGGTACAGGCGCGCCAGCGGCACCTTGGGATCCTCCACCTCCGCCCGCACCTCGCGCCCGATCTTGAGCGGCTCCGGGACCGGGCGGCCGGGGAGCGGCGGGATCTCGGGGCCGCGCGGGAAGGGGCCGAAGTACGCCTCGATCAGCCGCCGCGCCTCGGCGGGGTCGAAGTCGCCGCAGAGGGTGAGGACGGCGTTGTTGGGGACGTAGTAGGTCTCGAAGAACTCGCGGACGTCGTCCAGCGAGGCGGCGTCCAGGTCCACCATGCTCCCGATCACCGAGTGGTGGTAGGGGTGGTCGTCCGGGTAGACCATGGCCTGGATGCGCTCGTCCCAGTCGCCGTACGGCGCGTGCTCCACGCGCTGGCGGCGCTCGTTCTTCACCACCTCGCGCTGGGTGTCGAACTTCTCCTGCGTGAGCGCGGGGACGAAGAAGCCCATGCGGTCCGACTCCAGCCAGAGCGCCAGCTCCAGCTGGTCGGAGGGGACGGTGTCGTAGTAGTTGGTGCGGTCCAGCCAGGTGGAGCCGTTCAGGTTGCCCCCGGCGCGCTCCACCAGGGCGATGTGCCCCGGCTCGCCCACGTTCTGCGAGCCCTGGAACATCATGTGCTCGAAGAGGTGCGCCAGCCCGGTCTTCCCCGGGAGCTCGTTGCGGCTCCCCACGTTGTACCAGAGGTTCACCGCCACCACGGGGGTGGTGTGGTCTTCGGAGAGGACCACCCGCAGCCCGTTCTCCAGCGTGTATCGATCGATCGGTATCCGCATTCCGCTTCCGTCTCTCGTTTTCGTGTCCGATCCAACCCAATCCCCCGGGTGAGACCGGGGGCTACAAAGGCACGAAGTCCGCCTTCGCGGACTGCGGCGTCGGTCTCCGCGCGGTTCGCGGGGCCTGCGCGCGATCCGAGGCGATCACGGACGGCGATCGCCTCGGCCACGCGCTGGCCTAGATCGCCTCCAGCAGGGCGAAGGGGAGGCCCAGGCTCTCGCGGATCAGGAACTTGCGCTCCTGCGCCGGATTGCGGGAGATGGGGCTGCTGTGCGTGGGCGAGGTGTAGCCGGTGATCCCCGCGCGCCAGGCCAGCAGCTTCAGCCGCAGCATGTGGAAGGGATCGCTCACCAGCACGGCGTCCTCCAGCTTCCGCTCGTCCATCATCCGCGCCACCGTGCTCAGCGACTCGGAGGTGGTGAGCCCCTCGGTCTCCACCAGGATGGCGTCGGCGGGGATCCCGGCCTTGACGGCGTAGCGGCGCGACACGACGGCCTCGCTGACCGTGTCTCCCGGCCCCGTGCCGCCGGTCATGATCATCCGCCGCGATACGCCGCGCGCGTACAGGTCGATGGCGTGGTCCAGCCGCGCCTTGAGCACCGGCGAGGGGCGGCCGTCGTACTGCGCGGCGCCCAGGACCACGATGGCGTCGGCGTCGCGCGCCTCGTCGCGGCGGCCGTAGAGGTGGATGGAGACGACCAGCAGGAGCCAGCCGGCCACCATCAGCAGGAGCAGCTTGAGCGTGCCCCGCACCAGCCGCACCGGGAGCGGCGCGCGCGGGCGCTTCTTCCGCTTGCCCTCCGGGCGATCCGGGGCGGGCGGCGGAGGCGGCCCGGCCGGGTCGCCGTAGGCGAGCGTACGGTCGTCGGGGGGCGGCGGCGGGCCCTCGGGGCCGCGGAACAGGGCGGCCAGGGTCAGCCTCGCTGGCTGAGGCGTTCGCGGAGCAGCGACGGGCCCAGCTGCTCGCGCAGGAAGGAGCCGGCCTCCTCGGGCCCGGCCTCCACGGCTTCCTCGACCTCGCGGATCACGTCGCGGTCCAGCGCCTCGGCCGAGGCCTCGGCGCGGGCGACGGCGTTCCAGGCCTCGTCCTCCCACCCCTGCTCGGCGAAGGCCAGGGCGCCCAGCAGCTGCAGCTCCATGTCCTCGGGGCGCTCCTGCACGGCGCGGAAGAGCTGCTCGGCGCCTTCCTCGGCCTGCCCGCCCTCCAGGAGCGCCAGGCCGAACACGCCGCGCAGCCACGAGTCGTCCTCCAGGTGGGAGAGCGCCTCCTCCAGCTCGGCGAGCCCCTCCTCGCTCCGCCGGGCCAGGAGGGCGGCAAGGCCCAGCTCGGCCCGGACGTGGCCGTCGTCGGGGACCAGGTCGCGGGCGGCGCGCAGCTCCACCAGCGCCTGCTCGAACAGCCCCTCGCGCGCCAGGTAGCTGCCGTACGCGGAGCGCGCCAGCGGGAAGTCGGGCGCCGTGATGGCGGCCAGGCGCAGCGCGCTCTCGGCGTCCGGGTCGTCGAAGACCGCGATGCCGGTGCCGGCGGCGGCCAGGATGAACGGATCGGTGGGCTGCCGCGCCAGGGCGCGGCGGAAGAGCTCGTACGCCTCGCCGTCGCTCCCCATGCGCTCGGAGGCGATCCCCGCCCAGCACAGGAGGAGGGCGTCGTCGGGATGGGTCTCCAGCGCGTTCAGGAGAAGTCCCTGGGCCTCGTCCCAGCGGTCGTCGGCGCCCAGCGACTCGGCCTCGGAGATCAGCTCCTCGACCTCGTCCGCGGTCTCCCGCAATCCGGCGTCGCCGGCAGTCTCGTTCACGTCGTCGGTCACGATTCGGGTTCCCCTTCCCTCCGTCCGCCGCCCGCCTTCCGCAATCGCCGTGCGACCGCGGCGGCATGCGGCCCCCGCCGCGTTCTCGCGGGGCTGTTGATCCAACATACGGAAGCTGGCGATGGGCCGCGAGTGCGGAGCGCAAAGAGGGACGTCGGGGACGGGGGATGCGGGGATGAGGATGGCGATGTGGAGGACGACCGTGTCGATCGTCGAGCTCCGCGCGGGTGCGTGAGCACACCCGCCCCGACGACGGGAAGCCTCGCCATGGATCTCCGCGGAATCAGAGATCAAGCGGCGAGGCTTCGTGCGGGGTGACGGTGCGTCCGAGAGATCGGGTTCGGAGAGGTTCGACGGGCGATCTCGCTGCCGCGGCGGCGGCCCTCCCCCCGCCGCGCGGTGAGCTGCGCGGTGAGAGGGAGCTGTATCTCGCTCGTGGCGGACTGCTTCGCGTCGCCCGGTCACCGCACGAAAGCCGTCTGCCCACCCCCTGCGGCGCATCCTGAGAGATCTTCCATCAACGAAGCGGGGCCGCCCCCGTGGACGGCCCCGTTTCGTGATTCGTGGTGCTTCGTCGACGACGATCGACCGGCTCAGATCACGGCGAGCTGGCGGCCGACGGAGGCGAAGGCCTCGAGGACGGCGTCGAGGTGGTCGTCGGTGTGGGTGGCCATCAGGGAGATGCGCAGGCGGCACTCGCTGGGCGGGACGGCGGGGGGCATCACCGGGTTGGTGAAGACGCCGGCGTCGAAGAGCTGCTTCCACATGACGAAGGTGTCCTGCATCTGCCCGATGACCACGGGGATCACCGGCGTCTCGCTCTTGCCGATGTCGAAGCCCAGCCCGGTGAGCTCCTGGTGCATCCGCCGGGTGAGGCGCCACAGGTTCTCGCGCCGCTCGGGCTCGTCGCGCATCACCTCCAGCGCGGCCAGCACGGTGGCCACCGAGGCCGGCGGCATGCTGGCGCTGAAGATCAGCGAGCGGGCGTGGTGCCGCAGGTAGTGCAGGATGGGCTCGGGGCCCGCCACGAAGCCGCCGATGGAGGCGAAGCTCTTGGAGAAGGTCCCCATGGTGAGGAGCACCTTGTCCGTCATCCCGAAGTGCGAGGCCGTCCCCGCCCCGTCCACGCCCAGGACCCCTACCGAGTGCGCGTCGTCCACCATCAGCTCGGCGCCATACTTCTCGCAGAGGGCGGAGAGGCCGGGAAGGTCCGCGATGTCGCCCTCCATGGAGAAGACGCCGTCGGTGACCACGATCTTCTGCGCGTCGGCGGGGACGGCGGAGAGCTGCCGCTCCAGCGCCTTCAGGTCGCTGTGCGGGTAGCGGTGGACGGTGCCGTAGACCAGCGAGGCGCCGTCGACGATGCTGGCGTGGTTGAGCTTGTCGAGGAAGAGGTGGTCGCTGCGCCCCACCAGGGTGGAGATGACGCCCAGGTTGGTCTGGTAGCCGGTGCTGAAGACGAGCGCGCTCTCGGTGCCCATGAAGGCCGCCAGCTCGCGCTCCAGCTGCTCGTGCAGGTCCAGGGTGCCGTTCAGGAAGCGGCTCCCCGTGCACCCGGTCCCGTAGCGGAACAGCGCCTCGCGCGCCTTCTCCAGGACGTAGGGGTGGTGCGTGAGCCCCAGGTAGTTGTTGGAGCCCACCATGATCTTCCGCTCGCCCCCGATGATGACCTCGGTGTCGTGCGAGGCCTCGATGGGGATGAAATACGGATAGAACCCCGCCGCCTGCACCTCGCGCGCTCGCGTGTAGCGGCTGCACTTCTCCAGTAGACCCATCGCTCCTCCCGGGAGTGCCGCCCGTCGGAACGGGCCTGGGGTGATGACTTCCGAGTCCGCGCCGCCGCTCATCCGCCGTCCCTTCCCCCGCTTCCCCACGCGAAAATCCCCCGCCGGGGCACCATCCCCGGCGAGCGCGCGGCTACGACGCAGCGCCTCCGCCACCGGCTGACGAGCCGTCCCGCGCGCCACGAGGGCGCCAGGGGGCCAGCCACGGCCGGATCACGGGATTGCGAGGCGTCTGATGCAATGGCGGCGTGGAAAGGACCGGAGGAGAGAATCGAGGCCGAAGAGCCGCGGATTGGCGGCGAGATGAATGGCTCGGGTGGTCCGTCGAGCCGGAAGGTACAGGCGCGCGCGCCCGTCGCGCAAGGGGAGCGCACGAAGTGCGCGGCAGCGCCACGCCCGCCCCCCGGGGCTCCCGACCGGCCGCCCCCGACGCGCTGCTTCCGTTTCCGGACTTATTGTCTTTGGTTTCCACGAAGATGGTGCATTCCGGGCTCCACGTCAAGGATATTGTATACAGGCGTCTTCCCTGGGCCGCGACGCGCCCTGGAAACCCGCGGTGTTTCCACGCGCGGACGCCAGCGGATCGCATTCCGCTCTCATCGATCCCTCACGCTCCGGAATCCGTTCGTTCCGCGCATCCACGCACCGATCGCTCCCCCGGCCGGAGCTTCCGCGTGGATGTCCGGGGGAGCAAAACGAGCCCCGCCGGAGAGGCGGGGCTCGCAAGTGCCGGGAGCGGGACTCGAACCCGCATGGGCTTACGCCCGAGAGATTTTAAGTCTCTTGTGGCTACCGATTTCACCATCCCGGCCGGCACGTGATTGGAGCCGCGGCGGACGAAAGATAAAAGGCTCCGCCGGAGCGGTCCACCTCCCGAGCGCAGGCGCGTGGATGCGCGGCGCGCATCCACGCACCTCCGACGAGCTTACGCGCTCCCCGCGTCCAGCGCCTGGCGGAGGCGGCGGAGGTTGTCGGCGACCGGGGCCCTGGCGTTGTAGACGGCGGAGCCGGCGACCACGCAGCTGGCTCCCGCGTGGGCCACCTCGGGGGCGGTGTCGGGAGCCACGCCGCCGTCCACCTGCAGCTCGACGTGGGCGAGGCCGCGCTCGTCCAGCATCCGGCGGATCCTGGCGATCTTGGCCGTGCTGCCGGGAATGTACGACTGCCCCCCGAAGCCGGGGTTCACCGACATCACCAGCACCAGGTCCACGTAGGGGAGGATCTCCTCCAGCGACTCCACCGGCGTCGCGGGGTTCAGCGTGACGCCCGGCTTCACCCCCAGCTCGCGGATCTGCTGGACGGTGCGGTGCAGGTGCGGCGACGTCTCCACGTGCACGGTCAGGTAATCCGCGCCGGCCTCGGCGAAGGCGGCCAGGTAGCGCTCCGGCTTCTCGATCATCAGGTGCACGTCGATCGGGAGCGTGGTGGAGCGCCTCGCCGCGGCCGCGATCAGGGGTCCGATGGTGATGTTGGGAACGAAGTGCCCGTCCATCACGTCCACGTGGATCCAGTCCGCGCCCCCCGCCTCCGCCTCGCGGATGTGCTCGCCCAGGCGCGTGAAGTCGGCGGAGAGGATGGAGGGGGCGATCTTGACGCGGCTCACCGGCCCGCTCCCGCGTGGCGCACCTCGACCCCCCGCTCGCCGGCGATCACCGCGGCCGACGCCATCCCCAGGAACAGCCCCGTCTCCAGCACCCCGGCGCGGCGGGCGAGCGTGGCCTCCAGCGCGCGCGGGTCGGCGATCCCCTCGGGGAAGCGGCAGTCGAGCACCAGGTTCCCGCCGTCCGTGGTGTACGGCTCCCCGTCCGCCCGGCGGCGAAGGGTGGGCTCGCTCCCGATCCAGCGGAGGAAGCGCTCCACCACCGGCTCGCCGAAGGGGTCCACCTCCACCGGAAGGGGTGAGCGCGTCCCCAGCCGCTCCACCACCTTGCTCTCGTCGGCCACGATCACCAGCGCCTCGCTGGCGGAGGCGACGATCTTCTCGCGCAGCATGGCGCCGCCCAGCCCCTTGATCAGGTTCAGCTGCCCGTCCACCTCGTCGGCGCCGTCGATGGTCAGGTCCAGCCTCGGCTGGTCGGCGAGGGTGGCCAGGGGGATCCCCAGCCGTTCGCACCGCCGCTGCGTGTCGATGGAGGTGGGGACGCCCACGATGCCCCCCCAGTCGCCCCCCGCGCGCCGCTCGGCGATCACGTCCAGCAGGTGGCGCACGGTGGAGCCGGTCCCCAGCCCCAGCACCATCCCGTCCTGGATCCACTCGGCGGCCGCCTCCGCCGCCCGGCGCTTGAGCGCCTCGGCCCCGCTCGCTTGTGCGTTCATCTCCGTCCCGTCGGTGAGTGGGTTGGGCAAGGCCGACATTCTACAACGGCGAGTGCGAAAGTGCGAAAGTGCGAGAGTGCGGAGTGCGGAGGTTGGATGATAGGCATCTCCCGACGATCGCGCAGAGCAGGCTCGACGAGCTAGTCG
>Ga0247770_1002135_pt1 | contig 12111 bp, 5 predicted proteins | sample UWRJL136409B6_FD_179943 | JGI IMG/M metagenome (GOLD analysis project Ga0247770, IMG submission 179943) | Plant litter microbial communities from Arlington Agricultural Research Station in Wisconsin, United States - UWRJ-L136-409B-6 | ecosystem: Environmental > Terrestrial > Plant litter >... | reverse complement strand
TGACTGGTCTCATGCCATGGCTTATGGGACAGCGTCTGTCCCTGTTCCACGACTGCTTCATCTCAACCAAGCCTCTGCAGAAGCCTCGACCCTTTGCCAATGCCTGTCTTCCGCAGACGCCTTTGGTTTTCCTGTGCCGTAATATGAGAGCCAAGAAGCAAATCCCCTTCTCTGCCAGATCTTCTTCTCCGAAAAGGGTATCATGCTCCTCCAACCACTCTCGTCCTCAACTGACGAAAGATCCCAGTCTATCTTTTGGAGTTCTCTATCACAGTGTCGCAGCGCGCCCGGAGGTGAGAGTGCCCGGCCGTTGTCGTTCGCTAACCCCAACCAGAGAACCGAGAAATCCACTTTTGTCTATGAGATATGTGTAAAGTGCAGCAAAAAAACATGATGTGCGGCGTGCCATGACCCCATTTTCTATCAGAACGCTAAGGCCCACAGAGAAAATAGAGCAAGCGCGGAAACATGACGATCGTAAGGGTTGAGAAACATCTAGTAACACTAGATCTATCAACCATAGGCTGCAAACAATGCGAAAATCGCACGTGCAGTCGTTGCTGTCGAAGCCCCAAGCTTTTGTGCGTCTAAGGGTATCATGTCGTCCGGAGTTCCTTGTGTATTTTGGGAACAAACAAATCCGATCTATCGTCAGAACCCATGTCTGCACCCTGGAGCCTGATCCTCGCTAACCTCGCAAGGTCGAAAAGGTCATGATCGCCGCCATTAAAAACCGAATGTAAAAACGAAAAGCCGAGTGTTGTATGTCGAAGGCTTTGCAATGATGTAACGTGAAAAGGGAAAATGCCGGCCAGGAGAAACGCCGCGAGAAGAAGGCCACGAAGGAAGCGTCCACGAACTAGTGTGGTGGTATTTACCACCACGACTGGCCGCCGGCACCTCCAGGGTTGCCGTAGCCGCCTCCGCCGCCGCCGTAGCCGCCACCCCCACCGCCGTAGCCGCCGCCACCATAACCAGAAGCGGGGGGTGCGCCACCGAAGCCTCCGCCTCCGTAGCCCGAGTTGGGGGGTGCGCCGCCGAAGCCGCCACCACCTCCACCGCCGCCGCCGTACTTGCGGAAATCGGTGTTGCCGCCACGACCGCGACCACGACCACCACCTCCACCACGGCCACGGGAGCTTCCGCCGCCATAGGAGGACTCGCGAGCAATGGTCTCAAGGAATCCGGGAACCTCCTGATTGGCCTCCTTGAGAAGATCGATGAGCTCTCTAACGATGGTTCGGTTACCGCGGTTGAAGAAGGCCGTGGAAATACCGGTGTTTCCAGCACGGCCGGTACGACCGATACGATGGACGTAGTCGTCAATATCCGTGGGCAGATCGTAGTTGATAACGTGGGTGACATTGGGAATATCCAAGCCACGAGCGGCAACAGCAGTGGCCACGAGAATAGGGCAGACACGGTCTCTGAACTGCTTCAAGGCTTGCTCACGCTCGCGCTGAGTGCGGTCACCGTGAATGGAGTTGGCGCGCATGTCCTGGTTGATGAGGAAATCCGAGAGAGAGTCTGCCATGCGCTTCGTCTCAACGAAGATGAGTGTGAGACCGCCGTCACCGTGAGTGTGAAGGATGTCGAGGAGCACCGAGCGCTTGTCAACGTCCTCGACGTATTCAACTCTCTGAGTGATGTTCTCGGAGGTCGAGCCGACACGGCCGACAGACAGGAAGACGTAGTCCTTCAGGAAATCCTGGGCAAGCATCTGGATGTCGCGAGGGAAGGTGGCCGAAAACATGAGCGTCTGGCGGCCCTCAGTACCGGGCATATCCTCGCCCTGAACGATGCGGCGAATTTGGGGCTCGAAACCCATGTCAAGCATGCGATCAGCCTCATCAAGAACCAGATACTTGATGTTGCACAGAGAGATGCGACCACGCTCGATGAGATCGACAAGTCTGCCGGGGGTGGCGACGAGGAGATCGCAGCCGCGTTCGATCTGGCGAAGCTGAGGTCCGATCTCGGCACCACCATAGACAACGCAAGGGCGGACCCAAGAGCGGTAGGCGAACTTGCGAGACTCGTCGTAAATCTGAGAGACAAGTTCGCGTGTCGGGGCAAGGACCAATGTGGTGGGGTACGCCTTGCGCTGGCGACCATAGCCGCCGCCCTGGCCGGCCGGAATGGGGGACGGACCATGGGTGAAGGCCTGCGACAAAATGGGGAACAGGAAACCACCCGTCTTGCCTGAGCCGGTCTGGGCGCAGGCCATGAGATCACGACCACCAATGACGATGGGGATCGAGTACTTCTGGACGGGCGTGGGAACCTTGTACCGTGCGAGCTCGATGTTGGTGATCAGATGAGCGTCAAGGGGAGGAGCACAGAAGCTGAGGACCGGCTCGGGCGGGTCGCGGCCGGAAGGAGTGACAGGAATGTCATCATACTTCTCAAAGTTGATCCCCGTGTGCTGCTTCGACGGGTCGTCGGGAGTACCGAACAACTCCTTCTCGGCGCGCGGGTTCGCGGGACCAATGATGTGTTTTCCATCACGCCACTGGCCGTCGCCAGAGCCGCGGGCAAAGTTGCCACCACCGCCGGCACTAGCTCCACCACCAGCGCGAACATCGAGGGTACCGCGATAAGCGTTGGGGTTGAAGCCGCCGCCGCCCTGGGGAGGACGGGCGCCTCCAGCAACCCAGCCAGTCTGGCCGGGAGTAGGGCCAGCAGCATCAAAGGCAGGGCCAGGGGGACCACCTGGGCCACCAGCCCAGTTTCCGCCAGCTCCACCGCGAGCATCGAAATTGTTGTTTCTGATAAACACGTCAGCTTAAGTCCAATACCATTGAACAATTTAAAAAGCGCCGCCTTTTCGGTCCAACCCAACAAGACAGCGCTTTGAAAATATGGGATCGCGTGCTTACCCAGCCCAGGCGCTCTGGTTGAGGCCGTTTACGGCAGGAGCGGGACCCGGCATGGAGCCAGGAACGGGACCGGGTCCGTTCATGGGGGCACCGTTCACCACCTCCTTCTGGCCCCTCATATGGGGCGGGATGTAGGAGCGGCGAGGGGGACCACCCATCTGGGGCGGGCCGGCGTCGATTGACATGTTGCCCATTCCACTGCTGAGTTGATCGGCCATGATTGCGGTCGTGGTCGGATTGTCGGAGTAAGATGACTTCGTCGATCGGGGGAAGGGGAAGTTGGAATGTATGTTTCTTTTCGCTCGAAACAAACGGTATGGTATGTCGTAGTTGACTTCGGAAACTCTCAAAAAGAACGGGTAGGTTCAGATGAGAGAGGGTTCGAAGAAACGAAGAAACGCCCAGATGCAAACTCTAGCGCGAGAAATAATGCAGGAAGGAACAGCAGAAACGGATTATGCTGTATGCCGCGGTGCCTCGTTTCGCACGTATTAGACGGAGAAAGTCTCCTGAAATCCTTTCGAAGCAGATCTTCAAAAGGAAAAAGGAAAGACAGGGTTTAAGGGAAAATGCGTGCTTGGTTGTGGATGGATTAAGAAATCCGGAGGGTGTTGCGGAAGAAATTTTTGAGAGGAGGGCGGATGCGAGAGGAAAAGGTTTTGTGTTGGATCCGCTAATGCGATTTAGGTAAAGCCGATTGTCTGGCTTGCGACAAGGAAGGAGCGTGAATGGGCAGGAACCCCCTTGGCTCGCCTTGCGCCAGTCCGTGGCCACCCGGATTTTCCAGCAGATCGCTAGGGTAGAGGGCTACCTCAATTTCTGTGGCGACTTGTCGCCTTGGGACTGTCAACTGCTAAAATGCGTTCTAGCTTATGCTCGACTCTATCGCATGGATCGCGCCGTCATCATCGAGGCACGACAGAAGGCAAGAGGCGAAGTTCTACCTTTACATGTGTAGCCCAGTCATCACAGAGTCGAGAGCTGAAGATTGACTGGGCCACAGTCTAGAATTTCTTATGTCCTCTACATATTTGCCTCCTTCCTTTTCTGCCCAGGCCCTCCTTTTCTGTACCTGCAGGTTTTGGAGCGCAGAGATCCAACAAGTCTGTTCTCGTGCCTTCCTTGAGTCAGATACTGTTCCGGTGTTTAATATTCTGCGATCTGTCAACCAGGAACAGACGGTGCCTTATCGAAACCCCCAGCTGTGTGACAATAATTTCTCTTGGCCCCCCATACCGAAGCCCAACATTGGATCCCGAGATATCGCTGAGAGGACTCTTGGGCAATGAGCCAAGGCCTCACCGCCTCACCGCCTCACCACGACCGCCCCTATGCATAGGTCTGCGGAATGCCGTCCTACATCCTGTCGCGTGCCCTTCCCATGCAAACTGACTCCGACATAGACGGCCCCAAGGCTCCGTACTGCCGCTTCATCTTCCCTGACGCTCAGTCCGTCTGCGCTGCAACATCATAACATAGGTACATTTATTCTTAGTGTGCCGAACAGAGCGCTTGCATCCAAGAGAAAAGTGAAGTATTGGACGGTCCCAAGCTGCTGCCTGCATGCCGGGTGATGGGTTTCCCATTGGCTGGGTTGACATACCGAGCTGCAGCGAACGGAGGAGTCTTGCGGAGCAGGCGTGGGTCGCTAGACAAGACAAACTGAAAAGAGACAGAACCCAGATGCATTACGAACGGCTGTAAGAAGTTACCAAACTCTGTGAACACGGCAGTCCTCAAATGTGACCTGCTCAACTGTCCCTGGAATCAAGCAAACGACGAGACTACCATTTGCTGACGTAGTCGCCTTCCATACAGTCGGGGTTTATTTGTGGGATCTATTCATAGAATTGATAGACTCGTGTCTATAACAAGTTCCATAGAGCGCATGTATTTCCTCAAGCCCAGTTATCATACACATTCCCACGTGCTCCTCCCTACAGGGCGAGCCCCCAAAATCAAGCGCTCTTAACCACCTTGTCATCGTCAAACTCAATATCAACGATACCATCTTTCGTCACCGCCTTGACAGTCATTCCCTTGAAGTCTATAGGTAACCTTCTCTTCAGCTCGTCGGTGCACATGTTCAGGAGCTTGATGCCCTGGTGGAGGGTGATATCTGGGTGGTGGTGCTTGTCGAGGATGGAGAGACAGTAGTATCTTGTAGAGAGTCAGTAATCAATGATCGAGCTATGGGATAGTAACATACTGTGCGTAGCCGTGGGCAGCATATGGTAGGGAGGCCAATGATGCGAGGTAGTCCAGCCAGTAGAGGCTGGGCTTGTGGGTGATCGGGTCGACGCCTCCGAGGAGAAGGTTCACGTTGTAGGGCTTCCGTGAGCGCAAGCTGGATGCAAGCTCACCGCGCACGAAGTTGGCGAGCGCGGACGGCGAGAGGTCGGTCTCGTTTCGCATCGAGTACAGTTGAGCGTTGGCTTGGATGTATTCGGCGAACTGCACTGCTCGTATGTTAGCATCCGAGATGCGCCACTAGGCTGACAGCGCCGCCAGCATACCTGTGTCTCCAGCCTCTCCCGAGAACGCCATCAACGTGTGTTTGTTGAGAGATCTTGTCTTGTCGTCTGAGGCCTTGAGGACGGTAGCTCCGCGCATCGCGGCCTTCGATGCCGCGATCAAGGTGAAGTCCTTGCCAGTGATTCCGAGAAGGACCTCCCTGGAAATCAAGTCAGCGGTGGTATCCACACCCTCTATTGATGCGAAGACTCACATCTTTGCGGTAAGTGCTGGTATGTGGGTGTTTGTGCAGCGTGGTGATGGTTTGGGATAGCTTCGTGGCTTCCGCTGCTGCCCGTCGAGAGCTCGTGGAAGCGAACGCGCACTTGGAGCTTCAGCCTGTCGGCACGGACCACATCCAAGCAGGCTTTCCCAGGGCTAGCCAAGTACGGCCCCGCCGCCTGAGAAATGGGGCTGAAATGACCCTGGTACGGAGGCGAATAGGTAGATTTGTGTCAAAATCAAAATCGTCAAAGCGCCAGCGCAAATTTTGCCCCAAACTGATTTTTTACCCCACCACCTTCTCTTCCACCCACACCCAAGGCGTGGAATTGTTTTCTCCTCGTTCAACCAGCCACACTTCCCCCACGCAACTTCTCACTGCGATCTTCACCAGCCACTGCAGGCCAGTTTTACCTTCCCGCCTGTCGTAGGTCGTGACATTTAGCCTTAATTGTGCTCAATTGCCAGCGATTAAGTCGCTACGCTGCTTTTGACAACTAAGCGCGCCATCCCATTTCGAGAGGTACACATTTGCTACTGTAACACACCATCCTGCGTGCATTGTCACAATACCTCCCACCTTATCAGCCGAGGAGGTAATTAATAAGTAGACTTTAGCAGAGTTCAAGATTAATAGCGAAGAGATCACTAATATAATGCTTTAAGACGCGACATATTTAATATAATGGTAAACTACCTTTAATATCCTGAAAAAGATCCTGCTGGTGAAAAATAAGCAGGTCCTAAACTATTTAACTAATTATAAGGTAAGTAAGAATAAATGCATTTAAGATAACAGTTACTAATATAATTATAAGATATTTAAAGAATTTAAAAGCTGTTTATAAAAAATGTGCAGTAAGGAGGTTAACTTATAGATATTAACTTTAGAAAGATAAAGAGTGATAGTTAGATTACTAACTTTTAGAAGGCGATAACAGTTACATTAATGTTATTTAAAAAGCGGAATAAAAGTATAGGAATATACTTAACCTGTATAAATAACGCTTACTAAGGCCTGTTAATATATTATTTTATCCCGAAGAATATAAAGTATAATAAAGGAGCATATATTAACTGTTATTTTATAAGTAAAGGTAAAAAATACAAGCATTATCTTAATAAGTCTTAATTATAATCACTTAAGATAAGATAAAACTAACTAATATAAACTAAAAGAAGGAGGAGTTAATTAAGGATCCAGATAAGTAAATTAAATTAAAGGACGAGAAGCTTAAAGAGTTAACACTAAAGGAGCTTAATTATATAATTAAAGTAGTTAATAAGGAGCTAGAGGAGAAGAGAGCAGCAAAGGAGCAACGTGTGCAGGAAGCTTAATCTACTTTTATTTAAATTAAAGGTCCTGTTAGACCTATCACTCCTGTTAGATAACCCACGCATATGTAAAAGCGTACAGCATTATAGTAAATATATTAAGTTTAAGGTATTTAGGATAGGTTTAATATATAGCTTATAATACCTATAGGAACAGCGTTTAAAAACAGGATAAAGATAATGTAATATTACATCTAGTATAATAAACATACTATAACTTTTAACTTTATAAAAATAGTAATAGTAACTTTATAAAACTAATACTTAATTAACAGTAATTAAACTATAATGTAAGAAATTAAAAAAAGCTATCTTATTATTAATAAAACTTAAATAAGTTAATTATCTTAAGCTTATTTTAATCTTTATCTAACTAATTAAACTGCCACTTAAGGTTATATAAAGCCTTAGACGTATATAAGGTAACAATATAAAGGTTATAAAGAATTAACTTTATATAAACCTAAGCTTCACTTACTGTAATATTATCACTTAAACTTTAATAACGTTTCTACCTCTTCAGCTAAATATCCTCCTCTTAATCCTTAATCCACCCTTTTCTCTTTACTTCAGTAACTTTATATTTAACCTAATAATCTTCAGCTTTAACCTCTTCCACAAACCAATCTTCCCATTTTATCTTAAGGATAACCTCTTACTTAACCACCTTCTCTTCTAAACCATCCTACTTCACTTACTTAAAAGTAAGCTCCTGTTTCACCCCCCTTTCCTGTTAACTTCCCTACTTTCTCCCTTTTTTCCCCTTTATAACAGGACTGCTAATAAACTCTACACCACTTTCCTTTACAATATAAGCAGTAACTATTACAACCTCCCTAAGTGAAAGGTCCTCTTCAGCCTTACCACTAAGCTTTAGCTGGAGAGTTTTCTAATTAAAGGTAATACACTTACTAATAGTAACGTTTCTAACTATAAGCTTTACCCCTTGTCACTTAATCTTATTAACTAATAAGCAGAGGTTAGTTAAATCAAATGTTTAAAAGTCGTTATGCTCCGTTAATCACATTAACTCTTTAAAAAACTCCTACAATAACTTAAAAGACTAGTTTAGCAAGAGCGTAATGTTATCCTAATAATAAAAGGTAACTAAGTCAGTTAAAAACTCGTAAGTTATCGTTTTATCAGTCCTAGGCCACACAGTAACCTTTAAAATACAGAAATTACACAGTGATATAAGAGTGTTAAACCGTATAATAGTATTAGTAACTATAACGGTCTAACAAGCATTATTTATAACTAAACGTAACTTAGTATCAAACGTTAAGGCGGGAGCAGCACAGAGAGTAAGGCTTTAGTAAGGAGGCAGCGCTTATATCAGTATTAAAGTCGTAACAGGCGTAAAAGATTAAAATATCGTAACAGGACGTAGTTATTAAAGAGTTACATTTAGATTCAAAGTTACAAAAACCAGTTACAGTAAAGCATAATGTTACGTATTAGGATAAGGTTAGTAAAGTCAAATAAGGCTACTATCTAAGCTTACCAGATCGATAACGCCTTAAGGTAATTAAAAAGGCACCTTATACTAAAGATAACATTCTTAAAGAGGTTTCACCTTAAATAATACGTAATATAACACATGCATAACCTAACATTTAAATAAGGTAAAAGCTGCCTAAAGTATATTAATAACTGTAAGGAGGTTATCCAAACACTATTAACATTTATCTAATATAAGGTGTACTAACTTAAAGTAATCGTATCGAATCTTCTACTCCAGACAGAAATGCTTTAAAATCAGAAGGGCAGATATCGCTAGAAATGGAAGGACAGTGTTAATTAACAGAAGGATTAGCAAGTAATATGCAAAGTAAACAGTACTGTAGTTAAATTAACGGTGATTAAGTTAAGTTAAAGGTAATAAATAAAAGTTAATAAATACGGTAAAGCGAACAAATCCAACCAAATCTTTAAGAAAACAGAGGCCTTAAACTACCTAAGTTTAAACTTAGTAAAAAAAATTTACAGGGTTTCACATTATCACTTTTCTAATCTAATGCTTATTTAACTGTAATTTCATTTAATTATTAACAATTAAGCTCTACTTCTAACTTATTTGCCAAAACCTCCCCCTTTTTTTTCCTTCTGCCTCCATCCGCTCTTTTAACTAATATCCTATATCTTTTACATATTATTAATATCATTATAGTAAGAAGGAAACCTTACAAGCTTAAGGCTTTTCGTAAATACCTTATTAAGCTTTATTGTAAAGGAACGAACGATAATATAATTATTTTAATTCTATTTAAAGAGTATAGGCTTAAGGTCTTACGCTTTACCCTTCGCCATCGCTTACAAGTCTAGAAAGTCCTAAAGCGAAACATTTGCTTAAATATCACTAATAACCTTAAGAACAACCTTCACACCCTTTTCTTTAAGTGCTTTCCTAACGATAATAAGCTGTAACAACTCTTAAAGGATAATAGTTACAAAGTCAGCCTTAACTCTATTTGTGAATTACGATAATCAATAGACCTTTTCCACTAATATACACTAAAGTAAGCCGATCGCCTTCAAGAGCGCTTAAAAGAAGAACTTTATAACAATACTCTACTACCTTACATTATATAACATTAAAGCTAACGACTTCTTAACACCTATCTTTAACATTAACTTAAACTTATAATACTAAATCAGCTCTCATTCGACCTAATCTGTAACATCTACCCTAACAGCATTTAAGAACACTATAAGCTACTTAAGACATATTAAGGCGGATTTACCACACTAAGGCCGGATTATATATAGTTGATTAATAAGTATATAAAGTTAAAGAATTTTAGTTTCGAGATATATGTAACAATTAATGTATATTCCCGTTATATCATTTAATCGTTTTATAATATTAATGCTAGGATAGACTGTATAATCTAGGCCTTATACATTAAAGTTATCTAAAAGTATAAGCGGACGTTATTACTTATTCGCTTTAATAAAAGAGGTAAAACTTTAATACTTAGATAGTCTCATTATATGCTTTCTAAAGCTATAGTAAAAAAGCGGTAGATAGTTCTACAGAGGAAGAATAGTTATATTAAGTGGATTATTCCTCGATTAGAACAGGATAGATAAAAGGTGTTTATAGTTAAGGACTTACTTACTGCTCCTACTTACCCTAATAATCTAAAGGTATTACTACTAAAGGAATGTTACTGCTATAAGACCAGCATTATAAATTAACGGATTAAAGCGTAGTAACGTTAGTTAAATTTCGCTAAAATATTATTTTAAAAGGTAAGTGTGATCCTTTTTATCTAAACTAATATTAATTATACTAATTTGTTCTTATTAGAACTTCTTTAAGCAGCTTAAGCAAAAGCAGTAATAAAGTGCAGCTTCTTTAGCTAATAAAATCGCTCTGCTTTTTATTTACATACTAATAATTCGACACAACCTTCACACTTTCACTAGATAGTGGAATAGGTATAAGATTAATAGGTAGAAAGGACGTAATCACGTTTATTATAATATACTAAAGATCTTATACAGACTCCCAGATCTTATAAAGGCTGTTTATTATAAAGTCCTAATCGATAAACTTACATTAAATAAACTAGTGATTAAGGCAGAACGTAACACAGTTAACACAGAACGTTATCTGCTAAAAAAGATAATAAAGCTATATTAAACTTTATTAATAAGGAAAGACTTTAAGAAAGATAAGGATTATAAAAAGGCACCTAGATTTCTAACTTATAACTACTTACAAGTAAAGTTTAATAAACACAGGCGTAACAGGTTTTAACCTTAGCTACAGTTATATAAGCGCCTTATTAAATCATACTGTGCATTTCGTAAACGTATAGTTAAGTTTAATATTAACAAAGGCTATATAACGCATATTAATATAACTGTAGTTAAGACCCCAGAGCTAAATTAAGTTAGAAGGAATTATTAAGCTAGAAATAGAATTACTGTTAATTAAGTTTTTATTATATTAATTACATTAGCTCTTATATAAATAAACCCGATTACTATCTACCATTATCCAGTGCTTCCCGTCTAACTCATATTCATAACATTAAAAATATCCTAAGACATTTATGTCTAATAATACTATTATATTCCAGACCATCATTTATATAATATATCCCTTAACTAATCTTCTATCACTTCATTATATAACCCTTAAAGTTAAAAAGCTACTCTTATTAACACTTCTCACATTATAACTTAAAAAAAAGCTCCTTAAGTTTCCAGATCTTAACCTTTACTAGCTTACTCTTCGTTAGTAACTGAAACTTACAGAACTTATTAAACTCCTCCTTAAACTTCTTCTTATCTATAGCTATTTATATCAGTCAGCCTTATCCAATCCTAAGTAATTATAATTAAAACTTACCATAACGATACTTATATAATATAACTATACCCTTAACATAACAGTTTATATATACTCCTCTACCTATACTTATATTAGTTAAGATATAATAATATTTACCTAGGCTAAAATAATTATCTAACTTACAGGTAGTGTATACTTTTATACTCTTATCCTACTCCTTAAAAATTACATATATAATACTTATCGTAAACTATTAATCCTTAATCTCTACATTACCTAAGATTAATTCCTTCTTCTTTAAGTACTTCTAAGGCATCCAGAAGAAAATAATTTCCTATCATCATAATTATATTAACAGCTACCATCTTAAATGCATTCATTCTTACTTACCTTCTTTAAGGCTAAATAGTTCAACACCTAGTTATCTCCTTACAGCCAGATTTTCTTTAAGACATCCTTTATAACAACCACCTCATCAATATTATCTATATCCTAATCGATTATATCTATAAGCTTTTAATCATTAGCCTTTAGCTTTGCAAACCATTTCTCGAACTCAGACTCCAGGTCCGACAAGTCGAAAACCATTATAACGATTCGTGCGGGATAGTGTATCGCAGTAGCAAATGTGTGCCTCTCAAAATGGGATGGCGCGCTCAGTTATTAAGAGCAGCGCAGCGACTCAATCGCTGGCAATTGAGCACAATTAAGGCCAAATGTCGCAACCTGCGACAGGCGGGAAGGTAAAACTGGCCTGCAGTGGCTGGTGAAGATCGCAGTGAGAAGTTGCGTGGGGGAAGTGTGGCTGGTTGAACGAGGAGAAAACAATTCCACGCCTTGGGTGTGGGTGGAAGA
>Ga0247770_1002134_pt1 | contig 12123 bp, 11 predicted proteins | sample UWRJL136409B6_FD_179943 | JGI IMG/M metagenome (GOLD analysis project Ga0247770, IMG submission 179943) | Plant litter microbial communities from Arlington Agricultural Research Station in Wisconsin, United States - UWRJ-L136-409B-6 | ecosystem: Environmental > Terrestrial > Plant litter >... | reverse complement strand
CACCAACCAGCGCGTTAGGGCTAGTTGTCGCTGCCACGCACGGGCCAGCGCACGGGCCACCACAAACCTTCTCGCCCTCAATTTTCCCACCTCCGCGGCCAGCATCCAGAACTTCTGAATCCCACGACGAACTTCCGAAAAGCCTCAACACCCAAAGATGGCGCCTCTTTCGTACTCCAAGACCGCTAAGGTCCCGCGTCGTCCCTTTGAGGCCGCTCGTTTGTGCGTTTGAACCTCGCCTTACTTCCTCCCAACGGCCTCTGCGCAGCAGCAATGCATAGCATCTCTGCGCATGCCAAAATCACCGGCCACTGAGCACGAGCTTGCCTCTGCTTACGTCGATTGTGATCATGAACTAACTGTCGGCCTTCCAGGGACTCCGAGTTGAAGCTCGTTGGCGAGTATGGTCTCCGCAACAAGCGTGAGGTTTGGCGTGTGCTCCTCACGCTCTCCAAGATTCGTCGTGCCGCTCGGTATGTACTTCGCTATTCCGAACCCCCCCGCAGACGCAAAAGACTAATATTTCACAGTGAGCTCCTCACTCTCGACGAGAAGGACCCCAAGCGTCTCTTCGAGGGCAATGCCCTGATTCGCCGCCTGGTTCGCGTCGGTGTCCTCGACGAGTCCCGCATGAAGCTCGATTACGTCCTGGCCCTCAAGGCTGAGGATTTCTTGGAGCGTCGCCTCCAGACCTGCGTCTACAAGCTCGGTCTTGCCAAATCGATCCACCACGCTCGTGTCCTTATCCGCCAGCGCCATATCCGTGTCGGCAAGCAGATCGTCAACGTTCCCTCGTTCATCGTCCGTCTCGACTCGCAGAAGCACATCGACTTCGCCCTGACCTCGCCCTTCGGCGGAGGCCGCCCCGGCCGTGTCCGCAGAAAGAAGGCCAAGGCTGCTGAGAAGGGTGAGGGTGAGGATGAGGAAGAGGAGGAGTAGATTTGACGCACTTTTCATATTGGGAAGGGTATTCTGGCGTGCATGGCACGGGCTACGAAAAATGGGCGTCAGCGGGTTCACATGACCTCTACAGGCATGCTATTACGGCGTTTGTAGTTAGGAATGCAATGCATCAAGACACAGCACACGTGCTGAAATGACACCTCCGTCCACTTGAATGATCCTATCGTGAAACATTGTTTGCACCGCCTCTGCCCCGGATCCGTTGCGACACATCGTCTCTAGGCTGCATGAGCAGCGTCGCTCCAAGCCCTTTCAATATCCCAAAGATGCCGTAGACCTTGTCTCTCGGATTCCTGGCCTTGTACCGGAACGTCCACCCCAGTAGACTCATCACCAACAGCTTCTAAGCGGCGATTCTTACTCTTGTCGTCGTGGCCGGAGCTGAATCGGCAATGAGTGAGCGGATCCTCTCAAGTCCGCGCACCCTCTAGACCCCAGCAATCACGAGCTAAATATGCGCAAACTCCCCGGTTGGCAGCGTGTGCCTCGCACAGCTACTCGTAGAAGCTGTCCTGGTGAAAGATGTTGGAAGCTTGTACGAAGCGTGTCCACGTTGTCCCGAATGGCCCGACTGCCATGATGGCCCGGCGGGCCAGGACGATTTCCTGCAGGATCCACATGCGTTCCCACCAGTCGTTTTCTGCGAAGAAGTGGCCGAGTGCGATCCAGAAGGGAGTGAAGGTGGGGTTGGTGGCTATGTGGCGTGGTGTGGATGTACTCATTCAAGGGCCCTAGCCAAGCGATAACGGTCGTGGCCTTGGTGTAGATCTCGTGCATGAGCGAGACTTGTCGACTGCGCTCGTCGAGGCTGAACTGGTCGATGCACACGGCGTCAATCCAGAGGCTGACGGGGTTGGTGAAGTGAAAGTCCCCCGTAGAGTAAGTAGGTGCCGTTATTGTCATCGCCAATCCGGCAAGCGCAGGTAAGGTCGCAACACGTGAGGGTATTCATCCGCAATTGGGAGAGGGCAGCAGCGAGGTTAGGGCGGATTGGAATATGTTTTGGCTCGTTATCAACCGCGAAGAGCGGGGATTAGGGGTATTCATCTCCCCAGCAATATGATAGGGCGTTTTATTCGATGTTAGGGCCGTCCAGCGACTTGCAGTGCAAAGAGCACACGAGAGCGGCGCCAGGCGCCCCGGGTTACAGCCAAAGCAGCCGGATGCTCCTGGCCGGTAGGGCTGCGTACTCGTACTAGAGGAGTCGTGCCATCTATCGAACGCGGGCCTGCGCGCAAACATGTTAGCAAAGGCGGCTGGTGCCTGGGGTGTCTGGGCAAAGTTATCAAAGCAGCAACATGGCGATACAAACCAGACACCGTTGGGGCAATGCAAGAGCTGAATGGATGGAAGTTGATACAATGTCATTCGCTTTGATTGGTCACATTGCTCACTTATTACCACAGGGCCAACAAGTACATTACCATAGCAAATGCTTCTCCCTGAAAATACCAACTTAGCGCTCGTGAACATGGGCTGCCTAACCCCTATAGATTCAGGTTATCAATCTCAGCTGTATACTGGATTAGCTTGGATCGAGAATTAACTCGACATTTGGGCGGAAAGCTGCAGCGACGAGATTTGTGGCATCTCCACCTAACGATACCACAGAGAAATATTTGACCAAGGTCGATGGCATAGTGGCTTGGGGTAGTTCAGTTCCGTACCAAACGTAATACTCAAGGTTAATGTTATAAAACCTAAGGAACCGATTAAACTATCAGCCGCATGCAGATCCTCTGGCCAACCCTCGATATCGACTCGATTAGGCGGTCCGGATCCTCGTAGTGGTCGCACTCTTTGGTAGCGGCCCCAAACCCTTCTCAGACTGTGATAAACTTATACTTGCTCTCGGGACTGGTGCCGATACTCGTCCGAAACGCCTTGGTCAGTGTCGGTTGAGCGCGGCGAACTGCAGCACCATCGACTAGCATTCCCATCATGCAGCACATCAACAAATATTATCGCAGAAAGAGCGGGCCGAGGTTGAACCGCAGCTACGATAAGCTGCCACACAGTCTCGGGAGGGGGAAGATCCAAGGTAGGGGACTCGGGCAATCAAGAACGGCATGATCTGTCACAGTGCCTCTGACGGATGGATGGTTTTAGGAAGCGCTTCAGCAGAGTTATCCTAATGGGGCGGCGCCGCCTAGCCATGGTGACGATGAAAGACTAGACTAGGGAGCCATTATGGAGTTCTTCCTGTGGGTGTACTGGCATGTTACGGGCGCTTTTAGACCTCTCAGAGTCTGATGGGGAAGCTGGGCAGGGCGTTTGGAAGTGAGGGTGGAATGGAAGTGGACACCGATGTCAGAAATCAGCTTGATGCCCTGCTTGAAAACGTCCTACAGCTTGCCGAAAAACTCCATATCCGTGGGCTACCGCCGATAACACCCATGTGCCGTGGCCGGTTTATCTTCTATCCACCTTGGGAAGGCCCCCTATTGCAGTCTTCAGCTCCAAAGCTAAGTACATAGAGGTAGATAGTCTATCGCAGATGACGTGAGAGGTGATGGTTTCGTACCACCGTCAAAGGGGGTGTTGCCAGTGAAGATGAGTGTCCTCATCGACCCCGGTATCGCTGCCATGCTCGAGGAGATTCGCATTTCTTGAAATATCATGACGCAACCAAAGAAGCGGTTTGACGGTGGGAGTGAGTTGGCTGGGTTCTCAACTTTCCTACATGAGGCTGTTCACCTGGTGGGCCTCAAGACGGCTCGACTTGTCCTGGGCCTTTGGCTGGTGTCGACATGCAACTGCCAGTCGATTTCGTGAACACAAGGTTGATCGCCGGCCGCGACATGAACGATGATCGCTGTCACCTCTCTACCCTCGTTCTGCCACAAGCTTCCATTAGAACGCCGGCGCGGCTACTCTCGCTGGGGCGGGCCTGGATGCGGCGAAGGCGGAGTTCATGAGCTCATTAAGGGCCGTGCCTTCATCGAGCTGCTATTCCCCTATCCGATAGGTTCCGTAGTCCCGAATCTACTCGAAACCTGATACACCGGGTATGGCTGGTAAGTCGGCTCCTTTGCCGGCGCAGCTCGAGTTAAAGGAAGACGGCGAGGAGCTTGTATGGCGTGATGGACACACGGCCTCAGTTCAACAGCGGCGAGACCAATATCACAGCAGACACCAGGGCGTGTGCTCGCTGCTGTTACGACCATCGGGGGGGGCGGGGCATTCGTATTCAGCTAACACCGACGCCGACGCTAGGGCAGCGACCAGGACACGGGGAAAAAAAGGCCGAGGGCGAGGGCGACGCTGGAACGGCGATAACGAAGGTGCCGAGGTCAAGGATGGCGACGTTGAAGGCGACTAAGAAGTGCCGAGGACGAGGGCGACAGCGTTGAAGGTAATTGTGGTGCTCTGGAGTGTAGAAACGGAACAACGCCGTTCATCATGCGAAATGAATCGGTAGGGCTGTCAAGGCTATTCCTCAAATACTGAGGGATTCAGGCCGGGCGGCGCGCAACCACCATGCCTGAAAATCTGCTTGTACCCAGGTGGCAAGCAGCCGAACAGCGGCACAGGCTTGGTAGCATCCATAGAGTGTGTGCGTATCGCCGATGACGATGCCTTCGTAGATCATGGTCTTGGCATCGCAGCGATGTGCAAAGTCGACTCTCCAGATGTTCCCCTGGACGAAGATGATGGGCAGGATCGGCAGCGGGTGGCTGGCCGGGTCGTGGCCGCGCCGCTCCACCACCTTGGCCAGCTGTCGGAAGTGAGCGCGGACCCAGCTGGCAAGCTGGACAGAGCCCTCCACCGTGTTGGCCTGGGGAGTCTTAGTCTCGATGCTGACGGCAAGGGGTGTGGGGGCCAGGTCGCTGAGGGTGCAGTGTGTGATGTCGACGTCCTCGCCGGCCAGGTCGGCAAGGAGCTCCGCAAGACCGTTATTGTCCGCGCTGGCGGTGAAACCCTCGGATCGTGGCTGCAGGAAGATGCCGTAGTCGACCTTGTTCTCGCGGAGGGCAGGGTCGCCGTCGTGGTACTTCTTCTTCGTGCGGCAGACGGTGAGGTCGCGGAAGCAGACGCTGTCGCAGCCCTCGAGGGCTTCTTCGAGAATGCGGGCGTGCACTAGGCCGTTCCACGCCGGCTCGTAGTCCATGATGTCGCGACATTGCAGGCTGTTGCGGTGGATGCGCTGGATGTAGCTGTGCGAGGCGAAAAGCCGCATCGGGTCGTGCTCTGGCCCACGGGCGGGATAGAACCAGGCGGGTCGCGGCTGGTTGAGGAAGCCGGTGTCGGCTTCCATCGACGGCCGGAACAGGTCGGGGATGAGAGGCTGCGCGCCGTCGGCAATTGTCTGGAGGCCGACGGCCAGCCTCTCCAGGACCGGAGGGATAGTGCGCAGTTTGGCGAGCTGCACGCGGGCGATCGGCCAGTCGCGGGCGCGGCGCAGGGCGGCCTCCTTTTTGCGCGGGCTGCTCCGGCCAGACTGCTGCGACGCTCTCGATGCCGATGCCGATACCGATGTCGATGCTGAGACATCCGTGCCGGCCGTGCCCGACAACTCGGTAGTCTCGCTGAGCGCATAGTGGCCTTGGTGGCGGCAGCTGGGGCGGGGCGTGGGGTCAATGTCGAGATCGGTGCTGAAGTCGGCGGTGCTGCTCACCTGGCGCTGGCGCTTGTTAGGTGGTTTTTTGGTGGGCGTCACGGTCGCGGGTAGCTCGATCGCGTCAAATGCGTTGTCGTCGGTCGGCATGATCACAGTTTGACCGCCAGCCTCAATGAGGTGGTCGATCCAGGCCTCGACAAGCGCGTCGACTTCGGGATTTGCCTGCATGTGCGCTGGGTAGGGAAACATGGACGTTTTGGTTACGCGCGCCGTGCTTTGCTTGGGTTATTTTGTCTTCATGTTCAAGTTTATGGCTGCTGCCCAGCGAATGCCCAATGTTGCTGCTTATCAGTCCTCCCGTTGCCTGGGGTGCTGCAGGGGAGCTCTAAATTGCCGAAGATTGCCCGACCGCCCGCCAATCCACGCTCTCCAACCTTGAGCACTTGAGCTGAGCTTCGAATGCTTGCATTGCCACTATCCTCAGGTCCGAGCTACATTAGGGCAAAGCCAGAGAGCGAGGAAGAAGAGAGGACAAGCAATACAATCACAGTTGCAACCCCATCAATTACGCTGGTGTTAGACTCGGGGGCGGTGTTTTGCGCAAAAATGGTGCAGCGTCCAAGTGTCACTACTGTCTCTTGAGTGCTGTCTCTTGGATAAAATGATATCCATAACATGTGGTAATAATAGCTGCCTGATTTCCCTGTCATGCATTTCGTCGCAAATCGTCAAGACTACTTCCCGACACATCCGAAACCACGCTCAAGGGCTGCGACGCCCTTGACGAGTCGGAGCCACTGCTAACAACCCGTGTGCCGCTGGCCGTGTTCCCACCGGGCATGCTGGGGACCTGCTGATCCCGGCCCAGCAACCACCGTAAGATCTTACGTGCCACCTCTTCCGAAAAGCCGCGGTCGTCCCGCCGAGGGTACGAAGCACGCAGGCTCAGCGCAAGCGAGGGTGAGGGCGAGGAGGCATTACAGCTTGCCTGCACCACTCGAGCTTCATGTAGCGTAAAGGTGACTACCGTCACCCTGATAAGGCCTGGCTTCTCGTGAAGCGCCCAGCCTGCAAACTTGGGGTTTTTGCACGGGCGTCCAGGTCTCCAAACTGGCGCCTCCCAGACTGGCGTGTTCATCTGATGGCGAAGGAGCGCCACGCAGGCCAGCAACTCGGAGCGTAACAGGTAGTCGGACTCGTCTCCGTCAGTGTTTGGATAAGGCCGCTTATCGACAAGCGTCGTTCTGTCGGCAAGGATGCATCCCCAATGATCAGGGGCGTATGCAAATACAGCCTCACCGGCCCAAACAGGAAGTCTCTCTCTTTGGTTGTTGCTGTTATAGTCCCGCATCTCGCCAAGGTGGATGTGGCGTTCGTGAGGATCGGTGTAAGGTACGTCGTTAAACCTTGAGAAAACTGTCAGCACTAGGAAACTAGGTGAGAAAAAAGGGCAACACACCTGCGCACGCCAAGGTCAACATGCGCCCTTGCAAGCAATGTCTCCATGAGCCGTCGGTAATGCCCGCTCACGTCGTAAAGCCCCCCGAAATCGCAACGAGGGATAAGCAGTTGCGTGCAGCCCTGAATAACATCGTCAAGCGTTTGCGGTGTGGCGGTAACAGGGTCGGCGTCGTCCCGGCAGAAGGTGATGCGGATAAAGGTGAGTTGGCGCTGGAGGTGGCTGGGCAGCACCGAGTCCCACCAAAGAAAGCGCCGTAAGGTGCGGTAGAGGAAAAGCAGTCGCTGGTCGAAATCCTCAGGTGTCGATTATCGTTAGGCCGGATCTCGTCCACCTGCATGGCGCTGTTGGGAAACGTCCGGCACGCCATGGTTGTCAAAATTTAGGGGTGAGGATTTTGATGCCTTGGGTGGTCCGGCCAACTGAGTCGGGCGGGCGGATGGGGCAGCTGTACTGGACTGAGAAGTTGCAAGGGACGAAGCGCACTGTTGAAGGCCCTGGGCGCATAACGTAGTCGATGCTGATGCGCGCGAAGTTGACGTCGCCCAGAACATACAACACAAGGTTGCAGCATCTGCTGTGGTTGGTTGCCGCTTACTAGGGGGAAGATGCCTGGTCTTGTGGATGCTCATTTGAGTAATCCTTAGCAGGGCCATTTAACTCCTCCAGTAGGTTCAGCGGCATAGGCGTGATGATCCATCACATGTGATTTTGAACAATTGGTGAGAAGAGGAGATCTGGGAGGAAGTCGGGAACCGAGACTGGAGGTGCCGACAATTCAATTTGATATTCATTCTCAAAGGTCGACAGTTGTCCCAGCGCTTCATTACCGTAATATATGAGGTATCTAACAAACATACACATCTCTTATAGGTGTTGATGGATATGGTCTCAAGTCTTGGACAATCCAAAGGGGTATCATTTATTCTCCACATACTTTACAATCCGGTGCGCTACTTATCCCAAGCCTCAGACTCTTTACTCGCGATTCTCCCTGCCTCACCTGTGCAATAACTGTTCTTGAGAACCGAGTGACAACACGCATATCCCCACTTGAAATCTGACCACCAACTCCCCCATACCGAGGTGTGGTTGTTGATGAGCGCGTCCTCGGTATACTTGGACTTGGCCGCCTTCCTCGGCACCCCCTTGATTAGCCCAGCCTCGTCGTACTCGACAAATGCTTCGTTCTCCGTAATCGTCACGCCCTTGAGCGCGTCTGGCACGATGGGCTGCTCGCCGTATTGGTTTTCCAGTAGCTCGGCGCGCTTCCTCCGCTTGGTTTCCCGCTCTTCGGTCTCTTTCTTTCGTAGGACAGCGCCGGCTGTTGGGTTTGCTTGCAGATGCAGGTCTGTGTTTCCTGACTTCTCTTGGGCTTCCCAGGCGTAGCGCTGGGCTTGCTCAAACTCGGCTGCCTCACCTGACGCCCGTAAAAAGCTCTCCTCGGCGAACATCGCAGCAGACTTGTCGGCGATGGCACCCGGATCGACGAGCGCCCGCTTCTTCGGGTTGTACTTGGCCGAGTCGGTGTCTAGGTTGAGCAGGTACTTTGCTGTGTCCTCGCGTAGTCGCATAGACTGCTTGATGGACCTGTCACGACCCATTTCTGACTCTTCCGCGTACTTGAAACCAGCTTCGTACTCGTTCTTTGGCGTGTCGGTGCCGTTCTCATCGGCTCCACCCATTTGTGTGTCAGCAGCATCGGCACCGTTTTCACCGCTGGCGCCGTTGCCGGTCTTCTCTCCCATCATCTGCCGCCGCGCCTCCTCGATGAGATTGTACTCTTCTACCACTTCCTGATACTGCTTCGGGTCGTAGGTCTGATAGACGTCACGCTTGGCCTCGTACCCCTGCTTGACTTCCTGTATCACGCGGTCCGCCTGGATGTCCTTGCCGGACCACTTGGCGCCGACCTTTCGGGGGCGCTCGAGGCAGTCCTTCTTCTTGTGTCCCATAGCGCCGCAGTTCTCGCAGGCGCCCTTGACCCACTTGGTTCGTGCCGGACCGGCCTTGCCCCTTTTTGCGAGTGATGTCTTGTCGTTGTCGTCCTCGGTGACCCGTGAACGCTGATGCCTGAGGGAGTCGTCCTGGTCGTCGAGCCCGGTGACGTAGAAGGGCTGCTTGCTGATGAACGAGGGGATGTAGATATTGTCTTCCTTGCGCGCAGCGCCGGCGCCCCCCGCCTGGGCGCTTGAGGCAGCTGCTTGCTGCTGCTGCTCGGGGCGGTTTGTGGGCGCCATCTTGACGTTGGGCGTCCTGTATTCGCTAAACTTGAAAGATGGCCGGCTGTGGCGTGGCGATGGAGGTCGTCGGTCGCAGCCGCATTGAAACTTTGGAGGCGTTCAATGCCGGCAGGCAAATCCTAGCACTGCAGGGGCTTAGACAACCCTAACCCTCTGGGCTAGAAAATTGCGCACGTGTTTTGGCGAGTGTGAACCGCGACAGGCTCAACGCGTCGTGCGTCTCGTCTATTGAATGGAAGGGAACACAATGGGAGCGATGCTTGGGCTGCAACTTTGGTGAGCCGTTGGACTCTTGGATTATCCCAACTTCCGGACGTCTTCTAGGACGAGAAGTTGCTTTTTTTTCTTTTGGCGCGATCCGCGGAATCGCCACATCACACCCCTGACCGCAGCCCATGCTCAACGCCGATTCGGCAACCGCGTGAAGCATGGATGAAGTATTCCGCGTCCGCCTCAACTGCATCGACCACTACCAGGCAAAACCAACGACATATGACCCACGGCTTCGCAACGATGTGCGCGCCTCCCAGATCTCGGGTGAGCCTGGAATACCTGTCATTCGGGTTTTTGGTTCGACCGAAACGGGGCAGAAGGTGTGCGCTCACATCCATGGCGCCTTTCCTTACTTGTATGTCGAGTATCGCGGACCGCTCGACAAAGCCACAGGTAATAATCCCCCTCTATTTCATACTTGTTCATACTTCTTCGAATTTTTGCTCATCATTGCTGCAGTTGGCGAGTACATATGCCGACTCCATTCTTCGATTGATCGTGCCTTAGCTTTGAGCTATCGCAAAGATCAGAGCCGGCGATTCGTTGCCCGTATCACACTCGTAAAAGGTGTTCCTTTTTATGGCTTCCATGTCGGCTACTGCTTCTACCTCAAAATCTACATGCTCAACCCGATTGTTATGACCCGTCTGGCCGACCTTTTGCAACAGGGGTCGATCATGAGCCAAAAGTTCCAGCCTTATGAAGCCCATCTTCAGTTCCTCCTCCAGTTTATGGTTGATTACAACCTGTATGGCTGCGGGTATATCGAGACGCAAAACGTGTTCTTCCGTTCTCCGGTCCCTGAGCCGGACGGGAATGAGGATGAGGATGCTCCGCGGGTATGGGACCGCGACACGGTCCCGCTGGAGCGCATCACAGACGATAGCAGTCTTCCGCGGGCGAGCCACTGCTCCATCGAGGTAGACATCAGTGTTCAAGACATCCTCAACCGTGGGGCTGTAGTTGAGAGGCGGTTGCATCACGATTTCATCGAGAAGGACCGCCCACTGCCCCCCGACTTGAAGCTTGTCCACAGCATGGCAGGGCTGTGGGCAGATGAAACCAAACGACGGAAAAGACGAATGGGCAATTTGGATCCCGGCAGCAGCATTTTTCCAGCTGAGGGGTTGATTCCCTTGTCAGCAGACCATCGTCGAGCAAAGCCGCTTGACTGGGTTCAAGAGGAGCAATACTGGGAAGACGTTGAACGAGTAATTTCCGAAGAGTCGACTGCGATTGACCAGGAAGACATTTCCTTTTCCAATTTTGTCGCCCCGATTCCGATGATAGAGAGGGTCAGGACGGCCCTCGAGTCCGTGGAAGACCTGTTCCCCGAAAACTTGCTTCCTGCACTCGGCCTTGAAGAGGGCTTCCTGGACAACCACCCCGATGCTGTGGGCGATGTTGAGATTGACGAGAAAGGGATCTTTGAACTCGACATTGGTCAGGAAGCAGAGCCACTCTTTCCTGATGATTCGGACGAATCATCGGTTGCGGAGCTCCCTCTGGTAAAGGAAGAAGATGCGGCCGAGCCTGCGAAGGGACAAATCACGACGAATTCCAACAACGCTGCTTCAAAGAACGACAAGCATGCCATTGCAGTAGAAGGGAATACAGGTCCTTCCAGAGGAGGGCTGGTCTTCAACAGAGCCAAGCCAAGTGTCCCAGGTACTATCAAAAATCTCACCGAGGAGTTTGCGGGTATCATGACCAGCCGCCTAATCACTGGGAAACGCCCATATTTTCCGATTCGCAAGGAGCTACTCGACCGAGCCAGGTCGATTGGAGTTGTCAGCAAATACGACGTTCCAGAGGAGCCTAAGACAAACGTTTCAACAGTCGCAAAACGCCCCAGTTCGGCGCCGGGGAACACAGTTCCTCCCAAACGAGCCAGATTTAAAATCCTGAAAGGGGGAGATAAGAGTGTGCCGGTCGACCGTAATCTCACAAGCGATCAGCCTCCAGTCACTACTGATTTGAAGGCTGAAAGCAAGAAGTCGGAATCCGCAAAATCGCCTCCATCGTCCTACCCAACGGAAGCGGCTGCAAAAGGGATATTAGCAAAAACAAACACACAACAGCCTCTGAGCTTCACCGTGGTCAAAGATCCACAAAATCCTAGTACGATTCTGAGGTTGAGTCAACGCAGCGGCTCCCAGCTGAGTCAAGAGAGTCCCTTGAAGGTCTCGTTTGATCCCTTGCTATCAATTCAAGAGGCTGAGGCCAAGGTGAACTTGGCTTTGACATCAAAGACACCCAGTTCGAAAACGTCTTCCTCTACCCCAAAATCCCCGGTGGGGACGTCGCAGAAACTTATCTGGGAAGGCTCGGCCACGATGTTCCTTGTGAACAGCGCACCTCCATCGCTCCAAGACGTATACTTGACGATGCGAAGTCATGGTCTGCCAGACGTGATATATCAAGACGCATTTTACAGCGATGACAAGGACGTGCCGCCACGACCCAAAGAGTACGCTGGCAAGGAGTTCCGGCTCACTGGGAACAGTCTCCCCTACCTCCCGGAGTTTGACGCTACCGGGCAGTCGCCCGCAACTTTCGGCGTAAAGCCCGAAGGAGCTCCGGATCTCGCAGACATGGAGTTGGCATACGAAAGACAACAGAAG